>ERZ779865.2-NODE-2-length-306374-cov-13.397337_pt1 | contig 306374 bp, 305 predicted proteins | sample MGYA00433088_ERZ779865 | MGnify/ENA primary metagenome ERZ779865 (study PRJEB29588, sample SAMEA2151703) | human gut metagenome | biome: human gut; feature: human-associated habitat; material: faeces | place: Denmark | collected 2008/2010 ... | reverse complement strand
CGTCTGGCAAACGCCGTAAAGGGCGATCTCTTTGAGATCCGGCCCGCCGTCCCCTACACGGCGGCAGATCTGGACTGGACGAACCGGGCGTCACGGACTTCTGTGGAGGCGGGTGATCCGAAGGCCCGTCCCGCACTGGCAGACAGCGCGGCCGACGTGGCTTCCTGTGAAACCATCTTTCTCGGTTTTCCCGTATGGTGGCATACAGCGCCGAAGATCATCCGCACCTTTCTGGAACGGTATGACTTTTCCGGAAAGACCATCGTGCTGTTTGCCACTTCCGGCGGCAGCGGTCTGGGATCGACAAAGGAAGACCTGCGGCCGTGCTGTCCGGGGGCGGTGCTTCGGGACGGACGGATTCTGAGCGGGCGGGAGCCGGCCGACCGGCTCCGGAAGTGGGCAGACTCCTTCTGCAATCAATAAGTCGGTGCGGGAAGCCGGCGGGGAAATCACGGGAAAAGAGGAAGAAAACAGGAGAAACGGGTCCTGTTTTCTTCCTCTTTTTTGCGGCCGTATTTTTTGCGGGGATGTGATACAATAAAAAACGGACGAAAAGCTGACGGAAATTTTATATAGGAAGAAAAAGTAAACATTTTATTTATACGCGGAGACGAGATAAGTATGCTGAGATATGTGAAACGGATGCGGCGCCTGTGGTGCGCGGCGACGCTGATTCCCTTCGCCGTGGCTTTTCTGCTGAGCTGGCTCTTCGGTGCGCCCGGTGGATGGCAGGTCTCTTCGCAGATCAAAATGCTCTTTCTGTTTTTGCAGATCGGCTTCATCACGGCCTTTTTCTGCAGCCGCCATCTGTACCGGGCGGCTGCCAGCCTGTGGGCGACGATCCTGTTTTTATGGCTCCTGTCGCTCGTGGTGCCGTACCTGGCCTCACAGACCAATCACATTCTGGATATGGCGGATACCACCTTTGAGATGAGCACCCCGCTTTATCTTTTTTTGTCGTGCCTGACAGCGGCGTGGCTGCTCCCGGGACGGGGGCGCATGCCGGTGCGCGTCATTTGTCTGTTCCTGATTTTTCTGTATATTTTCATACAGTTTACCTACATCGGGTACTATATTATTGCCCATTCGCTCCTTTCGCTGAACATGATGCTGGCGCTGGCGCAGACGAATCTGTCAGAGGCGATGGAGTATGTTCGGGTGAATATTCCCTATGCGGGACTGGCTGCGGCGGTGGCGGCGCTCTTCTGCCTCGGCTGGCTGCTCTTCCGCATGAGTCGGATGAGCTTTATCCGCATGCGCCCCGCCTCGCGGACGGAGCGCGTCATCGTGCTTGGCCTGTTCCTCGGAAACTGCGGCATTGCAGCCCTGTCTGCCTCGGAGACGCAGCTCGCCCATGTGGTGTATGAGACGAAGGAAACGCTGGACAGCTTCCGGGATTACCAGAAAATTCTGGAGGGCCGGAAGCATATGCGCATCACGGACCCGGCGACGCTGCAGGCGCTCCGGGAGGTGCCGGACGGCGTATACGTGCTGGTCATCGGGGAGTCGCTGAACCGGGATCATATGAATGTGTACGGGTATCCCCGGAAGACCACGCCGTTCCAGACGGCCGCGGCCGAGGATTATCACTATACCTTCTTTGACAAGGCCTATGCATGCTATACCCAGACGGTGCAGGTGCTCACCTATGCGCTGACGGAGAAGAACCAGTACAACGATATCGGGCTGGCGGATGCGTACTCCATTATCGACATGGCGCGCGCAGCGGGCTTCACGACGACCTGGATCTCCAACCAGTCCCGGTACGGAGTGTGGGATACGCCCATCGGCGCGATCGGCTCCACCTGTGATACCCAGTACTGGGTCAACGAATATATCGGCACCAACGTGGTCACCAAAGATTATGACGAGGTGCTCATTCCGTACCTGCAGAAGGTGGACCCGAACAACCGGCGGCAGCTCATCGTCATCCATCTCATGGGGAGCCATGTGAGTTACTGGGACCGTTATCCCGGCTCGTTCTACCATTACCCTGTGGACACCTCCAAGGAGCGCACCGAGGCGCAGGTCATGACCGATGAATACGACAATTCCGTATTGTATAATGATTATGTCATGCAGGGCATCATGAATACGGCGGTGAACCAGCTCCGGGCGGACGGCGTGATGTATTTCTCCGACCATGCGGAGCAGGTGACGGAACGGCCCGGCCATAATGCGGACATGTTCGATTTCACCATGGTGCATATTCCGCTGTGGATCTACACGTCCGATGCGTATATGGCGGAGCGGCCGGAGACTATGGCCTGGATCGAAAACCGGGTGCATACGCCGTTTACCAATGATATGCTGTATGATACCTTCCTCGGATTTATGGGAATCCGGGAGATCCATTATGACCGGCACTGTGATCTGTTCAGTGAGGGCTACAACAAGATGCCCGAGCAGCTCATGACCATGTACGGCAATATCTGGGTGTCCGAGGATGCAGAGGGACTGCGTCTGGACCATCAGGCGATCCGGGCGCTTACATTCCCGGAGGATGAAATCGGAAAAACAGCTGCGGGAGAGGGCTCTGCGCAGAGTGAAGTATAAAAAAGGAGAAAATCGTGCGTCTTCGCAGAAAACCGTGGATTGATGAAGCCATTCAGGCATTTGGAGATTTTCTTTTCCTCACGCCGCCGGAAGGGATCGCCGGCCGCTGGCGGAGCCTGTTCCCGCATCCGGAGTATCCGCTCCATGTGGAGATCGGAACGGGCAAGGGGCAGTTCATCGCCCGCATGGCAGCAATGCATCCGGAGATCAATTATATAGGGATCGAACGGGAAGCCGGCGTTCTGTATTATGCAGGCAAAAAGATGGCGGAGTCCGATCCGCATCTGTCCAATGTACGCCTTCTGCTCATCGATGCAGAAGAGCTGTCTGCGCTGTTCGCTCCGGGCGAGGTGGACTGCTTTTACCTGAATTTCAGCGATCCCTGGCCGAAAAAGCGGCACTATAAACGCCGTCTGACCTACCGCGGCTATCTGGCGCAGTATGCGAAGCTGCTGAAGCAGGACGGAGAGGTGCGCTTCAAGACGGATAATACGGGGCTCTTTGCCTTTTCCATCGATGAATTTTCGGATATGCATTGGCGCTTCCTGAATGTGACCTTCGATCTGCATGCCCATCCGGTGGAGGGCGATGCCCAGACCGAGTATGAAGAGAAGTTCAGCAGAAAGGGGAACCATATATGCCGTCTGGCAGCCATGATTCCGGAGACAGAGAACGGCTGAGCAATCTCACTGCACTCCGGTGGTTTTTGTTTATCATTGCGCTGCTCTGTGTGGTCGGTCTGTCCAATGTATACAGTGCGACCATTTACATGAATATGGAAAACGGAATCAGCCCGTATTTTCATGTAGGGAGACACGTGCTCTATTTAGGGGTGGGACTCATAGTGGCCCTGATCTGCTACCGGCTGCCGTTGTCTTTCCTTCAGAATAAAAGGACGATTGCGCTCCTGGCTGTGGTCATCATCATCTGTCTGATCTTTGTGGCGATCGGGGGGACTGTCGTAAACGGAGCCCGCCGGTGGATCTCTCTGGGAAATGCGGGTAGTTTTCAGCCCTCGGAGCTGGCAAAGGTGGTGGCCGTTCTGTGGGCGGCGTCGTATCTGGCTGATCTGCTCCGCAAAAAGAAGATGGTTTCCTTTCTGGGCGGCATGGTGCACTGGATGCTGGGACGCCCCTTTCACGGGAAACGCTATCAGTGGCCGGATATCTTCGAGGGGTATCTGCCCCTGATCGTGCCGGGGATATTTTCACTCTTCGTCATTTTTCAGCCGGACATGGGGACAGCCGCACTGATTCTGGTGTTTCCCGTTCTGCTGTACGTATTCTGCGGGGCCCCCTGGAGCGACGTGTTCTGGTCAGGGCTGGTGGCATTCGCGGGCCTTCTGCTGGTGGCCTGGGCAGAGCCGTACCGGCGGGAACGGCTTCAGGTCATGTTTGATCCTTTTGCCTATGCCAGTGATCAGGGCTATCAGGTGGTGCAGAGTCTGATAGCGGTAGGCTCGGGCGGACTCAAAGGACAGGGGGCCGGAGAAGGGCTGTCCAAATTTCTCTACCTGCCGGAGCAGTATACGGATTTTGCCTTTGCCGTGCTGGCGCAGGAGTGGGGCTTCGCCGGAACGTCGATCATTTTGGGGCTGTTTGCAGCGGTCCTGATCATCGGATTCCGCATGGCAGGCCGGATTCCCCGGGTCTATCCGGCGCTGCTCGTGTACGGCCTGACCATGCTCATTACGGTGGAGGGATTCCTGAATATCGCCATGGTCATCGGAATTTTTCCTGTGACCGGGGTGCCGCTTCCCTTCATCAGCTTCGGCGGCACGGCGCTGGTGACCAACTGCTGTGCGGTCGGCCTGATCGCCAATGCGGTGAAATATGGAGAACGTGCGGCGGCAGAGGATGAAAGAAAACGAAAACTGGAGGTACTGGCCGGAAAGCCCGTATCTCTCCGGAAGGTATCCGGCGCTGTTTTTCAGCCGCCGGGGAATCGGAACTGGTAAGAAGATGCGTCTTCGGATGCATCTTTTTTTACTAAGGGAGGACATACACCGATGACGGACGGAATGAACATCACGGCACCGCCGTCTTTGCATCAGATGACGGTGTGCATCCGGGAGGGGCGGCAGGGTGCCGTCATCGTGCCCGGATCAGCGGCGGTTGCCGGGCCGTTTTCGCAGGAAGAGGAGGAGGCACTGGCGGGGCTTTTGCTGGAAGCCGGTTTTTCCCGGCTGTTTTTCTGCTCCGCTGATGCGGAACGGGACTATGAAGCGGGACGGCCGGCCGCGGCATACCGTTTCCCGGATAGGGAGCCGCCGTTGTCTGAGGGCCTGATTTCTCTTCCTTTCCGGAGAAAGGAGCAGGGAGAGGCGGTGCTGTATTTTCCGGCATGCGCAGAGGAGGCCGGCTGTCTGGCACTGGCTGCGGAGGAAGCGGGACTGCACGGCGCAGCCTTCTGGCCGATGCCGTCCGGCGGCGTGATTCTGTCCTCTTTTGGCGGCGGAACAGCTTCTTCTCTCATAGTGCCGGCGCAGGGGGCACTGCCTGAGGGGGAGGCGGGCCGGCTGCTGTTTACGGGGGCGCTCATTGCCTATGGGGCCGGACTGGCGTCGACCTTTCTGGGCGCAGCAGACCGGATGCGCCGCGCATATCGGCGGAAGAGATGATATAATGATGAAAAATCTGACAGGAAAGGAGGCGGCCCATGAGCAAAATCAAATTATGCGGACTGACCCGTGTGGAGGATGCAGAGTCGGCCAATCTGGCAAACCCGGACTGGGTGGGCTTTGTGTTTGATCAGGGCCGGCATTTTCTGTCTGACGAGAAGGCGGCGGAGATCCGCCGGGCCCTGCATCCGGACATCCCGGCGGTGGGGGTCTTCGTGAATGCGGACCCGGCGCACATCACGGCGCTGGTGGAACGGGGAATCATTCAGGCCGTGCAGCTTCACGGCGGTGAATCCGAGGAGTATCTGCTGTCACTGCGCCGGCGGCTTTCCTGTCCCTTTATCCGTGTGGTGTCGGTGAAAACGACGGAGGATGTGCTGCGCTGGCAGGACACGGCGGCAGACTATCTGCTCCTCGATCATGGCCGCGGCGGCACAGGGCAGTCCTTTGACTGGGGGCTCATTCCTCCCATGAAAAAGCCGTGGATCATGGCCGGCGGCATCGGACTGGACAACCTCCGGGCGGCGCTGGCGTATCACCCCTACGGCGTGGATATTTCCAGCGGCGCCGAGACGAACGGCCTGAAGGACCGGCAGAAGATGATCCGTCTGGTACAGATGGTGAGGGAAGAAGAATCTTCCCATAAATAAAAAGACCGTATACGAGGTACGGTCTTTTTATTTATGAAGCAGCTTTCCCAGAAGGAAACGGCTGACGCGGAGGGAGCGGCAGAATAGATACGCCCAGAGGGCCCGCCGGGGATGAAGAAGACACCAGAAGGGCGAAGGCAGCGGCGTGACGCGGAGCAGATCCGGCGCCTTCCGGCAGAGCTGAGTCCATAGGAAAGCACCGGCCCGTTTCCGGGCGGTGTGGTACAGCCATGAGCGCAGAAATTTCATGAGAGGCTCTCCTTTCGGATTTCTTTGTCTGTATTGTAGCATGAAAGGCCGGGCTGCGCTTCCCGCAGTGGGGGAAAGTCCCGTCTTGTGTTATAATCAGAAAGACAAACAGCGAATCGGTGAAATGTAGCGTATAAAGGAGGCTTTTATGGAGGCATCTGTAGCGGCTTTGCTGCTGCCATCCTGTTTTTTTGCATTGTATTTTGTCCTGGAAGCGGCGGACTGGGGACTCTGTCTGGCGGCGCCGCTGGTGTCCCGGAACCGGGAGGAAAATCAGGCGATTCTGTCGCTCCTCCGCCCGTTCCTCGACGGCAATGAGCTGTGGTTTTTCATGGGGTTCTTCATGCTGAGCATCAGCCTGCCCGATATCCGCGGCACGGGGATGCACGCCTGGTACATGACCATGCTGGCGCTGGTGGCCGGGGGCGCGCTGCTCCGCATGGCGGCGGTCTTTCTGACAAAGACCTTCTCCTCCATGGTGATGATGAAGGGGCTCAGCGTCTTTGCGCTGGTGGCGCTGTTTCTGACGGGACTTCTGGGGACGGCTGTTCTCATTGATGACGGCAGCGTCTTTACCATGTCCGGTATTTTCTGTGCGGCCTGGACCGTGCTGGCCTGCTTCCAGATTGGAAGCCTTTACGGGGCAGTGAAGGTGGTCAATCCGCTGGGCGAACGGTTCCGTGCGGCATTTCTCGTATCGAGCTGCCTGTCCGTGCTGGCCTATATCATCTTTGCGGTGACGCTCCGCATCACGCTGGGCGATGCCTGGGATGCGGGCGGCTATTTCTGGATGAGCCTTATCGCGACGGCGCTTCTCTTTGCGGCGGCGTTTATTCTGACCCGGAGCCGTCATCCGGAGGCGGGACTGGCCGCGGCCTACGCGTCGGCTTTCTTTGCCATCGCCATTTATTTCTCCGCCTATGTGCTGGTCATCCCGAAGATCCACTTTGTGGATCTGGCGGCGCTCAAGGCCGGCATGGATGCCGTACCGGGGGCGATGTTCCTCGTGGCGGCGGCGGTATGGAGCCTCAGCGTTTTTGTATGGCGGCTGTTCCGTAAAAAAGTGGTCTACCAGTGGCAGGATCATATCTGAGGAGGCACTATGGGAGAATTATTCAAGAACACCTATACCATCGATGACATGCTTGACCGGATGGGTGTGAAGATCGTTCTGGACGGCACCGGAATGACGGAAGAGGAACGGGAAGAAGCGGAAAAGAACGGCGACACCGTGGAAATCGTTTCAGACGACCAGAAAAAGGAATAACGCGGCAGGCAGGCTTTCAGAAGGGCCTGCCTTTTCTGCATGAATCGGAATCTATCAGGAGGCATTATGGACCCATTCGTACATCTGCATGTACATACCGAATACAGTCTGTTTGACGGCATCAGCCGCATTCCCGATCTGGTGTCCTATGTAAAGGGGCTCGGGCAGACCGCGCTGGCCATCACAGATCACGGCGTCATGTACGGCGCTGTCTATCTCTACCGGGAATGCCTGAAGCAGGGCATCCACCCGGTGATGGGCTGCGAGGTCTATGTCACCCGCGGGAGCCGCTTCGAGAAGAGCGGACGGGAGAAGCTGGGACATCTGATCCTGCTGGCGGAAACCAATGAAGGATATCGGAATCTCATCAAGATCTGCTCCAAGGGCTGGACAGAAGGCTACTATCACAAGCCGCGGGTGGATCACGACGTGCTGAGCCGCTATCATAAGGGCATCATTGCGCTCTCCGCCTGCGTGGCCGGGGAGCTCCCTTCGGCCATCCTCGACGGGGATATGGAGGAAGCGCGGAAGATCATCGAATATTACATCGATACCTTCGGCCGCCATTCTTATTTTATTGAATTGCAGAACCACGGACTGCCTGAGGAAGCGGCCGTGCGTCCCGTGCTGGCGGAGCTGGCTGAGGAATACGGTCTCGGTCTGGTGGCGACCAACGATTTCCACTATGTGCGGAAAGAGGATGCGCGCAGTCAGGAGATCAAGCTGTGCATTTCCACCGGGAAGACCATGGACGATCCGGAGCATTTCCGGTTTGCCAATGATGAATTTTACTGCAAGAGCGGCGAGGAAATGGAAGCCATCCTCGGTGAATTTCCCGGTGCCATTGAAAATACGAAAAAAATTGCGGACCGCTGTCAGGTGACGCTCACCTTCGGGGAGCACAAGCTGCCTTCCTTTGACGTGCCGGAGGGGGAGACTGCCCGGTCGTACCTGCGGAAGCTCTGTGAGGCGGCGCTGCCGGAGCGCTATCAGCCCGTGACGGACAAGGTGCGGGAGCGCCTCGACTATGAGCTGTCCGTCATCGATCATATGGGCTTTTCCGATTATTTTCTGATCGTTATGGACTTCATCCATTATGCGAAGTCCCATGGTATCCCCATCGGGCCGGGCCGCGGCAGCGCCGCTGGCAGCATCGTATCGTACCTGCTGCATATCACGGAGCTGGACCCGCTGCGGTTTGATCTTCTGTTTGAACGCTTTCTCAATCCGGAGCGCGTGTCCATGCCGGATATTGATACCGACCTGTGCTACCGCCGCCGGGGCGAGGTCATCACCTATCTGGCCAACAAATACGGGCAGGACCATGTGGCGCAGATCATCACCTTCGGTACGCTGGCCGCCAAGGCCGTCATCCGAGACGTGGGACGCGTCATCGGGATGCCCCTCCGCGAGGTGGACCAGATCGCCAAGATGGTGCCGGGCGGACCGGGGGTGACGCTGAAAAAGACCATGGAAGGGTCGCACGAGTTCCGCACCCTCTATGAACAGGACGACCGGGTGCATACGCTGATCGACCACTGCCTCAAGCTGGAAGGGCTCTCCCGTCAGTCGGGCACCCATGCGGCGGGGGTCGTGATCTGCTCGTCTCCCGTGGATGATTATGTGCCGATCCAGCTCACTCAGGACGGCTTCCTCCAGACCCAGTATGAAAAGGACCTCGACGAGGAGCTGGGCCTGCTCAAGATGGATCTGCTGGGGCTGCGGAATCTGACGGTCATTCATGATGCGCTGGCAATGATCCGGGAAAACCGGGGCATTGATCTGGATATCAACGCCCTGCCCAGCCGGGATGAGCTGACCTGCCGGATGCTCTGCGCCGGTGATACGGTAGGCGTATTTCAGTCGGAGTCGCCGGGATTCACGAGCCTTCTGGTGCAGCTGAAGCCGGAGTGCTTCGAGGACCTGATCCCGATGGTGGCGCTGTACCGCCCGGGACCGCTGGGGAGCGGCATGGCGGAGGATTTCATCAACCGCAAGCACGGCAGGATTCCCGTGGAATATCCCCATCCGCTGCTGGAGCCGATTCTGAAGGAGACCTACGGGGTCATCCTCTATCAGGAACAGGTCATGCGCATTGCCTCCGTCATGGGCGGCTTCAGTCTGGGGCAGGCAGATCTGCTCCGCCGCGCCATGGGGCATAAGGAGCCGGAGATCCTGCAGAAGCAGCGCGACCTCTTCGTGAACGGTGCGCTGAAAAACGGCGTGGAAAAGGATACGGCCAATCACATTTTCGATCTGATGGTGCATTTTGCAGGGTACGGATTCAATAAATCGCACAGCGTCTGCTACGGATGGATCGCCTGGCAGACGGCATATCTGAAGGCCCATTACCGGCCGGAATTCATGGCAGCCATGATGTCCTGCTACAACGGGGACAAGGGCAAGGTGAGCCGGTATATCGAGGACTGCCGCCGCCATCAGGTGGCGATCGCCGCGCCGGATATCAACCGAAGCGAGTCCTACTTCTCCGCGCAGGGCCAGAGCATCCTCTTCGGCCTTGCAGGGGTGCAGAATGTAGGGGAAAATGCGGTGGACTCCATCATTGCGGCGCGGAAGGCCAAAGGGCCGTTCCGTTCTCTCTCCGATTTTCTGGAGCGCATCGATGCGCGGACACTGAACAGCCGCGCCTGCGAAAGTCTGATCCGCTGCGGGGCCATGGATTCCTTCGGCTATAACCGGCAGCAGCTGCTCGCGGCGCTTCCGGAGGCGATGGCTGCCGCGGCTTCGGCCCGGCAGGATCAGGAGTCGGGGCAGCTCAGTCTCTTCGGGGAGGAACCGCAGATGAAATCGGTGTCCTATCCGGACGTGCCGGACATGACTCCGTCCGAGAAGATTCACTGGGAAAAGAGCCTCCTTGGCTTCTACGTGAGCGGACATCCGCTGGATGATTACAAAAAGGTGCTCGATTCCTGCACGCCCATTTATGAGATCAACAGCTACGGCATGAAGTATGACGGGAAAATGGTGTCCATCGGAGGCACCGTGGCCCGCGTGAAGGGCAAGCTCACGAAAAAGGGGCAGCCCATGGGCTATGCCACCATCGAGGACTATGACGATGCCATTGAGACGGTGATTTTCCCCTCCGTCTGGGCAAAGGCCAAGCCGCTGCTCGACAAAATGGATGCCATTGTCTGCGTCCGGGGCCGCGTGCAGGCCAATGAACGGGAGGTGCGGCTGCTGGCGGAGGAGATCGTTCCGCTGGGACAGGCGGGGCAGACCGTGCGCTATCCCGTGTCGGAGGTGCACCTGTATGTGGACCGCCGACACGAATCGCAGGCGGTTAGCGACGGGCTGGCGCGTATCCTCGCCGCGCATCACGGGAAGACGCCGGTGTTTCTCCATATCGAGAGCACCCGGCAGGAGATCGCCATGAATCCGCAGTTCTTCCTGGACTACACGGAGGCGGCGGAGCAGGAGCTGAAAATGCTCCTCGGGAGCCGTGCTGTCGACGGCAGACGATAATGTACAGAAAATATAAAGGAACAGCGTCCGGAGCGGCGCTGTTTTTCCTTTGCCCCGCGGGGCCGCCGCGGAAAGAAATTGAATATGATATAATACTTTCGATAAAGAATACCGAAGGACAGGCCCGGCTTGTCCGATTTACACATGGAGAATGACATGAATACAGAACTGATCCGTAATTTTTCCATCATTGCCCACATCGATCATGGGAAATCCACGCTGGCGGACCGGCTGATCGAGCTCACCGGCACCGTGCAGAAGCGCGACATGGAAGCCCAGATTCTGGATACGATGGATCTGGAACGGGAACGGGGCATCACCATCAAGGAGCAGTCCGCGCGGCTGCTGTACCGCTACAAGGACGGAAAGATCTACACGCTGAATCTCATCGACACCCCCGGGCACGTGGACTTCAACTATGAAGTTTCCCGGAGCCTTTCCGCCTGCGAGGGGGCCATCCTCATCATCGACGCCACGCAGGGCGTGCAGGCACAGACACTGGCCAATGTGTACCTCGCGCTGGATCACGATCTGGAAATCATCCCGGTCATCAATAAGATCGACCTGCCCTCGGCGGATGTGGAGCGGGTCAAGAAAGAAGTGGAAAATGTCATCGGCCTCGATATGTCCGATGCCATTGAGATCAGCGCCAAGACGGGGCTCAACGTGGAAAAGGTACTGGAAGCGATCGTGGAGCGCATCCCCGCGCCGCAGGATCATTCGAAGGAACCTCTGCGCTGCCTCATCTTTGACTCCATTTTTGATTCCTATAAAGGGGCCATTGCCTATGTGCGCGTCAAGGACGGCTCCATCCGCCCCGGCATGAATATCCGCATGATGGCCTCGGGAAAGGTCTACACCGTGACGGAGGTGGGCCATTTTACGCCGTTCCCGAAGCAGGATACGGAGCTTTCCTGCGGCTCCGTGGGCTACGTGGCGGCGAGCATCAAAAATGTACACGACTGTGAAGTGGGGGACACCATCACCACTGCGGAGAATGGCGCCGAAGAGGCGCTGCCGGGTTACCGCAAGGCGCTCCCCATGGTGTTCTGCGGTCTGTATCCGGTGGAGAGCAAGGACTATGACCAGCTGAAGGAATCGCTGGAAAAGCTCAGCCTGAACGACGCGGCGCTGGAATTCGTGCCGGAGACCTCGCTGGCGCTGGGCTTCGGCTTCCGCTGCGGCTTCCTCGGCCTGCTTCACATGGATGTGGTGCAGGAACGGCTGGAACGGGAATACAATCTGAAGCTGATCATCACGGCGCCGTCCGTTATTTATCATGTATATAAGACCGACGGGGAAATGATCTCCGTGGACAATCCGGCCGAGCTGCCGTCGGCGGGCAAGATCGACCACATCGAGGAACCAATCGTGAAGGTGGATATTCTGGTGCCGTCCGACATGGTGGGGGCTGTCATGGAGCTGGCGCAGAACCGGCGGGGCACCTTCATCACCATGAGCTACCTCGATGAGACCCGGGTGGATCTGCAGTATAAGATTCCCCTGTGCGAGATCATCTTTGATTTCTTCGACAAACTGAAATCCAGCACGAAGGGCTATGCCTCGCTGGATTACCAGCTTGCCGGATATGAGCGGACCGATGCGGTCCGTCTGGATATTCTCCTGAACGGCGAGCTCATCGATGCGCTGTCCGTGATCGTCCACCGGTCCAATGCGGTGTCCCGCGGCCGGGCGCTGGCGCAGAAGCTGAAAGAGATCATTCCCCGCCAGCTCTTTGAGGTGCCGATTCAGGCAGCGGTGGGCAGCAAGGTCATTGCCCGTGAGACCATCAAGGCACTCCGCAAGGACGTACTGGCCAAGTGCTACGGCGGCGATATCACCCGTAAGAAAAAGCTGCTGGAAAAGCAGAAGGAAGGGAAGAAGCGCATGAAGCAGGTGGGCAGCGTGGAGCTCCCGCAGGAAGCCTTCATGGCTGTGCTGAAAAATGACTGATACCCTCGGTCTGTATTTTCACATCCCCTTCTGCCGGAGCCGGTGTGCCTACTGCGGGTTCTATTCCAATGCAGCCGCCGTTCCGGATGCCTATATCGACGCCATGCTCCGGGAGGTGGAGCTGCGGAGCCGCACCTTTCATCAGGACGTGGATACGGTCTATTTCGGCGGCGGCACCCCGTCGCTCCTCACGGAGGCGCAGCTGACACGGCTCATGACGGGCATCCGGCAGCATTTCCCGGTACGGCCCGATGCAGAGATCACCATGGAAATGAATCCCTGCGACATGACGGCGTCTTTTCTGGAAACGGCGTATTCGCTGGGCGTGAACCGTCTGTCTGTGGGCGTGCAGTCAAAGGATGACCGGCTGCTTCAGGCTATCGGCCGGCGCCATACCGCGTCGGAAGCGGAACAGGCAGTGAAGTGGGCTTACCGGACGGGCTTCCGGAATATCAGCATCGATCTCATGTATGAACTGCCAGGGCAGACGGCGGAGGATTTCCGCCGGTCCCTTGTGTGGGCGATGCATCTGCCGATTACCCATCTTTCCGTTTACAGTCTCATTCTCGAGGAGGGGACGCGGTTCACCCAGCTGGAGGAGGCGGGGAAGCTGCCCCGTCCTTCCGAGGAGGAGAGCTGGACCATGTATCAGCTGATGTGCCGCATCCCGCCGCACTACGGCTTCGCCCGGTATGAGATTTCCAGCTTTGCCCGGAAGGGCTTCGAGTCCCGACATAATGAGAAATACTGGCGGCTCGATCCCTATCTGGGGTTCGGCCCGTCGGCGTGCTCGCGCATCGGCCATGAGCGCTGGCAGGTGCTCCCCGGCACGCGGCGCTATATGCACGAGCTGCTTTTGGGTCATGAGGCACCGATGGAACGGGAAGCGCTCAGCGAAGCGGAGGAAATGGAGGAATACTGCTTCCTGCATCTGCGGATGCGGCGGGGGATTCCGCTGGCGGATTTTGAACAGCGCTACGGCGCGCCGCTGGAGCACTGGTACGGTGCGGTGCTGGAGACGCTGACCCGGGAAAAACTCATCGCCGGGAAAGAGGGATGCCTCTTTCTGACCGCCCGCGGCGCGGCACTGGGCAATACGGTGTTTGAATCCTTTCTCCGCAGTGATGACATAGAATAAAAGGAACAGCGTTTCGGCGCTGTTTTTGTATGGGCAGGATTTCTTTGCCATGGTTTTTCACTATTTCTGCCATAAAAAAAGGGAATATACACTTTCCTTTTTGGCCGGTTCGGTCTATGATGGGGCTGTACTTTATCAATCATTTCTGTCATATGGCAGAACAAGGAGGTATTTTTCATGCCCGTTTCTGAAATTAAAATCAATCTGTCCGCGCTGCGTCACAACATGCGCGTTATCCGGCAGCATCTGCCGAAAGAAGTGAATGTCCTCGCTGTCGTCAAGGCCAATGCGTACGGCCACGGCGCGGTACAGGCGCTCCGCATCGCTCTGGAGGAAGGGTACTGCGCAGCCGCTGTAGCCCGTGTGGAAGAAGGCCAGGAGCTCCGGGAAGCAGGATTCACCTGCCCGATCTACGTGCTCGGCCTTCCGCTGCCGGAGGATATGCCTGTAGCAGTGAACGAAAATCTGGTGGTTCCTGTGGATGACACCGTGGATCTCGATGCCTACGAAGCGGTGGCCGCAGCGGCAGGCAAGGTCATGGACGTATGGATCGCCGTGGACACGGGCATGAACCGCATCGGTGTCCATCCTGCGGATGTGCCGGCGCTCTGGGAAAAGCTGGAAAGCCTGCCCCATCTTCATATCCGCGGCACGTTCACGCATATGGCCACCGCTGATCACAAGGAAAAGGATGCCGCTCTGGCCCAGCTGGACCGTTTCGATGAAGCCCTGTCCCACATGAAGATCACCGAAGATTTCGTTGTATCCTCTGCCAACAGTGCAGGCATCATCGATATTCCGCGCAGCTGGCACAATCTGGCCCGCCCGGGCATCATTCTGTACGGACCGCAGCCTTCGGATGTGATGACTCATACGCTGCCGCTGCAGTATGTGATGTCCCTCACGTCCCATGTAACGCACGTGCAGACCCTGCACAAGGGCGAAGCCATCGGCTACGGCGGCACCTTCGTAGCGAATCATGACATGAAGACCGCCACCATTCCGATCGGCTATGCGGACGGCTATCATCGCGCGCTTTCCAATAAGGGAGAGGTCCTCATCAATGGAAAACGCTGCCCCATCGTGGGCCGCATCTGCATGGACCAGTTCATGGTCGCTGTGGATGACGAGGTGCGTCCCGGCGATGAAGCCGTACTCATCGGCAAACAGGGCGATGAGGAAATCACCATCGATGAGGTATGCGCCAAGGCCGGCACGATTCCGCATGAAATCCTCTGTGATCTGAAGCGGGTCCCGAAGGTCTGGGTAGAAGAATAATTTCACTGATATATGAAAGAGCTTCTCTGTGAGAGGAGCTCTTTTGTTTTGCCTTTTGTATTTTGGAACAGCTTTTGCTATATTGAAGAAAAGGAGGGAGTCCCATGATCGACAGAAAGGCAGTACACGAGTGGGTGCAGAGATATCTGGCCTGCGCCGGCGGGAAACCGCAGAGGGAATTTCTGGAAAACCGCGCCTTTGGAGAAAACTGTGAGGCGCTGGGCTTTGCCATGGATGGCGGACAGGCTTTCAGCCGGCGTTTTTCTGAAGCGGCTTTCCATGACGTGCGGGCGCTGGCGGCGCATATCATGGACGTGGATGATGCGGCGCTTCTCGGCTCGGCCATCTTTTCCAAATGGCGGTATCTCACGCGCTGGGCCATGGGGCCGGCCGACCGGGAGAACGATCCGCTGATGTGGTTCACGTTGGCGTTTCTCCGGCTGGAACAGCTGACCGCAGAGGAACGGGACCATCCGCAGCTGTTCGGGCGGACGGTGAAAAAGCTGATCCTGCGTTCGTCAGAATGCTGGTTCTGGGCTCTGTCCGAAGACGGCATAAAGCGGCAGCGGCTGAGCTTCAATGAGAGCGGACGGGGCACCCTGTCGGAGGACCGGGTCAGAATGTGTCCTGAAACGGCCACACGGCTCTGGACGATCCCGTTCCGGGTCCGCCGGGAAAAATCGGCCTTTCTGTTTCAGGTGCTGACCCTGCTGGCACAGAGCGGTGTGCCGCAGTCGGAGGAAATGTTGATCTGTGACGGCGGGGACTGGACGCTGCGGCTGTCCGACGGCGAGGGGCATGCCGATATATATGACGGAGAGTTTCCCATCGACCCGGGGATTTTTCCCGGCGGGCTCTCTGCCATGATACGGCGGGAGACGGGGCTGTCCAATGCGTGGGCCTTTGACGGGCGCAGTTGGGAGTCCATCACGAATCTCACCGTAGAGTTTCTGCCGCAGTGGAAGGAGACGCCGGCCGGCGCCCCGCAGACCGCAGGGCAGCGCAGGGAAATCCTGGAGCTGGACGGGGCAGCGGATCAGCTGACCTATGAGAAGGACGGCACCTGCCTTACCATTCGCGGCGGCGTGCGGGATCTGCTGGAGGCGTGCAGCCAGGACGGCATGTTTGTACCGCCGGAGACACAGTGCCAGTGCGCAGAGTCGCCGGTGCTCCTTCCGAATATGGACCGGGACCGCTGTGACCTGCGGTACCGCATCGTGGTGCGGTACCGGCGGCAGCCGGAGCAGCTGCTGGAGGGAAGCTTCGACAGGAACGGACTGCCAGAGACGTGGCCGGCCTTCGCGGATCGGGTGACGGCGTTTTTCCGGAGCCGTACGGAGGGGGCGCTGATGAATCCGGCGCTGTACCGCTGGCGGCCCAGAGAGGCCGGCGAGTATATTTACTGCTCGGTGGTGTTTCAGGAGGGCGGAAAGCGCTACCATTACCGCACGGAGGATGAGACGCTGCGCATCGGGGACCGCGTGCTCGTGCCGGTCGGGCCGGATAATGAGCCGAAGCCGGTCACGATAGTGGATATTGAATATTTTCAGCCGGCGGATGCGCCTTTCCCGCCGTCCCGGACGAAAGTCATTCTCGGCCGGGTGAAGTAACAGGAAGCGCTCCGCAGGCATGCGGGGCGTTTTTGGTGCACCCGATGGGGCGTATGCGCAGGCTGCCGGGGCGGGTGTTGCCAAATGATGGGGAAATGATTATAATAAATGCAACGCAGAGAAGGAGAAAATCTTCTGTCAGAACTTTGCAGAGAGCAGGCGGCTGGTGCGAGCCTGCAGGGAAGAGAGAAGTTTCCGCTCCGGAGCGGCCGGCGAAGAGTCGGACGGCGTATCCGATATCGTACACAGAGCTGGCAGAAATGCAAATTGGGTGGCACCGCGAAGTCTTTCGTCCCTTGGGATGAGAGCTTTTTTTATTGCCGCCGGAAAATTTTAGAACAGAGGGGCGAAAGACTATGTTGGACATGAAATTTATCAGAGAGCATGCGGACGAGGTCAAGGAAAACCTGAAGAACCGCCACAATCCCTTTGATGTGGATGAAGTGCTGAAGCTGGATGAAAAGCGCCGTGCACTGCTGCAGGACACGGAAGCGCTGAAGAGCCAGCGCAATGCAGAAACGAAAAAAATTGCACTGGCCAAGAAAAACGGCGAAGATGCTTCCGCAGCCATTGCAGAAATGAAAGAAGTGGGCAATAAGATCGATGCCATCGATGCCGAGCTCCGTGAAACGGAAGAAACGCTCCATGCCCTGCTTCTCCGCATTCCGAACATGACGGACAAATCCGTACCGGTCGGCAAGGACGACAGCGAAAATCCGGAAGTGCGCCGCTGGGGCGAAATCCCGAAATTTGATTTCCCGATCAAAGCCCATTATGAACTGGGCGAAGAGCTGGGCATCCTCGATTCCGAACGGGCCGGCAAAGTGGCCGGCGCCCGCTTCTATTTCTACCTCGGCGCAGCTGCTCGTCTGGAACGGGCCATCTACAATCTGATGCTCGATATGCACACCCAGGAAAATGACTATACCGAAGTCATTCCGCCGTACATCATCAACGGTGCTTCCATGACCGGCACGGGCCAGCTTCCGAAATTTGCAGAAGATATGTACAAGGTCGAAGGGGAAGATATGTACATGACCCCGACCGCCGAAGTACCGCTTACCAACTACTTCGCCGATGAGATCCTCGACGGCAAGGATCTGCCGGTCCATGTGACCGCCTTCACGCCGTGCTTCCGTAAGGAAGCGGGCTCTGCCGGCAAGGATACGCGCGGCCTCATCCGCCAGCACCAGTTCCATAAGGTGGAAATGGTGAAGTACTGCAAGCCGGAAGACAGCTGGGATGAACTGGAAAGCCTCACCGCCGAAGCGGAACGGGTGCTCCAGCGTCTGGGCCTGCCCTATCATGTGGTCTGCCTCTGCACAGGCGATATCGGCTTCTCCTCGGCCAAGACCTATGATCTGGAAGTGTGGATGCCGGCCCAGAACAAATACAGAGAAATTTCCTCCTGCTCCAACTGCCTTGACTTCCAGGCACGGCGCGCCAATATCCGCTTCCGCCGTCACCCGGGAGACAAGCCGGAATTCGTTCATACCCTGAACGGCTCCGGTCTGGCTGTAGGCCGTACAGTGGCTGCCATCATGGAAAACTACCAGCAGGCAGACGGCTCCATCGTCATTCCGGAAGCGCTCCGTCCGTACATGGGCGGACAGACCGTCATCACCAAACGCGACGGCTTCAAGAGCTCCAAGGGAGAATAAAAACAGACAGACAAAAAAGGACAGCGCCCTTTCGGCGCGGTCCTTTTTTATGATGGGGCACACCGGAAGAGAACAGAAAGGAGGAGAGATGCATTGGAATGTCATTTTGATCCGTCGCTGGCAAAGAGATACCATAGCCGTTCACAGTGCATTCGGATTCTGACAGAATCCTGGGTACAAGCACATATGTACTGTCCGAGATGCGGCCATGCGGAACTGAATCATTGTCCAAATAATCAGGCCGTGGCAGATTTTTACTGCCCACAGTGCGGCAATGAATATGAACTGAAAAGCAAAAGCGGTCTGCCGGGACATAAAATTGCCGACGGGGCCTATGAAACTTTCATTCAGCGGATTACCAGTGACCGCAATCCGGATTTTTTTATACTGAGCTATGACCCTGATGCGTTGTGCGTTACTCATTTCTGGATTGTACCCAAACATTTTTTTGTGCCGCGGATTGTGGAAAAGAGAAAGCCTCTTGGCACCAATGCCAAACGTGCCGGCTGGGTAGGATGTAATATTCTGTTTGATGAAATTCCGATACAGGGACGAATTACAGTAATACAGAATGGCATGGAAGTTAGCCGGGATACTGTACTGAATCAGGTGCGGGCGGCAGACAGGCTGTATACAGAAGGGCTTCAGGCCCGTGGATGGCTTATGGATGTGCTGCAGTGCATCAATCAGATTCAGGCGGATATATTTACACTGGATCAGGTCTATGCTTTTGAACCTGTGCTTGCAGAAAGACATCGAAGCAATCAACATATTCGGCCTAAAATTCGTCAGCAGCTGCAATTGCTCAGGGACCGGGGATTCCTGTCTTTTCTCGGCAGCGGTGTATATAAAAAAGCGATACCGGGTGGCGGTGGCTAAAGCTGCCTTGCAGGAGCAAGGGAAATGACGTGTTTTTTACAGACAGTTCGAAAGGGCTGTGGTAAAATAAAAAAATACATAGGGAGCAGGAGGTGAATCTGATTGAACGAGCTTATGGGCTACATTGAAATGTTCTGGCCTTTTCTGGTGCTGGTGGCGGTCTTTTATTTCTTCATGTACCGTCCGCAGAAGAAGCAGGAACAGGAACGGAATGCATTTCTCGGCTCGCTGAAAAAGGGAGATCATGTGGTCACTGCAGGCGGGATCTACGGCATCATCCGGTCCATTCACGGAGATACGGCCACGCTGGAAATCGCACCGAAGGTGGTCATTAAAATTGATAAGGCGTCTGTCATGAAGGGGGCTGCCAAGACGACGGAGGAGAAACCGGAAGAAAAGGCAGAAAAACCGGCGGAACCGGAAGAAGATGCGGCATCCGGAGAGGATAAGGCATGAGTCCGGGACACGCAGAGAAAAAGGCGCTGCGGCAGGAGATGCTCGCCATGAGGCGGGCTCTTTCTGCTGATGAGATATCTTTGCTGACGAAGGGGCTGACGGAGCAGGTGCTGTCCCTTCCGGCGTATCAGAAGGCACGGCGCATTCTGGCCTATCTGGCGCTTCCGGGGGAAGCCAATCTGGATGAGGTCATCCAGGCGGCGCTCCGCGAAGGAAAAGAGGTCTATATCCCGGTATGCCTGCCGGAGCGCGCCATGGAGGCGGGCCGGCTGCAGGATATGGAACATTTCGTGGAAGGGCCGTACGGCCTCCGGGATCTGTCGCCGGGCTATGAGACGGCGGCGCCGGAGACGCTGGATCTGGTGCTTGTGCCGGCGGTGGCCTGCGATGCAGAGGGACACCGGCTCGGCCACGGGGCGGGCTATTATGACCGCTATCTTCCGCGGGTGCCGGTGGAACGGCGGCTGGCGGTGCTCTGGGATTTCCAGATCGTGCCGGCTGTGCCGTCAGACAGTTTTGACCAGCGCATGAGCGGTTTTGTGACGGAAAAACGGGCGCAGGACTGCAGCGCTGAAAGGGTGTGAAGTTTTGAACGAGAAAATGAAAAAGGCGAGTGTCCGCAAAGGGGCGCTCGTCCGTTTCTGGGTGGTGATCGCGGCGATCATCGCCGTATTCTGCGCCACCATCGGCGGCCTTGCGGGAAGCATCCGGCAGGGGCTGGATCTGCAGGGCGGCACGCATATCGTCATGCAGGCCGAGGATACGGAGCAGAATCAGGTGACGCAGGAAGCGATGACGCAGGTCATCGGCATCATGCAGAAGCGTATCAATGAAATGGGGCTCACGGAGCCGATCATTCAGCAGGAAGGAGCCAACCGGATCATCATCGAGCTGCCGGGGGAAAAGGACCCGCAGCGGGCGATTGAGACCATCGGCAAGACCGCCGTGCTGGAATTCAAGGACGAAGAGGGCCGTACGGCGCTCACCGGCGAGGACCTGAAAGATGCAAAGGAGCAGATGGATCAGGGCAAAAATCCGGTGGTCGCTCTGGAATTCACCGATGAAGGCGGCGACAAGTTCGCCGCACTGACGGAAGCCAATATCGGCCGTCACATCGGCATTTATCTGGACGGCGAAATGCTCACGAATCCGGTGGTCAATGAAGCCATCACCGGCGGCCGGGCGGTGATCACCGGCCAGCGTACGCTCGATGAAGCCAAGGATCTGGCGATCCTTCTCCGGAGCGGCGCGCTGCCGGTGAAGATGACCGTCATGGAAGTCCGTACCGTGGGTCCGTCCCTCGGCCAGGATTCCAAGGATAAATCCGTTATGGCGTTCTCCATTGGCCTGACGCTGGTGGTGCTCTTCATGCTCGCGGTATACCGCATGGCCGGGTTTGTGGCTGACGTGGCACTCCTCGTGTATGTACTGATTCTGCTGGGCATTCTCTATGGCCTCTCCGCGACGCTGACACTGCCCAGCATCGCCGGCATCATCCTGTCCATCGGGATGGCCGTCGATGCGAACATTCTGATTTTTGAACGATTCAAGGAAGAGATCAAGGCGGGCAAGATCCTGCGTCTGGCCGTACAGGCCGGCTTCAAGCGGGCATTCACCACGATTTTTGATGCGAATATGACAGTCATCATCACATCGGCGATCCTGTTCTTCCTCGGAAGCGGCACGGTGAAGGGCTTCGCCTTCACGCTGGGCCTCGGTGTGGCAGTCAGCATGTTTACGGCCATTACGGTGAGCCGTACCCTGCTCATGCTGCTCATTGATGCTTCGTGGATTCATAACCCCTGGTGGTTCGGCGGCAAAAGGGGGTATGACAGATGAAAAACTTCAATGTAGTGCATCATTGTAAATACTGGTTCACCCTGTCCGGCATCCTCGTGATCCTGTCGCTGGCCTCCATTTTGATGAACGGCTTCAATTTCGGCATCGATTTCACGGGCGGCACCATTCTGGATGTAACGTACAGCCAGCCGGTGACCGTAGCGGATGTGCGCAGCGGCCTGTCGAAGAGCGGACTGGAAACGAGCGTCATTCAGCTTTCCGGGGAAACGCAGGAGGAATCCGGCCGGAATGTCATTATCCGCACGCGCAATCTATCCAGTGAAGAAGCAGAGCAGGTCGTGGCGGACATCGCCATGGACGGCAATCCTGCGGAGATGAACCGCATCGAGACGGTGGGCGCGGTCATCGGCTCGGAAGTGACGAAGAACACGCTGCTCAATGTCATCCTGTCCTTCGGCTTCCTCATCGCCTACATATCGTTCCGCTTTGAGCACCGGATCGCCATTTCCGCCATCACCGCCATCTGCCATGATATTCTCATGGTACTGGGCGTCTTTGCCTTCTTCCGACTGGAAATCGACGGGTCTTTCCTGGCGGCGATCCTCACGGTTCTCGGGTACTCCATGAATGAATCGGTGGTTATTTTCGACCGGATTCGTGAAAATCTGCATACCCACAGAAAGACGGACAGCTATGAGGTGCTGGCCAATGATTCCATCCGCCAGACCATCCGCAGAAGCTGCTACACACTGACCACGACCATGTTTGCCGTGGCGTCCCTGTATTTCTTCGGCGGCGACACCACGAAGAATTTTGCGCTGGTCATGATGATCGGGTTCATCAGCGGCGCCTATTCTTCCATCTGTGTGGCGACCTCGATCTGGGTCAAATGGCATGAGCACGGCAACAGCGTGCGCAATGCAGGCCTCCATGGAGGGAAAGAAAAGAAATCGGCAGCAGAAAACGCATGACCGGAACGGGAAAAGCTCTGATACGGCAGTATCAGGGCTTTTTTTGACGGCAGAATGAAAATCGGAGAGCCATCGATGCGGGCCCTATGATTTTTTTCAGGGAAACGGTACAATAAGGAAGAGAATTTTAATGTATTTTGCAGAAGTTACCAAGAATCTTTTCGGAGAGAGGCGTGTATGATCGGTCATTTTCTGAAATATTATAAAAACTACAAAATCTTGCTGGGCGGCGTCATTGCCGGGACCTTTACGGCTTCGGCGCTGGATCTGCTGTTTCCGGCGGTGGTGCGCGATCTGATCGCCCGGGTGCTGCCGTCGGGAAATATATCGGAGCTCTGGACGGGCGCGGCGGCGCTCCTTGTGCTGTATGTGGCCAATTTTGCGGTGCAGTACGCAGTGTCCTATTACGGGCATGTGATGAGCGCCGGCATCGAGCATGATATGCGGCGGGATCTGTTTGCCCATATTGAGGGCCTGTCCTTCCAGTATTTCGACAACGAAAAGGTGGGGCAGCTGCTGTCCCGCATCACCAGCGACATCACGGAAATGAGCGAGCTGTCATTCCGGGGGCCCAATGACTTCCTCATCTGCGCCGTGACGATGGCGGGGACGCTGATCATCATGCTGCTTATGAACTGGCAGCTGGCGCTGCTCATCGGAGCCCTGCTCATTCTGAAATCCATCCAGACTGTCCACACCAACCGGAAGATGAAGAATGCCTTCCGGCGGAACCGGGCCAAGATGGGGGAGGTGAGCGCCCGGGTGGAGGAAAGCCTGTCCGGCATCCGCCTCACTAAGGCCTTTGCGAGAGAGCCCTATGAGCTGGCGCGGTTCAGTGAAAAAAGTGATGAGCTCCGGCAGACCCGCTGTGCGTCCTATCGTCTGGTGGCGGCCTTTTCCGCAGGGATCAATTTCTTCACCAATTTCATTCATGTGGCGGTGCTTCTGGCAGGGGGCCTCATGATCGCTGCGGGCACGCTGGCATTTTCCGATTTCGTGGCTTTTCTTCTCTATGTGAATATCTTCATGAAACCGGTGTTCCGCCTGACGATCCTGGCAGAGGTGTACCAGCGCGGGATGGCAGGACTTCACCGCTTCGAGGAAATCATGGCCGTCCGGCCGTCTGTGGCGGACCCGCCGGAGCCGGAAACGGTGGGGACCCCCTGCGGCGATATTGTGTTCGATCATGTGAGCTTCGGCTATACGCCGGCGCAGACCGTGCTCCATGAATTGAATTTCACCATTGAGGCCGGCAAGACCACCGCCTTCGTCGGGGAGACCGGCGCGGGCAAGAGCACCCTCGTCAGCCTGCTCCTCCGCTTCTACGATCCCACGACCGGACGCATTCTGCTGGGCGGAAAGGATCTTCGGTCGCTGTCGCAGCGGGATCTCCGTCAGACCATTGGGATCGTGCAGCAGGACGTGTTTCTGTTTTCGGATTCCGTGGCGGACAATATCGGCTATGGCCGGGACGGCGCGTCCCGGGAGGAGATCGAGGAGGCGGCCCGCATGGCGGCCGCCGACGGCTTCATCCGCGCGCTGCCTCACGGATATGATACGGAAGTGGGCGAGCGGGGCGTGAAGCTCTCCGGCGGACAGAAGCAGCGGATCTCCATTGCCCGCGTCTTTCTGAAAGACCCGCCGGTGCTCATTTGGGATGAGGCCACGGCGGCGCTGGATACGCAGACGGAGGAGCAGATTCAGGAGACCATGTCCGAACTGTCCAGAGACCGTACGGCCATTCTCATCGCGCACCGCCTGTCCACCGTGCGTCATGCGGACCGGATCATTGTGCTCGACCACGGACGGATTCTGGAAGAAGGACGGCACGAGGAGCTTCTGGCGCGGCGGGGCAAATATTACCAGCTCTATGAAGCGCAGAAGGCAGACCGGGAAAAAAGAGGAGAAACTGCTTCTTGACAGACCCGGGGTTTTCCTCTATATTAATCACAACAAATGCAGTGACAGAGACAAGACGGCAGCAAGCAGCCCCGTAGAGAGTCCGTGGCTGGTGAAAATGGACGGGCGGCCCTGTGACGTTACCCCTCTACAGCAGAGACGCGGAATGACAGTATGCGCCTCCGGACAGCCTCGTTACCGGCTTACGAGTGATCCTTCGGGATCAATTTGGGTGGAACCACGGAAGACAGCTTTCGTCCCTTGCGGATGAAAGCTTTTTTATTTGTTGTCAGGGAAAACGGGCGCCCCAGGTCCGGATTCCCACAGAAGGGAAGGAATCATGGTTAAGATTTTTCTGAAAGACGGAAAAGAACTGGACTTTGAAAGCGCTGTGCCGCTTTTTGAAGCAGCGAAGAAGATCTCCAACAGCCTCGCAAAGGATGCGGTCGCAGCAAGCGTCAACGGCGAACTGACCGATCTGCGCGAACCGATCACAGACGGCGCTCATGTGGAATTCTATACGAAGGAAGACAAGGAAGGCCTCTTCACGCTGCGCCACACCTGCTCCCACATTCTGGCGCAGGCGCTGCAGCACCTGTACCCGGGCACCAAATTTGCCATCGGCCCGGCCATCGATACGGGATTCTATTACGATATCGACAGCGATCACGTATTCAGCCAGGATGATTTTGCGGCGATCGAACAGGAAATGGCAAAGATCATCAAGGCCAATCTCCCGCTGGAAAAGAAGATCCTCTTCAGAGAAGAGGCCATTGCCTATTTCAAGGAAAAACAGCAGGACTACAAGGTCATGCTCATTGAAGATCTGCCGGAAGATGCCGTGATTTCCCTGTACACCCAGGGCGATTTCACCGATCTCTGCGCAGGCCCTCACGTCCGCTCCACGGGCAAGGTCAAGGCCTTCAAGCTGATGACGGTGGCCGGCGCGTACTGGCGCGGCGATGAGCACAACAAGATGCTCCAGCGTATTTACGGCACCGCGTTCTACAGCAAGGAAGATCTGGATCATTTCCTCTATGTCCGTGCAGAAGCGGAAAAACGCGACCACAGAAAACTGGGCCGTCAGATGGACCTGTTCAGCTTCCATGAAGAAGGCCCGGGCTTCCCGTTCTTCCACCCGAAGGGCATGGTCCTGCGGAATCTCCTCATGGACTATGAACGGGAACTGTTCAAGAAATACGATTATGAAGAAATCATGACGCCGGTGATCCTGTCCAAGAAGCTCTGGATTCAGTCCGGCCACTGGGATCACTACAGAGAAAACATGTACTTCACCCAGATCGACGGCGAAGACTATGCAGTCAAGCCGATGAACTGCCCCGGCGGAATCCTGTACTTCAAGACGAAGCAGAGAAGCTACAAGGAACTGCCGAAGCGCGTCGGTGAATTCGGACTGGTCCATCGTCATGAACTGCACGGCGCTCTGCACGGCCTCTTCCGCGTCCGCTGCTTCACCCAGGATGATGCGCACATCTTCATGACGCCCGAACAGATGGAAAAGGAAGTCATCGGTACGCTCCATATGTATCAGGATCTGTACAGCGTATTCGGCCTCCAGTACCATGTAGAACTGTCCACTCGTCCGGAGAACTCCATGGGCTCTGACGAGCTGTGGGAAATTTCCACCAATGCGCTCCGCAATGCCATTGAAGATGCAGGCGTTCCCTATGTCATCAATGAAGGCGACGGCGCATTCTACGGCCCGAAGCTGGACTTCCATATCGAGGATTCGCTGGGACGGACCTGGCAGTGCGGCACCATTCAGATGGATATGCAGCTGCCGGAACGGTTTGATGTAAACTACATTGGCGAAGACGGTGAAAAGCATCGTGCCGTCATGATCCACCGTGCAGGCTACGGCAGCCTGGAACGGTTCCTCGGCATCCTCATTGAACACTTCGGCGGCGCATTCCCGACCTGGTTCGCACCGGTACAGGTGAAGGTCATCCCGGTAGCGCAGTCGCATCTGGAATATGCAAAGGATGTGGCAGATACGCTGGCAGAATCCAATATCCGTGTGGAACTGGAAGAAGCCAATGAAACGCTGGGCTACAAGATCCGCAAGGCCCAGACGGAAAAGGTGCCGTACATGCTCATCATCGGCGATAAGGAAATCAAGAGCCGTACCGTATCCGTACGTACCCGCAATGGCGGCGACGAAGGCAGCCAGATGCTGCCCGCCTTCATTGCCCGCCTGATCCGTGAGATCAAGGAACGGAGTCTGTAATGGAAAGAGAACTGCAGAGCGCGGACGTGGGACGCGCTGCGCTCCGCATGGCACTTTCCGAGACGCGGGCCGATGAAAATGTGCTCCGCGGTCAGCTGGCGCAGAACGGCATCCGTGCTGTGGCCGTGAATTTCGGCGGCCGCTTCCCGGATATCCTTCCGAAAATTTTCGAGTCGGCGATCGTGGCGGCACAGCGGCAGCATGTCATTTCCGATACCCATGTGGGCGACGGCGCGGTGCTCGGTGCGGTGGAATCTGCCATCGAGCAGATCAAGCTGAAGGCGCTCGGAATGAATGTGGGCGGCAAGATCGGGATCGCCCGCTGGGACGAACACCTCTGTGTGGCGGTCTATGTGGGGGTCGGCGTGCTCCGGTTCAACGAAGTGGCCGTCGGCATGGCACACCGCGCACTGCGGAATGATCTGAAGGATTGAATATCTTACATAAAAAATCTCCCTGTCCGTAAAAAGGCAGGGAGATTTTTTGTCTTTAATCAGAAAAGTCAGAGAATCGGATAGTAATGTAATTAATAAAAAGGATTGTGTTAAAAAATAAAATCATTTATAATGAAATTAAATGAAAGATGGCAGGGGAACAGCCATCGGCAGAAAGGCAGAGGAAAGGAGGATATCATGGACACAAAGGAGCGGGAAAACGCCGTGCCGGAATACAAGGCGGAGATCGATGAGCTGGCCCGGCGCCGCCAGTGGAAGCGTCTCCTTACAGCCACCTTTGTACTGGATATTCTGACAGAGGAGAGCAATTACGGAAACCGGATCGAGCGGGAGATTTACGAGCGGACGAACAATGTATACCGGCCGAATCCCAATGAACTGTATCCGGTGCTCCGCTACATGGAGAGCCGGCATTTTGTGGAGAGCCGGTGGGACTCTCCGGACAAGAGGAGCAAGCGCATTTACAGCATCACCGACAAGGGGCGCGCCGCCGTTCCCTACATGAAGGAGCAGGTGCTGGACTGGCTTGTGACGCTTCGCATTTTTACGAATACGATACAGGAACAATTTGGAAACCCGGATAAGGAATAAAAAGGCAGCCGCGGACCGGTGGGGAGGCGGCTGTCTTTTTATTTTCACCGCAGAGAAGAATTGCATTATTCCCGGCAGCAAAGGTATGATACAATCACGTATATCGAAGGAGGAGGCAGCAGGTGGAAAAACTGGCTTTATTTTTCTGTATGACCGCCGGGGTCATGTGGGCGGGCAGCGGTGTGGCAGCCCAGCATTTCTTTGCACACAGCCATCTCAATGCGATGGATCTCACCACGTTCCGCATGTTCTGCACGAGCTTTATCATGGCGGCGGTGACGCTCAGCCGGGGGCACTGGCGGAGAAACTGGTCTGTGATGAAGCGGGAGCCGGGACTCTGGCTGCAGATTCTGTTTTACGGTCTGGTGGGGCTGATGGCCATGCACTTTGCCTATTTTGAAGCCATTGATCTGGGGAATGCTGCAGTGGTGACGGTCATTCAGTACACCTGTCCGGCCATGGTCATCTGCTGGCTGGCCTTTCAGAAGCGGGCCTGGCCGGAGCCCGGTTCGGCCATCGCCGTGGGCATGGCCATTCTGGGGACCTTTCTGCTGGTCACCGGCGGGCGGCTGGATGCGCTTTCCATTTCCCGGCCCTGCCTGATCTGGGCGGTGGCATCTGCTGTATTCTATGCGGTGGCGGCTATTTTCCCGAAACACCTCACAGGTCGGCTGGACAATTCCTTTCTTCTGACCTGGGGCATGCTCTTCGGCGCCATTGCTTCGTGGCTCATGACAGATCATCTGAACTTCCTTGATTTTTTCCATGCGGAGCTGCTGTTTGATCTGTTTGTGATCGTGGTATGCGGTACGGCAGTGGCATTTATCTGCTATAATGTGGGGCTGGAATATCTTTCGGCGGATCAGGCCAGCCTGACGACGACGGTGGAACCGGTGGCCTCGGTGGTGATGTCCTATTTCCTTTTCGGGACCACCTTCGGTCTGGTCCAGACGGGCGGCATCATTCTGATCGTGGCGGCCATTGCCCTGCCTGTGCTGTGGCGGAGGCGGGCCGCCCGGTGAATTGGATGTTCTCAGACTCTCTCCGTGACAGGGGAGAGTTTTTTGCTGTGGAAACAGCAGGGCGGAGAATGAGATGCCGGCATACAGACCGGGGTTCCATGCCTTTTTTGTCACAGACGGTCATACGGAAAGATTGAAGATTTTTATTTCTTATGGTATCATAAGGACAAGGAATTAATTGTCTTGCCTGAGACGGGAACATAGAGCATGCGGATTTTTCCTGAACCGGATAAGACAGCGATTCCGGATCATTCGCAGGAGCAAGTTTTGGATTGATCCATGAACCCCCTCTTTCCTTTCTCCTGTATTTTCCGTAGACAAAAAGGCCTCTTTCTGGTGAGGCCTTTTTGTTTTGCTCAAAAAGAGAAGAACGGTGCATAAAGTTTCAGGGAGAACACCGGCTTCCAAAGGGGAAATGGTTTTAGAAGTCAGGGATTTCATGAAGCGGCATTTGATTTTCTTTCTCTAAATACCGGCGGCACCGGGAAAACCCGTATGAAATTACATTGACATCAATGAATAAATATGCTATTATGCGGTATACATTTGTTGGGAGAGGACGAAAATGAGCGAAAAAGATAAGATCATTTACGATATCCGGCACATCAAAAAGAACTTCGGCAAGCTCGAGGTGCTGAAGGATATCAGCATGCAGATCAGAAACGGAGAAGTGGTAACGATCATCGGACCGTCCGGTTCCGGGAAAAGTACTTTCCTGCGCTGTCTGAATCTTCTGGAAACGCCGACCGCAGGCGAACTGTGGTTTGAAGGCAAGAAAATCGATTCAGGCACGGACGTGAAAATGCTCCGCCGCGATGTGGGGATGGTATTTCAGCAGTTCAATCTGTTTCCGATGTTTACGGTGCTGAAAAATGTCATGTATGCACCGATGCATATCCGGAAAGTTCCGGAGGCAGAAGCCAGAGAACAGGCGATGACGCTGCTTTCTCAGGTCGGTATGGCAGACCATGCCGATTTTTATCCGGAACAGCTGTCCGGCGGACAGCAGCAGCGTGTGGCCATTGCCCGCGCGCTGGCCATGAAGCCGAAGATGCTGCTGTTTGATGAACCGACGTCGGCGCTGGACCCCGAACTGGTCGGCGACGTGCTGGAGGTCATGAAGCAGGTGGCGCAGCAGGGTATGACCATGGCGGTGGTCACGCACGAAATGCAGTTTGCCCGTTCTGTGGCGGACCGCGTGGTATTCATGGATAAAGGGTACATCGTCGAGGAAGGCGATCCGAATGATATTTTCACGCATCCGAAGGAAGAACGGACGCAGACTTTCCTGAAGCGGCTGCTTCATGCGGATATTTAAGGAGATGCGGAATTATGGATGTAGTCATTGATACTGCGGTCAAATATAACGATATATTTATGTCGGGGATCAAGGTGACGATCGTCATTTCGATCATGTCATGCTTCTTCGGACTGCTCCTCGGCACGATTCTTGCTTTTATGAAAATTTCCGGCGTGAAGGTGCTGCAGGCCATCGCGACGGCTTATGTGGAGATCATCCGCGGCACGCCTATTCTGGTACAGATTTCTCTGGTGTTCTTCGGTCTGCCGTTCCTGGGCATCCATTTCCCGAGCTTCCAGATCATGGGCGTGGATTTTGAACGGTTGTCCGCCGGGATTCTGGCGCTGATCATCAATTCCGGCGCCTATGAATGCGAGATCGTCCGCTCCGGCATCCAGTCGATCAGCAAGGGCCAGCTGGAAGGCGCCATGTCTCTCGGCTTTTCCAAATGGGAATCCATGGTGCGGATCATCATTCCGCAGGCCATCAAAAATATTCTGCCGGTCATCGGCAATGAATTTGTCACGCTGATCAAGGAATCCTCCCAGGTATCTGTCATCGGCATGGCTGATCTGATGTATACGGCGACCACCATTCAGGGGATCAGCTTCCAGCCGTTCCCGCCGCTGGTCATTGTTGCAGTATATTATTTCATTCTCACGTTTGCCGTGTCGAATGTGCTGCGGGCGCTGGAATGGAAATTTAAAATCAAGGCTGTACGGTAAGGCGGCCTGAAGAAAGACAGGAGATAGCATGAATCTGGCAGGAAAAGCGGCCATTCTTGGCCTCATGGCAGCAAGCGTCATCGGACTGGCGGGCTGCGGCGGAGAAAAAACGGAAGAAAAAGCGGCGGCGCCGCAGGGCAATCTGATTCAGAAGATCAAGGAAAAGGGAACGCTCGTCATGGGCACCTCTTCCGGGTTCCCGCCCTATGAATTTATCGATACTTCCAAAAGCGACAAGACCGTGGTGGGCATCGACGTGGCGCTGGGGCAGAAAATTGCCGATAAGCTCGGCGTCAAGCTGGTGGTGCAGGATATGAGCTTTTCCGCACTCCTGTCCTCCATTGCTGCCGACAAGATCGATATCGCCATTTCGGCCATCAATGCAACGGATGAACGGAGAAAGGCTGTGGATTTCTCCGATCCGTACATGCACAGCTCGCACATTCTGCTGATCCGCAAGGAGGATGCAGGGAAATACAAGACGCTGGAGGATTTCCGCGGAAAGACCATCGGTGCTCAGAAATCCACCCTGCAGGAGGATCTGGCCCGCACGCAGATCCCCGATGCGAAAGTGGTGTCACTGGACCGCATCCCGGATACGCTCATTGAGCTGGAGCACGGCAAACTGGACGCGGTAGCCTCTCAGGGCGTCGTGGCGCAGCAGTATCTCATCATGAACCCCAATCTGGCGGATTCCGGCGTCAAGTTTGAAAATGTCCAGAGCTCGTCCAGCGTGGCCATCCCCAAGGGCAATGATGATATGGTCCAGCTGGTCAATGAAGTCATTGAAGAAAATAAGGATGACATTCCGCAGTGGATTCAGGAATACAGCACGCTCGCTGTATCCAATGCGAAAAAATAATAAAATTCTGCAGGGAAAGACCGCTGACTGTGATTGAGGCGGTCTTTTTATTTACTTTGAAAAAAATCAATGTTATACTAAACCATTACAACACAATTGGAGGGGAAACGCATGTCTGTAAAAACTCTGCCTTGCAGCGATGAAAAGATTCGGGAACTGGCGGCCACCTATGGCACACCGTTCCATCTGTATGATGAAAAGGGAATTGTGAACTGTGTCAAAAGCATTCAGAAAGCCTTTGCATGGAATCCCAATTTCCATGAGTATTTTGCGGTAAAAGCAACGCCGAATCCGTGGCTGATGAAGATCCTGAAGGGGCTGAATGTCGGCGCGGACTGCAGCTCCATGGCAGAACTCGTGCTGTCTGAAACGGTGGGACTGCGCGGGGATGACATCGTCATGTCCTCCAATGATACGCCGGATGCGGAATTCCTGAAGGCACAGGAACTGGGCGCCATCATCAATCTGGATGATATTTCCAATCTGGATGATATGGAACGGCTCCATATCGTACCGGAAAAGATCTGCTTCCGCTTCAACCCCGGCCCGGAACTGGCCAGAGGCAATGCCATCATCGGCAAGCCGGAAGAAGCCAAATACGGCATGACCCGGGAACAGCTCATGCAGGGCATCGCATGGGCCAAAGAGAAGGGCATTTCCTACATCGGCATTCACACCATGGTCATTTCCTGCGAACTGGCGCTGGAAGGACTGCTCGGTACGATCAGCATGATGTTTGATCTGGCCAACGAGATCCGCGACCGTCTGGGCGTCACGGTCAGCTTCATCGATTTCGGCGGCGGCATCGGCATTCCCTACCGTCTGGAAGAGGAACCGGTGGATATTGCCGCCCTTGGCGAAGGCGCACGGAAGCTGTTTGAAGAAAAGATGAAGGGCTTTGAACATACCCGCATTTCCTTTGAATGCGGCCGCGTCATCACGGGACCGTACGGCTACCTTGTGGCGAAAGCCATTCATTACAAGCACATCTACCGCGAATACATCGGACTCGATGCCTGCATGGCCGATCTGATGCGTCCTGCCATGTACGGCTCCTATCATCACATCACGGTAGTGGGCAAGGAAAATGAACCGGCTACGGAGGTATATGATGTGACCGGCTCTCTCTGCGAGAACAACGATAAGTTTGCCATTCAGCGCAAACTGCCGAAGATCGACATGGGCGATCTGCTGGTGATCCATGACGCCGGGGCACACGGCCACAGCATGGGCTTCAACTACAACGGCAAGCTCCGTCATCAGGAGCTGCTCCTGCGGGAAGACGGCTCGGTGATGCAGATCCGCCGCAATGAAACGCTGGCTGATCTCTTCGCTACGCTGGATTTCCCGGGGCTTAAGGAAAATGCCGCGAAGATCGACAACGCAAAATAATCAATGAAAAAGCGGGCAGCACAGGCTGTCCGTTTTTTATTTTTCTGCAAAGGGTGACGGGCTGCAGAGACGGATAGAAAATGAAGGGAAATCTGTTATAATACAGGACAAATGGAAAGGGTGAGAAAATGAAACGGATGCTGCGATGGATGCTGGCCCTGTGGGCAGCCGGCGGATTTCTGTTCAGCGCTGCCGCCTACAGCGGGGAGCCGGAGGGATTCGGAGATATGCGCTGGGGCGACTCGGTCAAAAAGGTCAGCGAGCGCTATGCGACGCAGTATCTGGAGGATACGGTCGGAGGCGGCGCCCTGTATGCCGTAAACTTTACGGATTTCACCGAGCAGATGGGCATCAGCGGACCGCTTGTCGTGACCGGGGCCTTTGAGAAGGACCGGCTGGTGCAGATCAATGTGCCGCTGGCACTGGAGAGCCGGGAGGCTGTTGATCAGGCCTTTGCGGTGTATGTGGCGCGGCTGGAATCCACCTGCGGTGCGCCCACGGAAAAAACAGAGGATACCGCACTGTGGGCAGGACGAAAAACCAGTCTGTATGTACAGAAAATGGAAGAAGGGCTTCTTGTCAGCTTTATCGATGGGAAAACCATGGAAAAGCGAATGAAGCAGTAAAACAGGAGGTACAGATGAACAGCAAAAAGATAGCGGCCGCTTTCTGTCTGGCCGCAGCGCTGACGGCCATGGCCAGCCCTGTGCTGGCAGCCAGAGGCGGACGGGGCGGCGGCCGTGTGGGCGGGAGCCCGTCCATTACCCGAACGGCACCGGCACGGCCGTCCCCGCAGACGGACCGGTCTGCCGGGCGTCAGTCCTCGCAGCCCATCGATCAGGGCATTGATCCGAAGGACTATGGCCGGCGGAATGCCGGGAAGGAAAATACCACGGCAGGAACGGCCGGGAATACCGCCGGACAGACACAGAATCCGGCGGTACAGAATCGCTTTACCGGCGGAGGGATCGGCGGATTTTTCAACGGCTTTTCACTGTGGCCCTGGCTCTGGTTCAGCGGACACAACAGTGCAGCGGCCAGTGACGGGGAAGAGGGCAATGAGCCGGAACCGGAGAGCTTCAGCGAAATGCTTGGCCGCTGGTGGGACAATGTCCTGGAATTTTTCCGGTCATTATTTTCTTTTTAACAGCAGAATAAAAGAGGATGTCTGAAGGGGCATCCTCTTTTTGTGTGGTCAGATCAATTTTTGGAAATAAGGGATTTTTTTGATGATCCACGTCATCACCGCTCCCAGAGCGAAGGCGATGGTGATCCATACCACGGCATCCAGAAACGGGAATCCCGGAAAATGCACAAGGAGCACCTGGGTGAGAAGCCGGTGCGTGACGGCGCGGGTGATTTCCTCAAAGAGCATGACGCCGAAAGAGAGGCTGCCGAGAAAGATGAGGCGGCGCTTCCACGTATCGGAAACCTCATGATGACGGAACCAGTAGCGGCAGAAGCAGTACAAGAAGGCCGTATTCAGGAAGAGGAAAGAATCGTAGAAGCGCTGGGAAATGGCTTCGGTCAGTCCGCCTGCGGTATAGCCGTAGAACCAGGTCATCACTGCGGCGATGACGGTGCCGGCTGCTGCGGCGAGGCCGAGGCGGCACAGGTTCCGTTTGGTGATCCAGCTGTCGGGAAGCACATTTTCCATCCAGTAGCCGATGATGAAATAAAAGCTCGGCTCGCTGATGGCCAGCAGCGGGTTCAGGAATCCGTTCATTTCCGCCTGCCCGCGGAACAGCAGAAAGGAAAAGACAGGGATGAATCCCACAAAGAAAAGATTCAGCCCGATGAGGTACAGATAGTGCGTATTGGTGAGGCTGCGCACCATGGCCCGCCATAAGGGAAGCATAAGCAGAAAGGAAACGTAAATATACAGGAAATAATACGCCGTCGCCATATTGGAGGTGTAGGTGATGGAGAGATACCGGAGCAGGCTGAAATGATGCTCCGGCACGGCGTAGAAAAAGATATAATTGATCAGGGAGAAAACGAGGATCACCTGCACGAAGCGGCTGATGCGCTTTCGGAAGATCACGGAAATCGGCTCGTCCTTACCGAGCAGCAGCGCGCCGGACACCATGAAGAAAATGGGAACGGCAGTCTTGACCCAGAAGGGCACCAGAAGATACAGTGGGAACCACGGGGAGGTCTGCTGCGCAAGATACAGAGAAAATCCGGACGTGGAGGAATGGGTGAACATGACGAGCCATATGCAGAGGATGCGGAGAAATTCAATGTGGATTTTTTTGCTCTTCGCCGGTCTGCCGTCTGTATGCTGGGAAGACAAGAGAATCGATCCTTTCCGATGTATAAAATACAACTTTTTCCGATGGTTCCTATCATAGCACGGACCGCGGAAGGGAGAAAGAGAAAATTCCATCTTGCGTTCCCGGTCCGCCTTTGATACAATGTGAAGGCATGAGTACACATGCCGGATGGATTTCGCATCTGTGCCGGAGTCAAAAATTTTTCTCATTGACACGGTGGCTGCGGGAGAGGAAGCCGGCAGAGGAAAATAACAGGAGGTAAAAGTTATGGCAGTTGTATCCATGAAACAGTTACTCGAAGCAGGCGTTCATTTCGGTCATCAGACCCGCCGCTGGAATCCGAAGATGGCACGGTTCATCTTCACGGAACGGAACGGCATCTATATCATCGACCTGCAGAAGACGGTAAAGAAAGTAGAAGAAGCGTATGCGTTCCTGCGTGAAGTTGCAGCCAACGGACAGCCGATCCTCTTCGTAGGCACGAAGAAGCAGGCCCAGAATTCCATTAAGGAAGAAGCTCTCCGCTGCAACATGTTCTATGTCAATGAACGCTGGCTGGGCGGCATGCTCACCAACTTCCGCACCATTCAGACCCGTATCGCCCGTCTGAAAGAACTGGAAGCTATGTTCGCTGACGGCACCACGTCCCAGTACACGAAGAAAGAAGTCATTCTGATGCAGCGTGAACTGGAAAAACTGGAAAAGAACCTCGGCGGCATCAAAGACATGAAGAAACTTCCGGGCGCTATCTTCATCATCGACTCCAAGAAAGAAGAAATCGCGGTATCTGAAGCACGCAAACTTCACATCCCGGTCATCGCTACGGTTGACACCAACTGCGATCCGGACCTGATCGACTATCCGATCCCGGCCAACGACGACGCCATCCGCGCCGTAAAACTGCTCACCAGCAAGATGGCAGACGCTGTTCTGGAAGGACGTCAGGGCCAGCAGGAAGAAGAAACGGCAGAAGCTGCTGCTGAAGAAGCAGAAGAAACCGCCGCAGAAGAAAAAGAATAATTTCTGAAATCATTTTGATGGGATCAGAAGCGTAAGATTAGGAATTCTGGTGCCGCCGCGCAATACGGCAGCGGCAGGATTTCTAATTTTATGTGGGAATCCCGATTATACAACAGGAGGTCATAGCATGGCAGCAATCACTGCAAGCATGGTAAAGGAACTGCGTACGTCCACCGGCGCAGGAATGATGGACTGCAAAAAAGCTCTCACTGAAGCAGACGGAGATATGGCAAAGGCCGTAGATATCCTTCGTGAAAAAGGTCTGTCTCAGGCAGCAAAGAAAGCAGGACGCATTGCGGCGGAAGGTGCCGTTGTATCCTATGTTTCTGAAGACGGCAAAGTCGGCGTCATCGTGGAAGTCAACTGCGAAACGGACTTCGTAGGCCACAATGAGGGCTTCCAGACTCTGGCAAAATCCATTGCCAAGCAGGTCACTGTGGCAGCACCGGCAGATGTGGACGCACTCCTTGCTTCCGAAATGGACGGCAAGACTGTAAAAGATCTCGTAACCGAAGCCGTTGCAAAGATCGGCGAAAACATTTCCGTACGCCGCTTTGAACGCTTTGAAAGCGCAGAAGGCCAGGTATACAGCTACATCCATGGCGGCGGCAAGATCGGCGTTCTCGTGGACATGAAGGGCGGAGACGCAGAGCTGGGCAAAGATGTGGCCATGCAGGTCGCAGCAGCCAACCCGTCCTACCTGAACCGTGATCAGGTACCGGCAGCAGAACTGGAACATGAAAAGACCGTTCTCTCCGAACAGGCCCGCAACGAAGGCAAGCCGGAAAAGATCATTGAAAAGATGGTTATCGGCCGCATCAACAAATACTACAAGGAAGTCTGCCTGCTCGATCAGGAATTCATCAAAGACGGCGATCTGACGATCACCAAACTGTTGAAATCCAAGGGCGCTGAAGTGGCTCGCTTTGCCCGCTTCCAGCTCGGTGAAGGCATCGAAAAGAAGCAGGAAAACTTCGTGGAAGAGATCCAGAAGCAGATCAATAAATAATTTTGCCTTTGCAGGCAGGGAACTTCACAATCGGCCCGGAAGGCCCGGCGAGGCAGCTATGTCCCGCCCTGCCGGGGCCTGGCTGATTCGGTATTTTCCGGAATAAGAGGACACAGTTTTGTGTGCTCTTATTTTTTGGGCAGCACCCGGCGGGAAATCTTGAATCTCCATCGGGACTCGGTTATGATGAAAGAAACAGGCGGTGCCGGCTGGTACTGAGTGAAATGGGGGGTCCGGTATGGAAAGCAGAAAATATAAGAGAGTCATGCTGAAGCTGAGCGGCGAAGCACTTGCCAATGACAAGGGCTTCGGCATTGATCCGGAAGTGGTCAACCGGCTTTGCGGAGAGATCAAAACGGTCTGTGAAGCAGGTGTTGAAGTCGCTGTAGTCGTAGGCGGCGGCAATATCTGGAGAGGCCTGAAAGGCAGCGCCGGCGGCATGGACCGCGTATCAGCAGACTATATGGGGATGCTGGCAACGGTCATCAATTCCGTGGCCATGCAGGACGGCCTGGAAAAGCTGGGCATCCCGACCCGTGTACAGACGGCGATTGAAATGCGGCAGGTCGCAGAGCCCTATATCCGCCGCCGTGCGGTACGCCATCTGGAAAAGGGCCGCGTCGTGATTTTTGCGGCCGGCACGGGCAACCCGTACTTTACGACGGATACCACCGCAGCGCTCCGTTCCGCGGAAATCGAAGCGGAAGTGATGCTCATGGCGAAAAAGCAGACCGACGGCGTATACGATGCTGACCCGAAATTCCATCCGGAAGCCAAGATGTTCACGCATCTCACTTACGGGGAAGTACTGAACCGGGGACTGGCTGTCATGGATAATACGGCCATCACCCTCTGCATGAACAACAATATCCCGATCGTGGTTTTCAATATCGACGTACCGGGCAATATCGTAAAGGCCTGCCTCGGTGAGACGCTGGGCACATTGATTGAAGGGAAATAAATCATGTACGAAGAAGAACTGAAAAAACTGACGGAAAAAATGGATAAATCCATCCAGTCTCTGAAGGCGGAATATGCCTCTGTCCGGACCGGACAGGCAACGGCCAGTCTTCTCGACCGGGTGCGTGTGGAATACTACGGCACGCCGACACCGGTCACGCAGGTGGCTACCGTTTCCGTTCCGGAAGCACGCATGCTGGTGGTGCAGCCCTGGGACCGCAGTCTGCTGAAGGACATTGAAAAGGCCATTCTGCAGTCTGATCTGGGACTGGTTCCGATGAATGACGGCAACCTGATCCGCATGTCCATCCCGCAGCTCACGGAAGAGCGGCGCAAGGACCTGTGCAAGGTGGTCAATAAGAAGGCGGAGGAAGGCAAGGTGGCCATCCGCAATATCCGCCGCGACGGCAATGATTTCCTGAAAAAGGAAGGCAAAAAGAGCGAAGTTTCCAAAGATGTCATCAAGGAAATGGAAGACAAGATTCAGAAGCTGACCGATCAGAAAATCAAGGAAGTGGAAGCGGTCACGGATAAAAAGATCAAAGAGATCATGTCGGTATGAGTGAAGAGGCTCTGTTTCCAGGCATGCCTTTTGATGAAAATGTACGGCTCAAGCTGGCGGAGGCGTTCCCCGACGGGACGGTCTCCGTCACCCGGGGCCGTCATTATGCATTGGAAGAAAATTCCCTGTATTTGGTGCGTATCGGGCCGGACGCGGTGATTCTGCCGCGCATGGCTTATGGTGAGGAAGTCGCCGCCGCTCTTAAGGAATGCTGCGGCGGGGAGGATCAGATTGGCGGAAGAGAAAAAGTACCCCAGACATGTGGCGATCATTCTTGACGGAAACGGGCGCTGGGCGGAACGGCAGGGCCGGGAGCGGACCTTCGGTCATCAGGCCGGCGCTGAAAATGTAAAGACGATCGTTCGGGAAGCCGGGCATATGGGGATCGAAAGACTTACGCTGTATGCCTTTTCCACGGAGAACTGGAAACGGCCCCAGCCGGAAGTGAATTTCCTGATGGAGCTTTTCAAGGACTATCTGCTGCGGCAGCTCCGGGATCTCATGAAGGACGGCGTACAGCTTCACGTAGTGGGGGAAAAGGAACGGCTGTCTGAAGGACTCCGGAAGGAAATCGAAGCCTGTGAGGCGGATACGAAGGACAATACGGGACTGATCCTGAATGTGGCCATCAATTACGGCGGCCGCAATGAAATCGTTCACGCCGTACGTCAGCTGGCGGAAAAGGTCAGAGCGGGCGAACTGGCTCCGGAGGAGATCACGGAGGAAACGGTACAGGCCGGATTATATCCAAGCGATGCGGCGGACGTGGATCTGCTGATCCGTACAGGCGGCGAGTCCCGGATTTCCAATTTTCTGCTGTGGCAGGCCTCGTACAGCGAGCTGTACTTCACTCCGGTCCTCTGGCCTGATTTCACGGTGGAAGAACTGCATAAGGCAGTGGACTGGTTTTGTCACAGAGACCGCCGGTTCGGCGGCCTCAATGAAGGGACGGAACAATGAAAGCACGGATACTGACCGCCATTGTGGGGATCGCCGCTGTCATCCTGCTGGTGACGGCAGGCGGCCTTCCTCTGACTGCGGCCATTTTTGTCGTGGCAGGACTCGCATGGATGGAGTATGCCCGTATGATGAAGAAAATCACCCATGTGTATACCGGACCCGCGCTGATGGCCATTGCGGTCATGATCGGCGCAGCTGCTTCTTCTTCGCTGCCTCTTTTTGCAGCGGCGGTGCTGTGCTGCTTCGTGGTGCTGCTGTTTCTGATACTGGTGATCCAGAAATCCGATATCTGGGCGCTGTTTTCCACGGTCGTGGGAGCCGTTTATTTCGGTGTGGGCTTCGGCTCTTTCCTCTATCTCCGCGGCGGAGACGATCTGCTCGCAGCGGGCGCGGCCTCGATCCACGGCGGGATCTTTCTGCTGTGGTTTGCCCTGATCGGCACGTGGTCCAGCGATACCTTTGCCTATGCAGTGGGCAAGAATCTGGGGCGGCATAAAATGGCGCCTCATATCAGCCCGAACAAGACGATGGAAGGGCTGGCCGGCGGTGCGGTGGGCTGTGTGGCTCTGTGTCTCGCCTATGCGGCCTATTTTGACTTCGCTCTTCTCCCGGCCTTTTTCCTGGGAGTTCTGGTGGCCATTGCAGCGCCGCTGGGGGACCTGTTTGAATCCTATATAAAACGCGTATGTGATATCAAGGATTCCGGCAACATTCTGCCTGGACACGGCGGCATGATGGACCGCTTCGACAGTCTGCTCTTTGTGGCACCGCTGATGCTGGCCGGTCTTGTGGCAATGAGGAGTTTCTTATGAGAGAAATTGCAGTTCTCGGTTCCACCGGTTCCATAGGAACACAGACGCTGGATGTGATCCGGCTGCATAAAGACCGGTTCCATGCGGCGGTGCTGGCAGCCCATCAGAGCGTGGAGGCCCTGCTGGCGCAGGCTGAGGAATTTCAGCCCCACTGTATCGCCGTTACCGATGAGGAGGCCGGTAAGGATTTTCTGGCCCGGTATAACGGGCCGGCAGAGGTGCTCATTGGCGCATCGGCTCTTATGGAAGCGGTGCGGCGCACCGATGTGGATCTTGTGGTGGTGGCCGTGGTGGGCATCGCCGGACTGGCACCGACGCTGGAAGCGATCCATCAGGGAAAGAAACTGGCGCTGGCCAATAAAGAGACGCTGGTGACCGGTGGCGCACTGGTGACTGCGGCGGCCGATCAGGCAGGCATTCTCATCCGGCCCATCGACAGCGAACACAGTGCCATTTTCCAGTGTCTGCTCGGGCAGGACCGGAAGGGGCTGCACCGGCTCATTCTCACCGCATCCGGCGGTCCCTTCCGCGGGAGATCCGCAGAGGAGCTGAAGCAGGTCACGCTGGCGGATTGTCTGAAGCATCCCACCTGGCATATGGGACGAAAGGTCACTATTGATTCGGCAACCATGTTCAATAAAGGGCTGGAGATCATCGAAGCCCACTGGCTGTTCCGCGTGCCCTACGACCGGATTCAGGTGGTCGTGCAGCCGCAGAGCCTGATCCATTCCATGGTGGAATATGAGGATGGCTCCATTATGGCGCAGATCGGCAATCCTGATATGCGTCTGCCCATTCAGTTTGCACTGACCTATCCGGAGCGGCTTCCGTCTCCGTCTCATGAATATGTAGACTGGAGCCGGCTGGCGGCGATCGATGTGAGCATGCCGGATGAGTCCGTTTTCCGGTCGCTGCGCATGGCCCGTGCGGCGGGCGCAGCGGGCGGCACCATGACAACGGCGCTGAATGCAGCGGACGAGGAGGCCGTGGCAGCCTTTGTGAGAGGCGAGATTTCCTTCCCGGGCATCTTTACTATCGTGGAGGATGTGCTGGACCGCTGGGACAATCAGGAAGTCCGGTCACTGGATGACGTATGGGCCGCCGACCGGCTGGCCAGAGAATCCGCGCGGGAAGCGATCCGGAGGACGGGCAAATGATGATGACCATCCTGGCGCCCATCGTGGTCTTCGGACTCATCGTGCTGATTCATGAGGGCGGCCATTTTCTGACAGCCAAGCTGACCGGCATGAAGGTGGAGGAATTTGCCGTGGGATTCGGGCCGAAGCTCTGGTCCCGCCGCCGGGGAGAAACCCTGTATTCTCTCCGGCTTTTTCCGCTGGGCGGATTCAATAAGATCATGGGCATGGCGCCTGGCGAGTCTACCGATCCCCGGGCCTTTACGGAGCGGCCGGTCTGGCAGAGGCTGCTTGTGATATCTGCGGGCTCGCTCATGAATATTCTGTCGGCTTTTCTGATTTTTGCGGGCCTGTTTCTGGCTGTGGGCGTACAGTCCTTTCCGAATACGCCGGTGATTGGCTCGGTCATGGCCGGTTCACCGGCGGCAGCGGCCGGGATGCAGGCAGGAGACCGGATTCTTGCCATAGACGGCAATCCGGTCGACCACTGGGTAGATATGGCGGAGCTTCTCGGACAGAGGGGCAGCCATGTGGTGTCTGTTTCGCTGGAGCGGGATGGTACGGAGAAAACGCTCTCCGTGATCCCGGAGGATCAGGGGAACGGGCGGGCCATGGTGGGCATCACGCCCTACATGGAGAGCCGGCCTGTCGGTATCGGTGAGGCCCTGCTTCTCGGAGCGGACCGCTGTGTATTCGTGATGCAGGCCGTATTTGCCGGCCTCAGCGCGATGGTGTCAGGCCAGTCGGCCGATGTGTCCGGACCGATCGGCGTGGCCCGGATGGCCGGCGCCGTGGCGGAGGTGGGAGCCGTTCAGTTTCTGCTGTTCATTGCCATTCTCAGCCTGAATCTGGGCATCATGAATCTGTTTCCCATTCCGCTTCTGGACGGCGGGCTTTTATTTCTGACGCTGGGCGAAGCCATTCTGGGGAAAAAACTGCCGGAACGGGCCCTGTATTATATTCAGTCCATTGGGATCACCATTCTGGTGGGACTGTTTCTGTTTGCGACGTACAATGACCTGTCCGCACTGGGCAGGTGACAGAGCCGGAGAGCCCGTTTTCCGACAGACTTTGACAGAGCATCAAGGAGAAAACCATGAATCATACAAGACAGGTCAATGTGGGCGGTGTGCGGATCGGCGGCGGTGCGCCTATCGCCATTCAGTCCATGAGCACATTCAGTCCGACCGATACCGCTCGTGCGGCGGCGCAGATCAATGCGCTGGGCGCAGCGGGGGCAGATATCGTGCGCGTGGCAGTGCCGGATAAAAAGGCAGCGGAGGCACTGCGGGATCTGCGGGCTCTGACGGAAGTGCCGATCGTGGCGGATATCCATTTTGATTACCGGCTGGCGCTGACCGCCATGGAGGCTGGCGTGGATGGCCTCCGCATCAATCCGGGAAATATCGGACGCCGCGAAAACGTGGTGAAGGTCGTGGAGATGGCCAGACAGACAGGAACTCCGATCCGGATCGGCATCAACGCGGGCTCTCTGCCGCAGGATCTGCTGGATGCGGCGGGGGGACATCCCACGGCGGAAGGCATGGTGGAAGGCGCGCTTCGTCATGTGCGGATTCTGGAGGAGGAAAATTTCCGTGACATCGTGATTTCCGTCAAATCGTCGGATGTACCCATGATGGTCCGGGCCAACCGGATTCTGGCCGAGCAGACGGAGTATCCGCTCCATCTGGGCGTGACGGAAGCCGGTACGGAATATCGGGGAACGGTCAAATCGGCCATCGGCATCGGCGCCCTTCTGCTGGACGGCATCGGCGATACGATCCGTGTATCGCTCACCGATGATCCACTGAAGGAAGTCCGGGCGGCCAGGGAAATTTTGTCTTCCCTTGGAATCCAGCAGTACGGTCCGGTGCTGATTTCCTGTCCCACCTGCGGGCGGACGCAGGTGAATCTGATCCATATCGCGCAGGAAGTGGAGGAACGGCTGAAGGAATTTAAATCCCCGCTCCGCATTGCCGTCATGGGCTGCGCTGTCAACGGGCCGGGAGAAGCGAGGGAAGCGGACTTCGGCATTGCCTGCGGCAAGGGCAGCGGCCTGCTGTTCAGCAAGGGGCAGGTACTGAGAAGCGTTCCGGAAAATGAGCTGATCGATGCCCTTCTGGATGAGATCCGCCGTTACGAGGAGCAGAAGCAGTGATCTTCGTAGCCGGCAGGGACAGGGCATTCTCTGTTTTCAGATGATGGCAAAAGATTTATAATAATAAAGATTACGCATTCCATAGATAGATGGCTCGGCACGGGGCCGCATAGGAGGAGATTTCAGTGTTAGCATCCAGATTATACAGTCCGACTTTAAGAGAAATTCCCGCAGAGGCAGTGGTCATCAGCCATAAATACATGCTGAAGGCAGGGATGATCCGTAAAATCGTCGGAGGCATTTATGTGTATTTGCCGCTGGCATGGCGCACGCTTCAGAAAATTGAAGCCATCATCCGCGAGGAAATGAACAAAACGGGCGCGCAGGAAATTCAGATGCCCATCATTCAGCCGGCGGAAATCTGGCAGCAGACCGGCCGCTGGGCCGTGTACGGCGATGAAATGTTCCGTCTGCAGGATCGCCACGGCCGTCAGTACTGCCTGGCTCCGACTCACGAAGAAATGATCACCACGCTGGTGCACATGGATACCAGCTCCTACAAGCAGCTTCCGGTCAGTCTGTATCAGATTCAGAATAAATACCGCGATGAGCTTCGCCCCCGCTTCGGTCTGATGCGCGGCCGTGAATTCATCATGAAGGATGCCTATACCTTTGATAAGGACTGGGAAGGGCTGGATAAGCAGTATAAGCTCATGTATGATGCCTATACGCGGATCTTTACGAGATGCGGCCTGCATTTCCGTCCGGTGCTGGCAGATTCCGGGGCCATCGGCGGCAGCACGACGCATGAATTTGAAGCGCTGGCGGATTCCGGGGAAGCCGATGTGGTATACTGCAGCCACTGCGATTTTGCGGCCAATACGGAAGCGGTCGTGCCGAATACACTGCCCTGCACCATTCAGAACGACAAGGAAAAGGAACTGGTGGCCACGCCGGGACAGCATACCATTGAAATGGTGTGTGAGTATCTCCATGCACCGGTACAGCAGTCGGTGAAGGCTGTGGTGTATAAGCTGGATGATGCGGTGGTGCTCGCCATGGTGCGCGGCGACCATGAAGTCAATGAAGTCCGCCTGCAGAACATTTACGGGGCGACCACGGTGGGGATGGCCTCCGATGAGGATCTGAAACGGTGCGGTCTCACCGCTGGCTATATCAGCCCGATCGGCCTGCACCGCACGAAAGATTTCGACATCGTTGTGGATGCGACCGTCATGGAAATGCAGGATGCTTGCTGCGGCGGCAATCAGAAGGATATGCACTATATCCACGTCAATCCGGCCCGTGATTTCGGCGATGTACGTGTGGAAACGATCCGCATGATCACTGCTGACGATGTATGCCCGGAATGCGGCGCTTCCATCGAGATCAAAAAAGGCATCGAAGTGGGCCAGGTATTCAAGCTGGGAACAAAATACAGCGAAGCGCTGGGGTGCACCTATCTGGATCAGAACGGAAAGTCCCAGCCGATGGTGATGGGTTGCTACGGCATCGGCGTATCCCGCACCATGGCGGCAGCCATTGAACAGAGTCATGACGATGACGGCATCATCTGGCCTGTGGCCATTGCGCCGTATGAAGCGGTGATCGTTCCGGCCAACAACAAGGATGAAGACGTGATGAAGGCCGCACAGTCCCTGTATGACTCCTTTGAAGAAAAGAGCGACGAAGTGGTCCTCGATGACCGGAATGAACGGGCGGGCATCAAATTTAAGGATGCAGACCTTATCGGCTATCCGGTCCGCGTGACGATCGGCAAGAAGTGGAAGGAATCCGGCAATGTGGAGATTCGCATCCGCCGGACCGGGGAAACCATCGAAGTACCGCTCACGGACTGCAAGGCGAAGGTCATGGAAATTCTGGCGGATCTGCACGCGAACAATCAGTGATCTGCCATACACGGGAGGCACATATGGACGAGCTGGATGCGGTGAGAGAGGAAATACGCCGGGTGGATCAGGATATGGTCGTGCTGTTTGAAAAACGCATGGCCCTGTCTCGGGAAGTGGCTCTCTGCAAGATGAAGAGCGGAAAACCGGTGTATGATGCCGCACGGGAAGAAAAAAATATCCGTGAATTGTCTCTTCTGCTGAAGGATGCAGCGAATCAGCCGTATTTCCGCCGGTGGTATCAGCTGCTGATGGATCTGTCCAAGGACCGGCAGCGCGTGGAAAAGGAGAAACGGTCATGATGGAGGATCTGCAGGGCACGGTGGCGGCCATTGTCTTTCAGAGTGCAGACGGCGTATTCTGTGTGCTTCGTCTGAAGAGAAAAGACAATGGACAGTCCGTGACCGCAGCCGGCCAGATCGGAGTTCCCGCTGTGGGACGGTCGGTGACACTTCGGGGATGCTGGGTACAGCATCCCCGTTTTGGCATGCAGTTCAAGGCGGTCTCCATGACAGAGCAGATGCCGGAGCGGTCAGAGGATATAGAACAGTATCTGGCATCCGGAGAGATCGAAGGGATCGGACCTGCCATGGCCCGGCGCATTGTCGATGCGTTCGGTTCCCGTACGCTGGAGATTCTGGACCGGAACCCGGAGGCGCTTCTTTCTGTGCCGGGCATCGGGGAGCGCAAGCTGGAAAAGATCCGGGCCTCCTATGCAGAGGGCGCTGCGCTCCGCAGCACGGTGCTCCTGCTTCAGAATGCCGGTGTGCCTGCCAGATTTGCTTCCGTGCTGCAGAAAGCCTATGGGGAAGGGCTTAGGAGTGTGCTGGAAAAGGAACCGTACCGGATGGTGCGGGAAATTTCCGGGATGAGTTTCCAGATGGCGGACCGGATCGCCATGGCGGAGGGAATCAGCCCGCATGATGAGGAACGGATTCTCAGCGGGGTCTTTCATGTGCTGTCTGGCTTTTCTTCCGAGGGGCACTGCTGTGTGCCCGCAGGAGCCGCCTGCCAGCGCACGGCGCAGCTGCTCGGTCAGGAAGAGGAGCTGGTGAGGCAGACGGTTCTGGAAGCGGCGGAAATTGGAGAGATTCCGTCTGTGGTCTGGCGCGATCAGTTGTTCCTGTACCGGCCGTCGCTGTATGAGGCGGAGACGGAGTCCTGCCAGCGGGTGCAGGGACTCCTGCGGGCTTCGTATCTGGGCAGCGAGACACTGGCAGTTCAGAAGTTTGAACGGGAGCATCAGCTGACGCTGGCAGACGAGCAGAAGGAAGCCGTGAAATATGCCATGGAGTCGGGACTTCTGATCATTACCGGCGGTCCGGGCACCGGAAAGACCACGCTGATTCAGGCGATACTTACGGCAGCGGAGCAGCACGGAAAAAAGGTGCGCCTCATGGCGCCTACCGGACGTGCGGCCAAGCGGCTGTCCCTGGCGAGCGGCCGGAATGCCGATACCATTCACAAGGCGCTGGAGGCGGAGCGGCAGGGCGATAAGACCTTCTTTGCGAGAAACGAGTCAGAGCCGCTGAAGGAAGACCTGATCATTGTGGACGAAGCATCCATGATGGACATGCTGTTGTTCCATCGGCTGCTCTGTGCCTTGAAGGCGGGCGCCCGGCTGATTCTGGTGGGGGATACGGATCAGCTGCCGCCGGTGGGTCCGGGAGCGCCTCTGAAGGATCTGATTGCCTGGGGCTGTGCGCCGGTCGTCCGGCTTCAGCATATTTTCCGGCAGAAAGAGGGAAGCGGGATCATAGAGAATGCCCGGCGCATACGGGACGGGGAGATGCCGCAGCCGGATGAGCGCGGGGAATTTCAGGTCTGTTTTACAGACAGTGAGGAAGAAGCCTTCGAACTGGTGATGCGGCTTTGCCGGGAAGCCCGTTATGAGGAAGAGGATCAGAAGTGGGACATGCAGGTGCTGTCACCGATGTACCGTGGACTGTGCGGCGTAGACCATCTGAATCAGGCCCTTCAGGAGCAGATCAATCCCGGGGATGAAACGGAGAACGGCGGATTCCGCAAGGGCGATAAGGTCATGCAGACGCGGAATGACTATGAAAAAGGGGTGTATAACGGAGATATCGGCATCGTATGGTCCGTGTCCGGGCGGAAGCTGTTTGTACAGTTTCCGGAAAAAGAAGTGGTGTACGAGGGAGATGAGCGGCAGGACCTGCAGCTGGCCTATGCGGTGACGGTACACAAAAGTCAGGGGAGTGAATACAGTACGGTGATTTTTGTGCTGCTTCCTACACAGCGGGTCATGCTGCAGCGGAATCTGCTGTATACGGGAGTGACGCGGGCCAGACAGAGAACCATTCTGGTCACGGCAGGCAGTGCGCTCACCGCCGCCGTGAGAAATCACCGTACCGCCGGACGGTGCAGTCTGTTTCTGCCGATGCTGGCCGGGGAGGCGGTTCCATGAAATGGGGACAGGCCTTGCTGGATCTGCTTTTTCCTGTGTGCTGTCCCGGATGCGGAGCCATGACGGATGCGGAGCATCCCTGGTGTGAAGCCTGTGTGCGGCAGTTCTGGAATCCAAGGATGATACAGTCAGCGCATAGCCGGGATCTGGAAGGTTGCTATACCTGCTGCCAGTATACGGCCGGCATACGGGACTGCATTATTCAGCTGAAATATTACGGGAAAAGGAATCTGAAACGGTGCTTTCCCATGCTTCTGGCGCGGTTTCCCTGGTGGGAAAGACTGGCATCATATCCCATCGCCGTACCGGTGCCGCTTTCCCGCCGGAGAAGAGAAAGCAGGGGATATAACCAGTGCGATCTGATTTTTCAGGATTTTATGAAAAATTGGGGAAAAACCTATGATGCAGAGCTTCTGGTGCGGCTCCGGGATACGAAGGTGCAGTCCACACTGGACCGCGAGGAACGGAGGAAAAATATCCGGGATGCATTTCATATCAACCGGGGGCGCCGGATTGAGGGACAGTGCATCCTCCTGCTGGATGATGTGTATACCACCGGCGCTACCATGGAGGAAGCGGCGCGGGAGCTGAAGAGAGCCGGAGCGGCCGCTGTCATGGGGCTGACGCTGGCCAGCGGCGCACCGTAAATAAAAAATCCTTTCCGATATCACCCTAACGGGGCATGGTATCGGAAAGGATTTTTCTGATGGGATTCCATTATTGATACAGCACGTGCAGGAATGCCAGCGTAACTTCCGGGTCGAACAGACTGCCGGAGCCGGCGAAAAGGGCCTGCGTGACTTCACTTTTATCCTTTTGCGGAAAATCCGGAGCGGAGTAGATGGTATTGTCATAATAATCGGCGACGGAAAGAATGCGGGCACCCAGCGGAATGTTGTCATTTTTCAGATGCTTGGGATATCCGCCGCCGTCCCAGCGCTCATGATGGAAGCGGATGTACGGGATCAGGTCCTGGCATGCCGAGTTGGTTTCCAGCATATTGGCACCCAGGTCAGGATGCTTTTTATACGCCTGGAATTCCCGGGTGCTGAGATTGGGGTAATGGGCGAGCGAGCGGTTGGCCATCGTGAGCAGGCCGATGTCATGAAGCAGTCCCGCGTAATGGATCAGCATCACTTCATTGGCAGGGAGGCGCATGCGGATCGCCGTGGCGCCGGCAAAATTTGCCACCCGAATGGAATGCTCATACAGATCCTGCGACTTCAGGCGCATGAGGTAGGTGAAGTGCAGCGTGATATCTTCCAGCGTATCACGGATGCTGCTGAAGGCAGCCGGCGATTGAAAAAGTGAAGAAGTATACATGACGGGTCCATCCATAAACTTGTAATATACCGCCGCTTCGGAGGCATGGAAACGATAAAAACAGACAAATAAAAAGCAGCTTCGGCTGCTTCCTTTTATTTTCGCAAAATTTTCAGGACCGGGTCCGGCGTTTCAGCCAGGCGGTCATATAGGAGCATTCCGAACAGATTTCCTTATGCTGCTTCTGGGCGTAATCCCATGCGGCGGCCGCCAGCCGGGCGGCCAGCCCTTTTCCGGACAATTCAGGCGGCACCACAGTATGAAGCACGGTAACGGATCGGTCCGTTTCCTGATATTCCAGCCAGGAAATTCCTTCCGGATTTTTGATGAGGAATGTATGATTCTCCCTATCGTGCTGTACCAATGAGCCCGCCTCCTTTACTGCTTATTTTATAAAATTTGAGCAGTCCCGTCAAAATGGTTTTGTGCTGTATGATAAATCGATATGAAAGAACGACAAATGAGGAAAGAATGCATGCGGAAACAGGCGGCAAACATAGAAAAGAGCAATCATGTACGGCGGCAGAAAGGCAAATAAAAAAGACCTCCTGAGGAAGGAGATCTTTTTTTATGCGGACTGATCAGAACACTGAAGAGCCGTCAAATTTTTCGCCGCCGATGTTGGGGTTGGCGCCATATTCAATGGCCCATTCACATTTATATTTCAGAGCCTGTTCATGCAGCTTCTGAATGACGTCCTGCTTGCGGATGACTTTCCCGGGAACGCCGGTCACCAGAGAGTTCGGCGGAATGACCTGATTGGCGAGGACAAGCGCCCCGGCGGCGATGATGGAGCCGCGGCCGATTTTGGCACCGGTCAGGATGGTGGCATGCATGCCGATCAGTACGTGGTCTTCGATCTCACAGGCATGAACGCAGGCGCAGTGGCCGATCGTCACATAGTCACCGATGATGCAGGGATGGTCGTCTGCCACATGAAGGCAGCACAGATCCTGTACGTTGGTGCATTTCCCGATGGAAATATAGTTGACATCGCCGCGGGCGACTACACCGGGCCAGAGGCTGGATTCCGGTCCCACACGGACATCACCGTAAAGATGAACGCCGGGCGCGACGAACGCGTTTTCATCAATCTGAGGGGAGATTCCCTTGAAACTCTGAGAATGCAGGGTATACATAATCATTTCCTCCTTCAAAATTTCAAAAGCGGCAGGGGAGCCGTCTTATTTCAGGAGACTGCCCGCCACAGCCAGACGCTGCTCCGTCTCGGATACCAGTTCATCCATGATTTCCTGTACCGGCTGGATATGATTCAGGCGGTTCAGGGACATGCCGACGAGAACGAAGCCGTTTTCCGTATCGCCTTCAATGGCGCCCTTCCAGTTGGTGCCCGTTGCCATTTTTGCCAGTTCTTCTTCGGGCGCTCCGCTGTATTCTTTTTTCAGATACGCTTCGCTCCACGCATTTTTCAGGCCGCGGACGCTGTTGTTCCGGGTGAAGCCGGTCACGGTCGAATCGGTGTCAACTGCCTTCATGATGGCCTGCTTGGCATTGGGATGAAGGATGCATTCCTCGGAGAGCAGGAAGCGGGAACCCATCTGTACGCCGGAGGCGCCCATGAGGAGCGCTGCCGCGATGCCGCGGCCGTCAACGATGCCGCCGGCTGCTACGACAGGGATCTCAATTTCCGGAATGACATTTTCCATCAGGGACATGGTGGTCAGTGTTCCGTCATGACCGCCGGCTTCCATGCCTTCAATGACAAGGGCATCGGCGCCTTTTTCCTGCACCCGTTTGGCCAGACGGACGCTGGGCACGACCGGGATGCATTTTACGCCGTGCGCCTGCAGCGGTTCAAAGTAGGGAACCGGGTTGCCGGCGCCGATGGTGACAAAGGCCACCTTTTCATCGCACACGAGCTGGGCGATATCATCCTTATTCGGTGACTGGAGCATCAGATTGACGCCGAACGGGCGGGATGTGATGTCCTTGGTATTGCGGATCTGTTCACGAACCTTGTCCACAGGCAGTCCGCCGGTGGCGATTACACCGGTAGCACCGGCATGGCACATCGCCGATACCAGTTTGGCTTCGGAGAGATAGGCCATTGCGCCCTGAATGATCGGGTAATCAATACCGAGAAGTTCGGTCAGTTTGGTTTTCCACATAATACATGCCTCCTCGAAATCAGATATGAATGATTTTTTTGCACAAAAACCGCAAATTATTCTACAACCGCATTATAAATTTCTTCTATGAAAATGTAAAGAGAACGGGGCGGATAAATAATATAGGTATATAGTAAAGAAAATAAGATAAGGAAGAATCCGAGGCTGACACGGAAAAGAGTCTTGAATGAATGACTCTTTACAAGGAAGTACTGCGCAATAAGGACAGCCTCCATTGTAAGCCTTCGGGGAATATGCTATACTGAAAACAAAAATGAAGGTGATATTGTAGAATAAATGGGACGGAAAATGTCCACCGGGATGGAGGTGATGGATTGGAAGAAGATTCCCTGATGGCACTGCTTGTGCCGGAAATGATGGAGCAGGCAGCGGAACGGTATGAGCTGCTCCGGCAGATCGCACTGGCTCAGCCGGTGGGACGGCGGCTTCTGGCCGTACAGACAAAGCTGACGGAGCGGGTGGTCCGGAGTCATGTGGAAGCCATGGAACGCTCCGGACTGGTCACGATTCAGGCGGTAGGCATTCGTCTGACAGAAAAGGGAGAACAGCTTCTGGCTCCGCTCTCCCGGTATTTTCTGAAGCGGCCGTCCTTTTCAGAGCTGGAGCGGCAGCTGGCTTCCGTGCTGTCCATGAAACAGGTCATTCTGGTCCGCGGAGACATGGATCAGAATCCGGCAGTCAAGCAGAATGTGGGGCAGGAAGCGGCGCTTGCACTGTCCCGTCTGCTGAAAAACGGCCAGATTCTGGCAGTTTCCGGTGGTACGACCATGGCGGCTCTGGCCGCTTCACTGCCGCGGCTGTCTCTCGATGTGACCGTCGTTCCGGCCCGCGGCGGATTCGGAGAGAAGATCGAGTATCAGGCAAATACGGTGGCGGCGGTGACCGCGGAAAAAATCGGCGGGACGTACCGGATGCTTCATATTCCGGACGGCTTCAGCCCGCAGCTGATCGAGATGCTCCGAAAGGAGTCTCCGGATCTGGTGGAGATTGAATCGCTGATTCACCGGGCTGATATTCTGGCCATCGGTGTAGGCGAAGCCAACCGGATGGCCCAGCGGCATCAGCTGGAGTCCGGCCGGAAAAACCGGCTTATGCTGGAGGGAGCCTGCGGGGAAGCCCTGGGGCTGTACGCAGACATCCAGGGGCGGATCTTATACCGCATGCACAATGTGGGGATTGCGCTGGAGGAACTACAGAGCATTCCTCATGTGATCATTGCCGCCGGGGGTGCCTCTAAAGGCGCCGCCATCCTCGCCATGGCAAGAGCCGGCGTGCGGGGTACTCTGGTTACGGATGAAGGAGCCTGCCGGGAAATCCTCCGCCTGAATGCGGAAGGACGAATCGGATGACGGGCTGCTGTCTGTTATAGAAGAATATACAATTTAAAAAATCGGAAAGCCAACGGAATTTACAGGAGGTAATGCAAATGGCAACAAAAATCGGCATCAATGGATTTGGCAGAATCGGACGTCTCGTATTCCGCGTCATGCTGGACCGTGACGATTTTGATGTGGTCGCCATCAATAACCCCAGCGGGGCGGAGACGGCGGCGTATCTCGTGAAATATGACACGGTACATGGCAGACTGGATAAGGATGTCCAGGTGGACGGCGACGATATTCTGGTCGACGGCCGCCGGATTCATGTATTCCATGACAGAGATCCGGAAAACCTCACCTGGGAAGACTACGGCGTCCAGATCGTCATCGAGTCGACCGGCAAGCTGAAGGATCATGAAAGCGCCGGCAAGCATATTCACGGCACGGTGAAAAAGGTTATCATTACGGCTCCCGGCAAGGACGATGATGCCACGATCGTTATGGGCGTCAATGAACAGGATTATGATCCGGCCAAGGATCATGTGCTGTCCAATGCCTCCTGCACCACGAACTGCCTGGCTCCTGTCGTAAAGGTTCTGAATGAAAAATTCCATATCCGCCGCGGCATGATGACGACGGTGCATTCCTACACCAACGATCAGGCCATTCTGGAAAAAGCCCATAAAAAGGACCCCCGGAGAGGCAGAGCCGCTGCAGAAAATATCATTCCCACCTCGACCGGTGCGGCAAAGGCGATCGGCATTGTCATTCCGGAACTGAAGGGGAAACTGAACGGCCTTGCTATCCGGGTTCCCACGCCGGATGTGTCGCTGGTGGATCTTTCCTGTGAAGTGGAAGGAAAAGTTACCAAAGAGGAAATCAATGCGGCTCTGAAAGCCGCGGCAGAAGGGGAACTGAAGGGCATCCTGGCTTATACGGATGAACCGCTCGTTTCCAGCGACTTCCGCGGGACCAGTGTGAGCAGCACCGTTGATGGTGAACTGACCATGGTGGTGGATGACAACCTGGTGAAAGTCATTGCCTGGTATGATAATGAATGGGGTTATTCCTGCCGGATCGCCGACCTGGCCGCGTATGTTGCTTCGAAAGGATTATAATCATGAAACAAACCGTCTATGACGTTTCCTATGAAGGCAAGACCGTTTACATGCGGGTGGATTACAATGTGCCCCATGAGGCGGACGGCACCATTAAAGATGACCGCCGCATCCGTTCCACAGTACCCACCATTCAGTATCTGCTGGATCATGGCGCAGCTGTAGTGCTGGCCAGCCATATGGGGCGGCCCAAGGGAGAAGTAAAGCCGGAGCTGTCGCTTCGCAAGGCCGGCATTCGGCTGGCAGAGCTGCTCGGGCGGCCGGTCCGGTTTGCGGAAGACTGCGTCGGACCTCAGGCGGAGCAGATGAAGCGGGATCTGAAATCCGGCGAAGTGCTTCTGCTGGAAAATCTCCGCTTTCATAAGGAAGAGGAAAAGAATGATCCGGCTTTTGCCAGAGCACTGGTCAGCGGCTGTGATGCAGCGGTCAATGATGCGTTCGGCGTGTCTCATCGGGCGCATGCCTCTATTGTGGGAGTCGGGAAACTGCTGCCCATGGCGGCGGGGCTTCTGTTGAAAAAGGAGATCGATTTCCTCGGCGGCGTCATCGACCATCCGGAGCGGCCCTTTGCAGCCATCATCGGCGGGGCCAAGATCAGCGACAAGATTCATGTCATTGCCAATCTGATGGAAAAAGCGGATGTCATTCTCATCGGCGGCGGTATGGCCAATACGTTCGTGGCGGCCGACGGCTACGATATGGGGAAATCTCTGCAGGACAGAGACCGCTTTGATCAGGCGCGGGAGCTCATGGCGCGGGCGGAAAAGCTGGGTGCTAAGATGTTGCTGCCGGTCGATTTTACGGCCGGGGATCGGTTTGCAGAAGATGCACAGGTCAAGGTGCTGACGGCGAAGGAATTCACGGATCCGTGGATGGCGCTTGATATCGGTCCGAAGACCATTGATCTGTATGTAGAGACGCTGAAGAAAATGAAGACCGTCGTGTGGAACGGTCCTATGGGCGTTTTTGAAATGAAGCCGTTTTCCCGGGGAACCTTTGCCATTGCAGAAGCGCTGGCAGATCTGGATGCGACCACCGTGGTCGGCGGCGGCGAATCCGCAGAAGTGGTGGATAAGCTGGGAATTGAGGACAAGCTGTCTCATGTATCAACCGGCGGCGGCGCATCGCTGGAAATGCTGGAGGGCATGGTGCTTCCCGGCATCGCCGTGCTGGCCGATAAGGAGAAGGAATGAGGCGCCCCCTGATTGCCGGGAACTGGAAAATGAACGGCGACCGGCAGGAGGCGGAGGCGCTTCTGAAGGCCATAGCCGGTGCGGAACCGGGAAAGGCTGATCTGGTGGTGTGTCCGCCATTTACCGCGCTGGCACAGGCACAGGACCTCCTCCGGGATACGGTGGCCCAGTGGGGGGCCCAGAATGTGTATCCGGAGCCGGCCGGCGCCTATACCGGAGAAATTTCTCCACAGATGCTCCAATCTCTGGGATGCCGCTGGTGTATCTGCGGCCATTCGGAACGGAGACAGCTCTTCGGTGAAACGGATGAATTGATTAACCGCAAAGTGAAAGCTGTGCTGGATGCAGGGCTCACGCCCATTCTCTGCGTGGGAGAAAGTGCGGAAGAGCGGCAGAACGGACAGACCGCTTCCATCGTACAGCGGGAGGTGGAGGCCGGCCTGTCCGGCGTGTCCGCAGAGGAGGCGGCCCGGCTTGTCATTGCTTATGAGCCGATCTGGGCCATCGGTGCCGGACAGGCAGCCACCGCAGCAGAAGCGGAAGAAGTATGCAGCTGGATTCGGGAATGCATGTTCCGCTGCTTCGGAACAGAGGTTTCCGGACAGGTGAGAATCCTGTATGGCGGCAGTGTGAACGGCCGGAACGTTTCTGATTTTCTGAAAGAACCGGATATCGACGGGGCGCTGATCGGTGGAGCCAGTCTCCGGGCAGAAGAATTTATTTCCATGTATAACAGGGCAAAGGCCTGAAGAAAGGACATTGAAAATGGCAGCTATTGTAGACATTCATGCAAGAGAAATTCTGGATTCCAGAGGAAATCCCACGGTCGAAGTGGACATGGAGCTGGAAGACGGCACATTTGCCAGAGCCGCTGTTCCCTCCGGTGCCTCTACCGGCATGTATGAAGCTACGGAGCTTCGTGACGGCGATGCAGACCGCTACAACGGCAAAGGCGTGCTGCATGCCGTGGAAAATGTCAATACGGAAATTGCCGATGCCGTCGTCGGCATGGAAGCATCCGACCAGAGAGGCATCGACCATCTGCTCATCGATCTGGACGGGACAGAAAACAAGAGCCGCCTCGGTGCCAATGCCATTCTGGCAGTGTCTCTGGCAGCAGCGCATGCTTCGGCAGAGTCGGCAGGCCTTCCTTTATATCAGTATCTGGGCGGCACCAATGCCCATGTTCTGCCGGTACCGATGATGAACATTATGAACGGCGGCGCTCATGCAGACAATAATGTGGATATTCAGGAATGCATGATCATGCCCGTCGGCGCGGCTTCCTTCAGCGAAGGACTCCGCATGGGGACGGAAGTGTATCATACGCTGAAAAACGTACTGAAATCCAAGGGCCTGTCCACGGCAGTGGGGGATGAAGGCGGTTTTGCTCCGGATCTGCCGTCCAATGAAGCGGCTATTGAAGTGATCTGTGAAGCCATTGAAAAGGCAGGCTATCATTGCGGAAAGGATGTAGCGCTGGCTCTGGATGTGGCAGCTTCCGAGATTCTTCAGGATGACGGCCTCTATCATCTGACCGGTGATCATACCGCAAAGGATGCGGAAGGCATGATCGCTTATTATGAAGGGCTTCTGCAGCGGTATCCGATCCTGTCCATTGAAGACGGACTGGGAGAAGAAGACTGGGATGGCTGGAAGCTCCTCACAGCAGCACTGGGGAAATCCATTCAGCTGGTGGGCGATGATCTGTTCGTCACGAATACCAAGCGGCTGTCCCGCGGTATTCATGAAGGGGTCGGCAATTCCATTCTGGTCAAGGTCAATCAGATCGGCACCCTGACGGAAGCCTTTGAAGCGGTGGAAATGGCAAAGCGGGCCGGTTATTCTGCCGTGATTTCCCATCGTTCCGGGGAAACGGAAGACACGACCATTGCCGATATTGCCGTGGCGCTCAATGCAGGCCAGATCAAGACGGGCGCACCGGGCCGTACCGAACGGGTGGCCAAATACAACCAGCTTCTCCGTATTGAAGAGGATCTGGATGTCAATGCAGAATACGGGGATGGACGAATCCGCCATCTTCTGCGCCGTCTTGGATAAGACAGGCATTTGCTGCTCCGGGGGCATAGTAGCCGGGGCGTAATCAGTGCATTATAAAAACTTCCGTATCGGACAGCATGACTGCCGGTGCGGAAGTTTTTTCGTGGGCTGTTTTCTGTTTCCGTGCTAAAGAAGGGAGAGAGGGGCTGGTGCCACTACAGGAAACCGAAAAATCCCCGGCAGGAAAGGTCCGGGAAAATACGGCTGTGGCAGCGGCGGGAGAAAAGGCGGAAATTCCGGGATTTTGGGGGATTTTTCTGCCGGATTCCACATGATGTGGTACAATGAATGATACGTAAGCAGGAAGGAAGCGGGATATGAAAGCGTTTTCGGGAGTGATGAGCCGAATCGGCATCGATCTGGGGTCTTCTCAGATCCGCATGTATGCGGGCAATCGGGTGGTGCTGGCGGAAAACAGTGTAGCCGTGATCGATAACAGCAGCGGCGCGGCCGTCGGCTTCGGGGTCAATGCACTGGTGCGGTACCATGGGGCACCGGAAAAATACCATCTGGAATGGCCGGTCAAGCATGGTGTCATTGTCGACTATGCACTGACAAAGGGCATGCTCCAGTATTTTCTGGAAAAAGTCATGCACCGGGCAGTCACCCGTCCGTCAGTGGCGCTTTCCATTCCCAGCGGAACCAGCTCGGTGGTGCGCCATGCGCTGATTGATGCCGTGCTTCATGCGGGAGCGCAGCATGGATACCTGATTTCCGCGCCGGCAGCAGCCGTGCTGGGGGCCAAGCAGTCACTGGTCCTTTCAGAAGCCACGCTGGCGGCGGTTATCGGACGGGATGTCACAGACTGCGGGCTTTTTTCCTGCGGCGGTGTGGTAGCAGAGGAAGCCGTGCCTTTTGGCGGACACAATATCGACAACGGCATCCGTAATTACATGATGGAAAAGTACCGCATCCTGATCGGGAGCGAAATGGCGGAAACCATCAAACAGGAAGCGGCCAGTGCTATCAAGCCGAGCGAGGTGCGGGCCATCAATGTACGAGGCCGCCGGGCGGCAGATGGTGTGGAAGTGCTGCTGACCATGACGGCACAGGAGCTGTATCCGATCGTTCAGCTGCTGCTTCTTCCCGTGACCCGTCTGATACGGCGGGTGATCCGCATCGCGCAGCCGGAAATGGCGGAGGATCTGCTGAAAAACGGCATGCTTCTGGCAGGCGGCTCAGCGCTTCTGGCGGGTATCAGTGACTGGATCGCCTCTGAGGTCGGGATACCGGTCTTTGTGCCGGAGGAACCGGAAAATGTAGTGGCGGCCGGATGTCTGGCAGCGCTTAATGAATATAGAAAATTGCCGGACATTATAGAAAACGGTGAAATGTATTACGGAAGGGAGTAAATTTTGTTTTTCTTCGGGAAACGAAAGATCTTTCTGACCATAATGATTTTTTTCCTTATGGGATTGTGCGGCTGGTTCTGGCGGCACAGAGAATCAGTACCTTTTATCTCCCAGCCCCTGTCCATTGCGGCAGCCCCGTTTGAGTACGGGACAAGCTGGATCGCCATTGCGGGACGGACAGGACTGGATATGGTGGATCAGGTGCTGTCCAACTGGAAAGAACTGGATGAGCTGCGCCGGGAGAACGGAGCGCTGCGGGCCGAGCAGACCGCGTACAGCGAGATTTTGGCGGAAAATGTCAGGCTCCGTTCGCTGGCAGGATTCCGGCAGGGATATACCCAGTACACTCTGCTGGGAGCAACCGTTATAGCCAGAGAATACGGGGCATGGACACATACTGCCATTATTGATCGCGGCAGCGACAGCGGCCTGACCAAATATATGCCGGTCATCGTGCCGGAAGGTCTGGTGGGCTTTGTGAGCGAGGTCTATTCCAATTCCGCCCGGGTACAGCTGATTACCGATCCCCGCACCTCGGTCGGTGCGATCGTACAGCGTCCGTCTTCCCGGGTCGTCTCCATCGTGCAGGGAGACGGCAACCAGCCCGGGACCATGTCTTTTGTCAACTTGTCGCGGGAAGCGGATATTCTGAAAGATGATACGCTCGTGACGTCCGGGTACGGCGGCGTCTATCCGAGGGGACTGCTGATCGGTCATGTCAGTGAGGTGACGGATGATCCGTCAACGCCGGTGAGGGAGGCCCGTGTGGTGCCGGCTGCGGATTTCAGCCGGCTGGAGGAAGTATTTGTCATTGTGAGCCAGTTTGATCGGACACTTCCGGCAGATATTGATACCACAGCACCGGTGAAGGAGCCCCCTATGAATCCCAATGAAAAACAGGCGGGGGTGCCGTGATGTCCCGCTTGACATGGGCTGGTCTGTTCGCCGGGCTGTTTCTGATCCAGAGCGCCGTGCTTCCCTTTTTGTTTTCCGGCCGGTGGATGCCGGATCTGTGGTTTTGCGCCATTATTATTTCCGTACTGGCTTTCAACAGGAAAACCGCACTGGCCTTTGCTGTGGCGGGAGGCATTGCGCAGGATATCGTGACAGGCAATTTGTTCGGCCTGCATCTGTTTCCCTATCTGGCACTGGCACTGCTGACGGCTGCCTTTATGCGGGAGCGCTATAACCGGAGATGGCTGGTGTCTGTGGCCTCCGTCGCGGTGGGGACAGCGGTGTATCTCCTCTTTGTATGTGCGATTACGGCACTGAGCGGGGGACGGATTTCGTTCCTGCGCTATTTGCTGTACAGCGGGATTCCTCAGATTCTTGCCAATACGGCAGCGGCTGCGGTTATGCATCCGGTGCTTTGGGATATGAAACAGGAATGGAAACCAAGATGGTAAGGAAAAAATCAATACCCGGTATACTGGGTAAGGTGATAAAAAACAGAGAAGAATCACGGTATGCCAAAATGATGTATGCCGCGGTCTTTTTGCTGGCCATATTAAGTGTGCGCCTGTTCTATATGCAGATTGTAGAAGGTTCCTATTATAAAGCTGAGGCAGATGGCAACCGCATCCGTACCCTGCCCGTGCAGGCAGCCCGTGGGGTCATGTATGACCGGAATGGCATCATGCTGGCCGGTTCCCGGCCCACTTATACAGTGGTGATTCCGGTAGACCGCAAGCAGGAAAAACTGCCGGAGGCAGAACTGCAGGCCGTAGCGGCTCTTCTTGGAATGAAGCCTGAGGATATTCAGAAAAAACAGGAAGAATATAAGGTGGCATTCGGTTCCATTCCGCTGGCCCATGATGTGGGACTGGATGTGGTGAGCCGCATTGCAGAGAAAAAGGCGGATTTTCCGGATATTGAGGTGGAAAGCCAGCCGCTGCGCATTTATCCGCTGAAAAATGCGGGGGCACAGGTGGTGGGCTATGTAGGCGAGGCCGGTCCGGATGAACGAAATGCGGAGGGCCAGCCCTATACCTCCAGTACGCTGATCGGACGTACCGGACTGGAGTATCAGTACAATTCCTACCTGGAAGGGAAAAACGGGTCCCGCCACGTGGAAGTGGACGCCACGGGGCAGCCGGTGCGGTATTTCAGCGGAGAACCGGTCGTTTCCGGATACAATGTGCGTCTGACGCTGGATGCCCGCCTGCAGGAAGTGGCGGAACGGGCCATTGAAGAGCAGGTCGCCAATCTGAGAGCGAGTAAAATCAATCCGACCGGGGCCTCTGTCGTAGCAGTAGACCCGAATTCCGGAGCCATTCTGGCTATGGTCAGCTGGCCGAGCTTCGATCCCAACCAGTTCAGCCGCGGCATTACGGCGGGAGAATGGAACGCGATTCTGAACAATCCGAATCATCCGCTGGAAAACCGTCCCATCACTTCCATGTATCCGCCTGGTTCAACCTTTAAGGTCATTACCAGTGCGGCTGGTCTGGAAGCCATGGTGCTCGATCCGCAGGAAGCGATTTTTGACAGCGGCAAGCACTGGCTGATTGATAAAAGGAATGCTCAGGGCGAAGCTTTCGGCTGGATCAATTTTGAGCAGGCCATGGAAAAGTCTGATAATGTATATTTTTACGAAATCGGCAGACGGCTTGGAATTGACCGGATTGCGGCTATGGCCAGAGCTTTCGGCCTCGGAAGCAGAACGGGAATCGATCTGGCCGGTGAATCGGAAGGCAATGTAGCCAGCGAAGAATACAAGAAAAAAGTATTTGGCGAAGACTGGTATCTGGGCGAAACCTTCGATGCCGCCATCGGTCAGAGCTATACGCTGACAACGCCGCTTCAGATGGCCATGGTTTACGTTGCCATAGCCAACGGCGGATTCCGGTATCAGCCGTATCTGGTCAGCCGTGTGGATAATCTGGACGGGACACCCAATAAAATTTTTTCACCGGTAAAAACCGGAACGCTGCCTGTCTCGCAGGCCAATCTGGCGATTATCCGTCAGGCCCTCAGAAGCGTTATGGGCAAGGAAGGCACCGGCGGATTTTTGTTTGAACATTATCCGATCCCGCTGGCAGGGAAATCCGGCACGGCAGAAACAAACGGGCTGGATAACGGCTGGTTTGTGGCCTATGCGCCATTTGACAAGCCTGAGATTGTGGTACTGGTCATGTTTGAGCACAGCGGGTTCGGTTCGGATTCCGCGGCACCGGTTACCAAGAAAATTCTGGATGCCTATTTCCATCTGGGAGAATTCAGTCCATCGGCGCAGTCCGGAAAACAGCCGAAGGCGGAAGGAGATAAAGGGGGACAGGGACAATGAAATGTCTGGCTCTGGCTTCAGGAAAAGGCGGGGTAGGAAAGACCTTTCTCACTGCTTCTTTCGGTCTGGCTCTGGCCAGGCAGGGGGCTTCCGTGCTGCTTCTGGATGGGGACATGGGGCTTCGGAATTTGGACCTTCCTCTTGGTATGGAAAAGCAGACCCGGTATACCAGCTGGGATCTGGCGAGGGGCCGCTGTTTTGAAGAGGATTCCATTCTGTCGGTGGCGCCGCATCTGGATTTTTTGCCGGCAGCAGAAGAGGAAGACTGGAAAGCTGTTTCCCGGCCGGCACTGTCTACGGTGCTGGAGGATCTGGCGGACCGGTATGACTATATTTTGATTGACTGTCCGGCAGGGCTTGGGAAAGGAATTCGGTTTGCGGAAAAAGCAGCGGATGCCTGGCTCATTGTGGTGGGACCATCGTGGGCTTCCCGGCGGGACGCTCTGAAAACCGCTGCCTGTATTGGGAAACAGGGCCGGGCGGCACTGGTTTTCAATGATTTTCAGACCGGATCAGATGCAGGGGTCTCGCTGGCAGAGCTGATAGATTCTGTGGATGGACTGCAGGTCGCAGGGGTGATTCCTCACAGCAGTAAGGGCAACCGTCTGGCACAGCAGGGACGGCTGAAGGAATATCAACGGGACAGTGCTTTTGGAGAAGCGGTGGAACTGACCCTGAAATCTTTCCTGACGGGGACGGTATATCCGTTGTCCCGTTGGCAGTCGCTTCTTCAGAAGGCGAAGAAAGAGGACTGTGAACGTGAAAACCGGCCGGCAGGTTCCCTGCTTCTGCGGCAGCGGGCGAAGGCCGCGCGATGGAGGAGGAGGTAGACATGCATTTTCTGTATTACTGGCGGAGAATTGATGGAACCCTGCTTCTGACACTGCTGGCGCTGGCACTGACGGGCATTCTTATCATCGGAAGCGCCACCCATATGAATGATCCCACCTATGCGGGCCGGTTCGACTTTGTCACCCGGCAGGGGGTATTTTTTCTTTTGGGATTTGCTCTGGCCGCGTTTTTCATGAGATATGATTACCGGCTGCTGTACCGGTGGGCGCCGGCTCTGTATATCATCAACTGTATCATGCTGCTCGGGGTGCGTCTGGTGGGGACCAGTGCGCTGGGGGCCCAGCGGTGGATTCAGATCGGACCGATTACGTTGCAGCCTTCCGAGTTTGCCAAGGTGCTGATGATCATCTGTCTGGCCCGGATGCTGGCGGAGCACAAGGATGGATTCCGCACGTGGCGGAGCCTGCTGCCGGTGGCCGGCCTCATGCTGCCGCCATTTATTCTGGTATTTATTCAGCCGGATCTGGGGACCAGCCTTGTTTTTGCGGCGATCTGCTTCGGTATGCTGTTCCTGTCGGGACTTCGGATGAAAATTGTCCGGCAGGCGCTGCTGGCACTGGTAGCGCTGTTCCCGGTGCTGTGGTTTTTCCTGCTCCACGACTATCAGAAGAAACGAATTCTTGTGCTGTTTGACCCGGATGTGGATCCGTTCGGTTCCGGCTATCATGTGATCCAGTCCAAAATATCCATAGGCAGCGGCGGCTTTATCGGACAGGGGCTTTTTGAAGGGACGCAGAGCCAGCTGAATTTCCTCCCGGAAAATCATACGGATTTTATCTTTTCCGTGATCGGGGAGGAACTGGGATTTGTGGGCGCCATTTTTCTGCTCTTTTTATATTTCCTGCTTTTGTATCGCACCATTGTGATTTCCCGCTCCTCCGGCGATGCTTTCGGCAGTCTGCTGGCCTGCGGTATTTTCTCCATGTGGCTGTTTCAGGTGTTCATCAATGTGGGAATGACGCTGGGAATTATGCCGGTCACGGGGATTCCGCTTCCCTTTATCAGTTATGGGGGAAGCGCGCTCATGGTGAATATGCTTTGCGCAGGAATACTGATGAATATTTATCTGCGGCGCAAAAAACTTATGTTTAACTGACGCCCCTGCGGCGGCAGAAATTGGGCGCGTATGCGCCGGAAATACAGGAGACCGTATGAAACAAGTATATATTGATCCCGTGTGGCTGATGCACATTCAGAAACCGGCCCGCTACATTGGCGGAGAGTGGAACAGCGTGGTCAAGGATCATGACAGTGTGGATCTGCATGTGGCACTGGCCTTTCCGGATGTCTATGAAGTGGCCATGAGCCATCTGGGGCTGAAGATCATTTACAGCGTGATCAATAAACGCAGCGATGCGCTGGCCGAGCGGGTATATGCGCCATGGGTGGATATGGAAGCGCTCATGAAGGAAAAACAGATCCCGCTGTATACGCTGGAATCCCGCTGTCCGGTCCGTGATTTTGATGTGCTTGGTTTTACACTGCCTTATGAAATGTGCTATACCAATGTGCTGAATATGCTGCATCTGGCAGGGATTCCTCTCCGCACGGCGGACCGGACGGAGGAGGATCCCCTTGTGGTGGCCGGCGGCCCCTGTGTATACAATGCAGAACCGGTGGCAGATTTCTTTGATCTGTTCTTTATCGGGGAAGCGGAAGAATCCATGGGAGAATTCCTGGAAACGCTCAAGATGTGGAAACGGGAAGGCCGGCCGGGCGGACGGAAAGAATTCCTCCGGCGGGCTGCTCATATTCGCGGCATCTATGTACCGTCTCTGTATGAAGTGTCCTATGAAGAGGACGGCCGGTTCCGTTCCATTCGGCCTCTGGCCGATGAGGCAGCGCTGCCGGTGTACAAGCGGATCATTCAGGATGTGGACCATGTGGTGATTGACGACAAGCCGATTCTTCCGCATATTGAGATCGTCCATGACCGGGCCGTGCTGGAAATGTTCCGCGGATGCAGCCGGGGCTGCCGTTTTTGTCAGGCAGGCATGATTTACCGGCCGGTACGGGAAAAGAAAGAGGAAAATCTGCAGGAAATTGCCGACCGGCTGATCAGAAATACCGGCTACAGTGAAATTTCCCTCATGTCGCTGTCCTCGGCAGATTATTCCCGTCTGCCGGAGCTGGTAGATCATCTCATGGATAATTTCAGGGACCGGAGAGTGAGCGTCAGCCTTCCGTCGCTTCGTGTGGATAGCTTTTCCATCGATATCGCAAAAAAAGTGCAGCAGGTGAGAAAGAGCGGACTGACCCTTGCGCCGGAAGCGGGAACGCAGAGACTCCGGGATGTTATCAATAAAAACGTGACGGAAAAGGATATCATGGAAGCCTGCGGCAATGCCTTCCGCAACGGCTGGAGCAAAGTGAAGCTGTACTTCATGATGGGGCTTCCTACCGAAACGGACGAGGATCTGGCGGGAATTGCCGATCTGGCAAACCGGATTTATCAGCTGTATCACACCGTTACGGGCAAGTGGGGCTGCCGCATTACGGTCAGTGTGGCCAGCTTTGTACCGAAGCCGTTCACGCCGTTTCAGTGGATGGGGCAGTGCTCCGTGGAGGAAATTGAAAGAAAACAGCGGTATCTGCGCGGCCTGTTTACCAACCGCAATATCAAATTTGCCTATCATGATGCAAAGACCGGCTATATTGAAGCCATCCTGGCACGGGGCGACCGCCGCCTGTCAGATGTGCTGGAAACGGTATGGAAACATGGGGCCACGTATGACAGCTGGACAGAATTTTTTGATTTTGACCGCTGGATGGAGTCATTCAGAGAATGCGGACTGGACCCGGATTTTTACGCAGCACGGGAACGGGCGCTGGATGAAGTCATGCCGTGGGATCATATCCATTGTGGCGTAACCAAGGACTTCCTTCGCAAGGAATGGCGTCTGGCAGGCCGTGGCGTGACGACAGAGGACTGCCGCCGCCATCCCTGCAACGGCTGTGCTGTGTGTCCGATGCTTCCGGCAGTACTTGTCGATTATCACAAGGAGAATGAAGGTCATGAAAAGACTGTTTTTGTCTATCACGAAAGGTGAGGAAATCCGGTTCCTGGGGCATCTGGATTTTCTGAGGACACTGGAACGGGCGGTTCTCCGCGCAGAAATCCCGGCTGTCTTTTCCGAAGGTTTCAATCCGCATATGAAAATTGCATTGGATGCGGCGCTGGGCGTGGGTGTTGCAGCCGATCCCATTTATCTGGAGCTTCGTGTGGAGGACAGCGTATCGCCGGAGGAGGTACGGGAAAGGCTGGCACCGCAGCTTCTCAAGGGAATCCGCATTCATGATATACGGGAAGCCGCACCGGAATGGCCGAAGCTGATCAATTATCTGAATGAGGACAGCTATGAGGCGGAAGGACCTGTATCCGGAACCGTGGACGAAGCACGGATACAGGAAGAAACCGCCCGCTTCAATGGTCTGGATTCCTTTGTGTATCAGCGGGTCACTCCGAAAAAAGTGCGTGAAATCGATATTATGCCGCTGCTGACGGAGCCGGTGGCGGTCCGGATTGACAATGGCCGGGCGTATGTGACTTTTTCCTTCCTGCGTACCCGGACGGGGTCGATTCAGCCGAAAGATATCTGGAAAATTCTGGCGGAATCCTTCCATATGCCGTGGATGCCGGGAGAATTTGTATGCCGCCGCTGCGGTGTATATCATCGGGAAAACGGTGTGCGGATGACACCCTTTGATGAGGCGGCTTTCCCGGCGGCGACGCAGGAGCCGGAAAAATGAAACGCTTTCTGCTCAGCGTCATGTCGGAAGAGACCCGGCTTGCCGTGGAGGAGGATGGTATCCTTACGGACTATCTGGCGGAACGGACGGACCGGGAAGATCTGGTGGGGCGGATCTATAAGGGCGTTGTAAAAAATGCTGTGCCTGCGGTCAAAGGGTACTTTGTCGATCTCGGGATCGGACGGAATGCCTTTCTGCGGAGGGATGACTGCCTGACGGAAGGCGGTCATCTGCCTACAGAGGGAAGTTCCGTACTGGTGCAGGTTGTCAAGGACAGTACCAGCACCAAAGGCCCGCTTGTCACCGGGAAGATCAGTATCCCCGGACGGTATTCTGTACTGCTCACAGACAGCACCTATATCGGTATCTCGCGCAAAATCCGTTCCGAAGAAAAAAGGAATATGCTCCGTCAGGCGGCTAAAAAGCACTGCCCGGAAGGGCTGGGACTGATTGTGCGTACGGCGGCAGATAATGCGCCGGAAGAGGATGCAGTACTGGATATCCGGCGGCTGGCCGACCTGTGGTCAGTTATTCAGAAGCGGGCCAGAATTGAAAAGGGGCCGGTGCTGCTGTACCGGCGGAGTGAACTGGCGATCCGGACCGTGAGGGAATATCTTTCTGATGATGTGGATGAAATCATCACAGATAATGAGGAAACCGCACGGCGGCTCAGCAATCTGATGGCCGATGAGCACAGACCGGGAGCAGAGCGGATTCGGTACAGGAAAGGCCCGATCTTCCGGCAGTATCAGCTGGAGGAGCAGATTGAGCAGCTGTTTCAGAGGGAAGTGCCGCTCCCGCTGGGCGGCTCTCTGGTCATTGACTATACAGAGGCACTGACGGCGATCGATGTCAATTCCGGGTCCTTTCACCGCAAGGGGATTTCCCATGGAGAGGCGGCCTTTCTGATCAACAGGGAAGCGGCTGTGGAAGCGGCGCGTCAGATCCGGATGCGCGGCATTGGCGGCATGATCCTCATTGATTTCATTGATATGGACTGCGAGGACCAGAAAGAAGAGATCCTGTCGCTTCTGCGCAGAGAAACAGCCCGGGACCGGGTAAAAACCGTTGTGCTGGGCATGACTGCGCTGGGACTCGTGGAGATGACGAGAAAAAGAACGGCACACCGGCTGTTTCAGAATTACTATGAACCATGCCGCGTCTGCCGGGGGTCCGGATATGTGCTGTCTGCCTCCTCTGTCGTTCTTCGGATTCATCACAGGCTGGAGGAGGAAAAAAGCCGGGGCGGGATGCCGTATCCGATTCTGATTGAATGCCAGCCGGACGTGGCGGATATTCTGGAGACAAAGGAAGAACAGTGGTATTTGAAAAGCACCATGCTCCGGTCGGTCCGGATTGCCCGGCGGCCGGATTTCCGAAGGGAGACGTTCACGATTCTTGCCGATCCGCATGGCGGAACGCAGTAAACAGGAAAGGAACAGAGCCATGATTTATGATATTCAGTCCGAGAGAGAATTTGATGAAAAAATCGGTAATGGAGAAGGCTGGATGCTTCTCGACTTCTTTGCTTCCTGGTGCCGGCCGTGCAAGCTGATGGCCTCTGTATTGGAAAAGGCAGATGAAGCCATGGCAGGAGAGGTCGCGTTTTTCCGCATTGATGTGGATCTGATGGAGGATTTTGCGGAAAATTTCCATTTGGTCGGTGTTCCCACCTTTATTCTGTTTAAGAACGGACAGGAAAAAGGACGGATTATCGGCTATAATGATACGCATACCTTTATGGAAAAACTGCGCGGCCTGATGGAAGAAAAAGAATAAAAGCCGGACTGCAGCGGTGTATTGGCCGGCAGAGAAACGGCCGGCGGCGGGGATGCAGATTTCCTGCATATTATCTTGCATTCTCCATCCCCTTTTGGTATAATTGTTCACGAATTATCTTAAGTATGTGAAATGAGGTGCAAGCAGTGAAGAAGGGAATCCATCCGGATTATCATCCTGTCGTGTTCCGCGATATCGGCGCTAACTATTCCTTCCTGACCCGTTCTACGGCAACGTCCAACCAGACCGTGAAATGGGAAGACGGCAATGAATACCCGCTGATCAACATCGATATCAGCAGCAAGTCCCATCCGTTCTATACGGGACAGCAGCGTTTCGGTAAAGCTCGCGGCCGTATTGAAAAGTTCAACAAACGTTACGGCAGAACCACCGACTAAAAAAACAGGGCGCAGGCCCTGTTTTTTTATGCACTTTTTCAGGGCTCCGGCCCGTGTGATATACTAGAAGAGAATTTTTAGAGGCCTGAGAGTCTGACAGAGATCTCGTCAGGATCATGCCATGGGCAGAAGACATTAATGGTTGCCGGTCTGTACAGGGGCAAATAAATTGGATTGAGGAAGACGGCACCGAAAGCAGCCAGGAGCAGAGGCGTGCAGCAGATGCATTGTGTCTCCGATGGCTGTATGAGGATATCTGGCTTGCAGGAAAACACAAGGGGGAAATGGAATGCAGACAAATCGCCTGGAGGGGATGGAGTCACGGTTTCAGAGTCTGGAAATCGAACTCAGTGATCCGGCGGTCATTGCTGATCAGACCAAATGGAGAGCACTGTCCAAAGAACATGCGGATATGGCGGAAACTGTGATGACCTATCGCAGATATAAAGACACTGTGAAGGCCGCAGAGGAGGATCGGTCCATTCTGGGAGATCATACCCAGGAGGAACTGCACGAACTGGCCAAAGAGGATCTGAAGGAGCGGGAGTCAGAAGCAGAAGAACTGGAACGGAAGCTCCATATTCTTCTTCTGCCGAAAGATCCGAATGATGAAAAAAATGTCATTCTGGAAATCCGTGCCGGGACAGGCGGAGAAGAGGCTGCCTTATTTGCAGGGGACCTTCTCCGGATGTATCTGAAATTTGCAGAGAGAAAAGGCTGGACGGCAGAGATCACGGATTCCAGTCCGACGGAACTGGGCGGCTTTAAGGAAGTCACCTGCATGATTCAGGGGAAAAATGCCTATTCCCTTCTGAAATTTGAGAGCGGCGTTCATCGGGTGCAGCGCGTGCCGGATACAGAGAGCGCAGGGCGCATCCATACTTCCGCAGTTACTGTAGCGATCCTGCCGGAAGCGGATGAAGTGGATGTGGAGATCAACCGGGATGATCTTCGCATTGATGTGTATCGTTCCTCCGGGGCGGGCGGCCAGCATATCAATAAAACCTCATCTGCTATCCGGATTACGCACTTGCCTACGGGGATGGTGGTTACCTGTCAGAATGAGCGGAGTCAGCGGCAGAACAGAGACAAAGCACTGCAGATCCTGCGTTCTCGCCTGTATGCAGAGGCGTTGTATGAATCGCAGGCCCGCACGGCTGCAGACCGGCGCGGGCAGGTCGGAAGCGGTGACAGGTCAGAACGAATCCGGACGTATAATTTTCCGCAGGGGCGTGTAACGGATCATCGGACAAAGCAGACCATTTATAAACTGGATCAGTTTATGAACGGGGATATGGATGAAATTCTGAACGGGCTCATTGAAGCGGATATGGCAGCGCGGCTGAAAGAGGAAGAAGAACATGAGCGGAACTGATATCTGGACCATTCAGCGCCTGATCCGCTGGACGACAGACTATTTCAAAAAACATGGCATCGAAGAAGCCCGCCTTGATGCAGAGCTTCTGCTGGGACATGTCCTCGGAAAGCCGAGAATTTATTTGTATACCAATTATGACCAGATCATGAATGTGGAGGAGCTGGCGCAGTATCGGGAATTGATCCGGCAGAGGGTGCAGGGATACTGCACCGCTGTTCTGATCGGAGAAAAGGAATTTATGGGTCTTCCTTTTTCTGTGAATGATCATGTCCTTGTGCCGCGGCCGGATACGGAAGCATGGCTGGAAAAAATCATTCAGTCCTTTCGGAGCATTCCCGGAGCGGAGATGCTGGATCTGGGGACCGGCAGCGGTGCACTGGCAGTGAGTTTTTTGTATTACTGCCGGGAAGCGCATGGTATGGCAGTGGATATTTCCGAAGAGGCACTCCAGGTCGCCCGGGAAAATGCCGGGAAAAACGGTGTGGAAAAGCGACTGGACTTTTATCAGGGGGATTTTCTGCATGCTGTACCGGAGGGTGCAGTATTTGATGTGATTTTGAGTAATCCTCCCTATATTCCTACGGCGGATCTGGCGGGACTGGACCGGGAGGTCCGGCGGGAACCGCAGATTGCGCTGGACGGCGGCCGGGATGGTCTGGATTTCTACCGCATTCTCGGGGAGCAGGCCGTGCAGTATCTGAAGCCCGGCGGACTGCTTGCCGTTGAGGTGGGCATCCATCAGGCAGCGGATGTGAAGGCGCTTTTTGAAGCGGGCGGTCTGAAGGACGTATATTACATTCAGGATTATGGCGGCATTGACCGGGCAGTATGCGGCAGAAAAGCGGCGGCCCCGGTGGTTTCGGAATAAAGAAGGCAGATCATGAAAACAGAACTGATTTCCGCTTCTGCAGCGGATTTTCCGGAAAAGGTACAAAAACTGGGTGAAATTATCCGCCGGGGCGGTCTTGTGGGATTTCCCACGGAGACGGTATATGGCCTGGGGGGAAACGCACTGGACGGAGAGGCTGCAAAAAAAATTTATGCGGCAAAAGGGCGTCCTTCAGATAATCCGCTGATTGTTCATGTGGCGGATGCCGCACAGGCGGAACAGCTGGCGGCTGCACTGTCACCACTGGAAAAGCGGCTGATGAAGGATTTCTGGCCGGGGCCGCTGACGCTGGTGGTTCCCAAGAAGGACATCATTCCGCCGGAAACGTCCGGCGGGCTGGACACGGTAGCGCTTCGCTGCCCGGTTCATCCGGCCGTGCAGGCTCTTATTCGGGCAGCAGGGGTGCCCATTGCCGGCCCGAGCGCCAATCTGTCCGGAAAACCGAGTCCGACCTCGGCAGAGGATGTCATGCATGATCTGGGAGGCCGTATTGATGCGGTGATCGATGGCGGGCCCTGCCGCATCGGTGTGGAATCCACGATCATTTCCTGCGCGGATGACCGAATCACCATTTACCGGCCGGGCGGACTTCCCATAGAGGTGCTGGAATCCTATGCGCCGGTGGAGATCGATCCGGGAATTCAGTCCGGAAGTGCGCATCCGAAAGCACCGGGCATGAAATACCGGCATTATGCCCCCGCAGCTCCCATATCTGTCTATGTGGGCGACGTGGAAAAGACGGAGGCGGCGATCCTTGCCTTTGCAGAAAAAATGGATAAGACCTATGGATTTTTTGTAAGCGAGGAAACGGCGGAAAAGCTGCCGCCGGAATCGGTGGTCTTTATCTGGGGAAAACGGGGCGATGCAGGAAGCATGGCACATTGTTTGTTTGCAGGACTTCATTATTTCAATGAGCATCCGGTGGATCAGATCATAGGGGAAGGCATTGACAGCTCCGGGCTGGGACTGGCGATCATGAACCGCTTGACGAAGGCATCCGGATATCATATTATTGTAGAAGATGCAAAATAGTATATAAATAATAAAATTAGGTATACTTAATTGCGGGTGCAGAAAAGGAGAGGCCTATGAAACTTGCAATAGCCAGTGATCATGGTGGATATGCTTTAAAGGAAGCCATGAAAAAGCATCTGAAGTCGCAGAATATCGCTTTTGTTGACTGCGGAACGGATAGTGAGGACTCCTGTGATTATCCGGATTTTGCGGAAAAGGCCTGCCGGCTGGTACAGCAGGGCGAGGCGGACTTCGGTGTCCTGATCTGTGGAACCGGCATCGGGATGAGCATCACTGCCAATAAGATGAACGGAATCCGTGCGGCGCTTTGCGGGGAAACCTTTTCTGCGCATTTCACCCGGGCGCATAATGATGCCAATGTGCTCTGCATGGGGGCACGGGTCACCGGTGCCGGACTGGCAGAAATGATTCTGGATGAATTCCTGAATACGCCCTTTGAAGGCGGACGTCATCAGCGGCGCATCGATAAGATCGCGGAGATTGAAAGAAGGGAACACCATGTATGAAGAGCTGGCCCATGAGGCGGAAGAGGCACTTTTTGAACTGACAGAAATTGCCGGGTTTCGTCCTGGGGCTCTGATCGTGATCGGCGGATCTTCCAGTGAGATCCGGGGCGGTCATATCGGGAAGGATAGTTCCCATGAGGTAGGGACAGCGGTGGTGTCGGCCCTGATGAAAGCGGCAAAGGAAAAACAGCTGCGTCTTGCCTTTCAGTGCTGTGAACATCTGAACCGGGCACTGATTGTGGAGCGGGAAACCATGGAGCATTTCGGTTATGAAGAAGTGTCTGTGGTGCCATGGCTTCATGCGGGCGGTGCTTTTGCCACCAATGCCTATGAGCTTTTCGAGGACCCGATTGCCGTGGAATCCATCCGGGCTGACGGCGGCCTGGACATCGGTCTGACCATGATCGGCATGCATCTGCGCCGTGTGGCGGTTCCTGTCCGCCTCACACACAATCACGTGGGCAGTGCCCTTGTGGCTGCCGCCCGCACCCGCCCTCCGCTGATCGGCGGGGAACGGGCCCGGTATCATCGGGAGTGATTTTTTATATTGGTGAAATCCGGCTGTCGGGAAAGGCAGGGCGGTTTTCATATAAAGCTGGTTTCAGAGACAGCCCCAGAAAGGCGGAGTAATTCGGTCTTTCCTGCAGAGCGGTTCTTTTGGAAGGAGAAAGCAAAATGATGAAACATCTGAAAGATGACAGCGCTGTATACAGCGCCATTCAGGAAGAACTGAATCGTCAGAGAAACAAACTGGAAATGATCGCATCGGAAAATATTGTCAGCTATGCGGTCATGGAAGCACAGGGAAGTGTGCTGACCAACAAATATGCGGAAGGGTATCCGGGAAAACGGTACTATGGCGGCTGCGAATATGTGGATAAGGTGGAACAGCTGGCTATCGACCGTGCAAAGGAACTGTTCGGCGCGGATCATGTCAATGTACAGCCCCATTCCGGTTCTCAGGCAAACTTTGCTGTGTATTACGGCCTGCTGAAGCCCGGTGATACAGTTATGGGCATGAATCTGACCGATGGTGGACATCTGTCTCACGGCAGCCCGGTCAATATCTCCGGTAATTATTTCCATGTCGTTCCCTACGGCGTACGGGAAGAAGATGAACTGCTCGATTATGATGCCATGGAAAAAATTGCCAAGGAAGTCAAGCCGAAACTCATCATCGGCGGCACCAGTGCTTATTCCCGTATTATCGATTTTGAACGGATGGCAGCCATTGCCAAGGAAGTTGGCGCCATTCTCATGATCGATATGGCACATTTTGCAGGTCTGGTAGCAGGTGGAGAATATCCGAGCCCGGTACCGTATGCTGATATTGTGACGACCACAACGCATAAAACGCTCCGTGGACCGAGAGGCGGCATCATCATGTGCCGTGAACCCTATGCAAAGGCCATTGACAAGGCGGTATTCCCCGGTATGCAGGGCGGCCCGCTTATGCATGTCATTGCAGCAAAGGCGGTTGCTTTCGGGGAAGATCTGGAAGATTCCTTCAAGGATTATGCAAAGCAGATCAAGAAAAATGAAAAGGTCCTTTCTGATGAACTGCAGAAAAACGGCATCCGCGTGGTTTCCGGCGGCACCGATACGCATGTTCTGCTGGCCGATCTGACCGGCATCGGCATTACCGGTAAAATCGCCCAGAGCCTCCTGGATGATGTAGGCATTACGTGCAATAAAAATACGATTCCTTTTGAAAAGCTGTCTCCGTTTGTTACGAGCGGCATCCGTCTGGGCTCCCCGGCTTTGACGACGAGAGGCCTCGTGGAAGAGGATTTCCGGGAAATTGCGGATATCATCTGCAATGTACTTAAGAATCCGGAAGACGAATCCGTCAAGGCAGATGCCCGCACCCGTGTAGCTGCGCTCTGCAAAAAATATCCGCTTTACGAAGAATATTAAGATCATTTCCCAAAGCCGTCGGGATATTCCCGGCGGCTTTTTGTATCCGCATTGAAAAGAGTGGAGAAGAAGCCAGCCAAAGGCCTTGAGAAAACAGCTCTCAGCAGGAGGCAGGGGTGGCAGTGACTCTCCGGCCAGAATTTCCGGAAATGACTGGAAAAAAAAACGCTGTTCAGCTATACTTAAATAGATATAAAAGAGTATTTCCTTTCATATTTCGTAAAAGAAGGGGGACAATATGAAAATTCTCGTTTGCGTCAAACAGGTCGTTGATACATCGAAGATGGAAGTTGATCCGAATACGGGGCGGCTGAATCGAAACGGGGCAAACAGTATCCTGAATCCGTGCGATAAGAATGCACTGGAAGCGGCACTGCAGCTGAAACAGCAGACCGGCAGTACGGTAACGGTAATTACCATGGGACCGCCTCAGGCAGGCGCTGTTCTGCTGGAATCGGTGTCCATGGGTGTTGACGATGTCTATCTGATCACGGACCGTGCTTTTGGCGGTGCCGACACGCTGGCAACGAGCTACACACTGGCAGCGGCCATCCGCAAACTGGGCAATGATTTTGATCTGATTTTCTGTGGTCAGGAATCGATCGACAGCAATACGGCACAGGTAGGGCCGGAAGTGGCCGCCATGCTGGGAATCGCTGATGTCAGCGCTGCTGTGGGATTCCAGTGGCAGGATGGCAAGGCGATTGTGACCCGTCAGGTGGGAGAAGGCTGTGAAGTGCTGGAGCTGCATCTGCCGGCGGTTGTTACCGTTGCTCCGGCTCTGAATACGCCGCGGTATCCCAGTGTACAGGGCATTCTTCGGAAATATGAAACGGAAATTCATCAGCTTACGGCAGCCGATCTGGATGTAGAGCCGGAACGCATCGGGCTGAAAGGCTCTCCGACACAGGTGCGGGGGATCCGGCCGGTAGTACCGCCGAAAAAGGAAAACCTGAAGATTGAAGACCAGGCGCCTGCTGAAGCTGCGGCAGCTCTTGCGGAAGCACTGGCCAAAGTCAATGTCATTTAAGGAGGTCCGCGATGGATTTTTCTGATTATAAGGGAATTTATGTCATTGCCGAAGTACGCGACGGCAAGGTGGAAAAAGTCACCGGGGAACTTCTGGGACAGGCCAGAAAACTGGCAGAGAAAACGGGAGATCCGGTGGAAGCGGTTATCCTGGGCAGCGGTGTAAAGGAACAGGCACAGGATCTCATTGCCTATGGCGCAGATGTGGTGTATGTCATGGACAGTCCGCTGCTTGCTCATTATGACGGCATGGCCTATGAAAAAGAACTGGGAGCCCTGCTCAAGGAAAAGAAGCCGAGCGCCATTCTGTTTGCTGCCACTCCCTATGGAAGGGATCTGGCACCCCGTATTGCATCGGCTGTCGTCTGCGGTGTAACGGCAGATGTGACGGAGCTGTCCGTAGATGAAAAGACCGGCCTGATCGTATGGTCCCGTCCGGCTATGGGCGGCAACATCATGGCTGATATTATCAGCCCGCAGTACCGTCCTCAGGTGGGAACGGTGCGTCCCGGCACGTTTGATCTGCCGGAAGCGGATGCATCCAGAAAGGGAAGCGTTGTAGAAGTACCGGTCACACTGACGGAAAAAGATCTGGGTACAATTCTCAAGGAAATCATTCCGGCGCCGAAAGAAGAAAATCCCATTGAGGAAGCACAGATCATCGTGGCCGGCGGCCGCGGCATTCACAGTGAAGAAGAATGGGCACAGCTCCATGAACTGGCGGATCTTCTCGGCGGAAGCGTCGGCGCAAGCCGTCCGATCTGTGAGCTGGGCTGGGAACCGCATAGTGCCCAGATCGGCCAGACCGGGAAATCCGTAGCACCTCATATCTATTTCGCGTTCGGAATTTCCGGCGCCATGCAGCATATCTGCGGTGTAAAAGCGGATATTATGATTGCTGTAAACCGGGATAAAAATGCACCGATTATGGAAATGGCGGATTATGCAGTGACAGCAGACCTGAAAGATTTCCTGCCGGCTTTCATTGCCGAAGTAAAAAAGATTCAGGGAAAATAAAACAACAGGAGGGACAATGCCATGGCGGAAGATAAGGCGACGATTTTTTACAATCACCAGTATTATTACAGCTTTGCCAATGTCATGAATGCCGATGACCGCGGTCTTCAGTTCGGAGACGGCTGCTATGAATGGATTCGCGTTCACAAGGGGCATCCCTTTGCCCTGTCCTATCACGTGGACCGGCTGTACCGCTCCATGCGGCTTCTCGGCATCCGCGCGGTCATTGCTCCTGATGAATTTACGGAAATCCATGAAATTATCGCAGAAGAAAATGACATCAAGGAAGGTTATCTGGTACTGACGGTAACACGCGGCGCCGGTGCCCATGATTTTACCATTCCCGGACGGATGGCTATGAAGCCGAATACACTGGTGTATGCACGGGAACTGGATGTGGCCGCTGTGGAAAAAGCACAGCAGGGTGTATCCTGTGTGACCACAGAAGATACACGGTGGCCGCATTGCGATATTCTGAGCCTCAATATGCTGCCCAATATCATGGACCGGGCGGCAGCTCAGAAAAAGGGTGCCTATGATGCCATTTATCTTCGGAACGGGATGGTGACAGAAGCCACACATTCCAACCTGTTTATTGTCAAAGACGGCGTCATCTGGACGAGAAAGGCGGATAATTTCCTGCTGAAAGGAATTACACGGCAGCTGATCTTCACCAGAGTGGCTCCGACCTGCAGTGCGACCATCATTGAACCGGAACAGGAAAATCAGCTTATCACAAAGGAACGGCTTATGGGAGCGGAAGAAGTATTCCTGACCAATTCCGAAGCCGGAGTCGTTCCGGTACTGTCCATTGACGGGCAGCCGATCAATGACGGAAAGATCGGAAAGGTGACGGCCAATCTGCAGAAGCATTATCTGCATCTGCTGGAAGATGGCCTTCCGTAACAAAGAGGAAAACAGACGCGGCTTTGCTTTCGGGCGGGCCGCGTTTTTACATGAGCTGTATCCGGCAGGACAGGTATTTTATTGTGGTATAATAAAATGCAAAGTCTCCGGCAGGGAGTGCCGACAGGAATTAGTCAGGCACCCTTTCAGGGAATAAAGAAAAGACAGGCAGTCGGAAAGGAGTCCTATGCGGGCATTGGGAATCGATCCCGGAACCGGACGGTGCGGGTTTGGCATCGTGGATAAACAGGGCAGCCGGCTCACGGCGGTGGATTACGGGGTCATTGAAACATTTCCCGATATGACGCCATCCGAGCGGCTGGCCATTGTTCATACAGGCATCTGCCAGCTGATTGAGGCCTATCATCCGGAGGTCATGGGGGTAGAAACGCTGTATTTCAACCGGAATATTACGACCGCCATTGCAGTGGCGCAGGCCCGCGGCGTCATCCTTTTGGCGGGATTTGAAAAAAAAGTGCCTCTTTTTGAGTGTACTCCGCTGCAGGTCAAGCAGCAGGTCGTAGGTTATGGCCGGGCTGAAAAGAGACAGGTCATAGAGATGGTCATGCGGATGATGCATATCACGAAAAAAATTGATCCGGATGATGCGGCAGATGCGCTGGCTATCGGGCTCACGGCTATCTACCGGACAGAACATGAAGCAATTTACGGGAGACTGACATGATAGGGTATATACGCGGTACCATTACCGCTATTTTTTCGGACAGCTGTTTCATTGAAGCCTCAGGCATCGGATACCGTGTCTATATTTCCGACCGGGACCGGCAGGAACTGCATCTTCGTGAGGAAACGCGGCTGATCACATATCTGGCCGTGCGGGAGGATGCACTGACGCTTTATGGCTTTTTGTCCCAGGAGGCCTATGACCTGTTTCTTCTGCTCCTGTCCGTTTCCAAAATCGGTCCCAAGGTGGCCATGGGCGTACTGTCTTCCGTGAAGCCGGAGACCTTCGGTATGGCTGTGAGGAATAGGGATCTGGGCGTGCTCACAAAGCTTCCGGGGATCGGAAAGAAGACTGCCGAGCGGCTTGTACTGGAACTGAAGGACAAGGTGGGCGTTTTGGGGGATTCTGTTCCCGATGGTGCAGCTGTTTCCGCGGAGGGAAATGGGCAGGAGGCGGAAGCCATTGCGGCTTTGTGTTCTCTGGGCTACCGGCCGGAGGAGGTCGCGCCTGTGGTGAAGGCCCTGAATACGACGGAACGGGAAACGGAGGAGCTGATCCGGGCGGCGCTCCGGGAATTGGGAAAAATGAGGATATGATATGATCGAACAGATAAAAAGTCTTCGCCCGAAAACGGCGGAAACCGCCTCAGAGGAAACACGGATCGTCGCGAGGGAAGAGACGGAAAAGGATGAATGGCAGCAATCGCTCCGGCCTAAAGCCCTGTCGGATTATATCGGGCAGCCGGATATGCGGCGCAATTTGTCCGTCTATATCCAGGCAGCCTTGTCCAGAGGGGAAGCGCTGGATCATGTGCTCCTTTACGGACCGCCGGGACTGGGCAAGACGACCATGGCCAATATCATCGCCAATGAACTGGGGGTCAATTTCCGGATCACCAGTGGGCCGGCCATTGAACGGCCCGCAGATCTGGCGGCAATACTGAGCAATCTGGAAGAACATGATGTGCTTTTTATTGATGAAATCCATCGCCTGAACCGGAGCGTGGAGGAGATCCTGTATCCGGCCATGGAGGATTTTTCGCTGGATATCATTATGGGAAAGGGGCCCGGTGCCAGATCCTACCGCATCAATCTGCCGCCTTTTACGCTGATCGGGGCGACAACGCGGGCGGGGGCACTGGCGGCGCCGCTGCGCGACCGGTTCGGCATTATTTTCCGCATGCAGTTTTATGGAGCGGAGGAACTGGAGCAGATCATCACGCGGGCAGCCCGCATACTGGAGATCCCTGTGGAGGCAGACGGTGCTTCGGAAATCGCCCGCCGTGCGAGAGGGACGCCGCGCATTGCCAACCGCCTGCTGAAGCGGGTGCGGGATTTTGCACAGGTCATGGGAAGCGGGGTTATTACCCGGGATCTGGCTGCGAATGCGCTGAATGCACTTCATGTGGATTCACTGGGACTTGATGCGACGGACCGGGAGGTACTGTGGACCATTATTGATAAATTCAACGGCGGACCGGTAGGCATCGATACCATTGCCGCAGCGGTCTGTGAAGAACGGACCACCATCGAGGATGTGTGCGAGCCGTATCTCATGCAGATCGGATTCCTGTCTCGGACGCCCCGCGGCCGGGTCGTGACAAAGGCCGCATACCGTCATCTGGGGCTGGAGACGGAGGAGACAGGAGGCTGACCCATGCAGATCGGAAAAATGATGATGGTCCTGGGGGCGGCACTGCTTGTCGCGGGAGCCCTGTTCTACTTCGGCGGCCGGTTTCATTTTCTCGGCCATTTGCCGGGAGATCTTCATATTTCAAAGAATGGCGTGGATTTTTATTTTCCGATTGTCAGCTGTGCGCTGATCAGCCTGATCGGGACCATTCTTTTGAATCTATTTTTCAGAAGGTAACAACATATGAATACAAAATGGATTCTGACAGCGGTGGTGCTGTCATCAATCATGCTTGGCGGTACGGCAGAAGCGGGAAGCCTGAAAGGGGAACAACCGGAAGCAAAGGCCGGAAAAACGGCCGTATATCGTACGGCGAGGGCAGACTCTGCAAATACCGTTTCTGCGGCAAAAAATACGATGAAACTGTCAGGTGTCCGCGGAGGGGGACCGGTCATTGAGGTCGGGCTTCTCTCCGGGCAGGCCGAGGTGAAAATCAAATGTCTGGCGGACAGTGAGGCCAGAGTTAATGACAAGAACTGGAAGTCCTATAAAAAAGGACAGATACTGACCGTGACGCGGAGCGGGGATCAGATCGCCATCAACGGGGACAAGACAAAAGGAACGGTTTACCTGACTTCTAAAAAGGATGAGGCGGCTTTTTCGGTGAAGGGCAATTCCTACCGCGGTGCGATCAAGCTGCTGCCGTCGGCCTACAGCAGCGGGATTACGGTGGTGAATGCCGTCCCGATGGAGGAATATCTCCTTGGCGTGGTGCCCAGTGAGGTGTCTCCATCCTGGCATGAAGATGCTCTGAAGGCACAGGCGGTCGCTGCCCGGACCTACGCCATGTACCATATGGGAGGATTCAGCAAGGCGGGGTATGATGTGACGGATGATACCCGGTCTCAGGTATATCGCGGCACGGCTGTGGAGTCCACAGCGACCAGCAATGCCATTGCGGAGACGGCCGGAGAAATCCTGACCAGCGGCGGAAAGCCGATCGATGCGGTTTTTCATGCCAATGGCGGCGGATATACAGAGAACAGTGAAAATGTGTGGGGCAGCCAGATCCAGTATCTGCGGGGCGTTAAAGAGGAATCCTCTTCTGTAGTCAATCAGCCCTGGACGAAGACCGTTTCTCTTGCGGAGTTCCAGAAGCTGCTCAATGTGGGGAATCTGAAGAAAATTGAATTGTCCAAATTGAAAAAAGGACCGATGAAGGTCAAGGACCGCGGTGTGTCCGGCCGGGTGAAATCCTTTACCGTGGAAGGCAGCAAGGGAAAGAAAACCGTGACCGGCGATCAGATGAAGAGCTGGTTTGGACTGAGCAGTACGCTGTTTGATCTTGACGTAAAAGGGAAGAATCTGGTTATTACCGGATATGGTTCAGGCCACGGTCTGGGCCTGTCACAGTGGGGGGCCGAGGCTATGGCCGCTAAGAACGGTGACGGTAAAGAGTATTATAAAAAAATTCTGACTCACTACTTCACGGGAGCCAAGGTGGAAAAATTTTACTAAGAAGGAAATCAAATGAAACTGGAAGAATTTAATTATGACCTGCCAAAAGAACTGATTGCACAGACACCGGCGGAACCGAGAGACTCCTGCCGGCTCATGATGCTGGATAAAAACACGGGCGAATATACGCACCACACATTCCGGGATATTCTGGATGAGATCCGTCCGGGAGATATCTTTGTATTCAACAATACAAAGGTCATTCCTGCCCGTCTGTTCGGGAAGCGGAGTACCGGCGGGCGCGTGGAAGTCCTTCTGCTGACGCCGAAGGGCAATGATGAATGGGAAGTACTGGTCAATCCGGGAAAGAAAGCACTGCCGGGAGAAGTGATCACTTTTTCCGATCATGTATCCTGCGAAGTGCTGGACAAGACGGATTTCGGCGGACGCCGTGTGAAATTCCAGTATGACGGCGAGTGGGATGCGCTGCTCGATCAGATCGGTGAAATGCCCACGCCGCCCTATATTCATGAAAAACTGGAGGACAAGAGCCAGTATCAGACCGTATATGCCAAATACAAGGGCTCGGCAGCGGCGCCGACAGCAGGGCTCCATTTTACGCCGGAGCTGATGGAGGAAATGAAACAGCGCGGCGCCACACTGCTTTTTGTGACGCTTCATGTGGGGATCGGCACCTTCCGTCCGGTGTCGGAGGAAAATATCGAGGACCATGAAATGCACCGCGAATGGTATACGGTTTCCGAAGAGGTGGCGGAAGAGATCAATCAGGCTAGAGCCGCAGGCCGCCGGATCATTGCCGTAGGCACCACATCCGTACGTACACTGGAAGCGGCAGGCCAGAGCGGACAGGTGGAGCCTGGCAGCCGGTGGACGCAGCTGTACATTTATCCCGGCTATCAGTGGCACATTGTGGATGCTATCGTTACAAACTTCCACCTGCCCGAATCCACGCTGATCATGATGATGGCTTCCTTTTCAGGACGTGAACACATTCTGGCTGCCTATGAGGAAGCTGTACGGCAGAAATACCGCTTCTTCAGCTTTGGCGATGCCATGTTTATCCGCTGAAGGAGAGACGTATGGTAATAACCTATGAACTGCTCGCAGAGGATGCGCAGACAGGGGCGAGAGCCGGACTGCTGCATACGCCTCACGGCACATTCAAGACGCCGATGTTCATGCCGGTAGGAACACAGGCGACCGTCAAGACGCTCACACCGGAAGAACTGCATGATATGGGCGCCCAGTTTATTCTGGGCAATACCTATCATCTGTTCCTTCGTCCGGGGACACCGCTGATTCAGGAGGCGGGCGGCCTTCATAAATTTATGAACTGGGACGGCGGCATTCTCACAGACAGCGGTGGATTTCAGGTGTTCAGCCTCGGGGCGATGCGGAAGATCAAAGAGGAGGGCGTGTATTTCCGTTCTCATATCGACGGCTCCCTGCAGTTCCTTTCTCCGGAAGTGGCGGTCAAGGCGCAGGAGGAGCTGGGAAGCGATATTGCCATGGCCTTTGATGAATGCATCCCTTATCCGGCGGACCATGATTATGCGGAGAAATCCACGGAGCGTACAGCACGCTGGGCGGAACGGTGCATCCGGGCGCATACCCGGGAGGACCGGGGCATGTTCGGCATCATTCAGGGTGGTATGTATAAAGATCTGAGAAAACGCAGTGCTGAACAGATCACAGCCATGCCGTTTGACGGTTTTGCCATCGGTGGTCTGTCCGTAGGGGAACCGCATGATCTGATGTATGACATGCTGGATTATACGGTGCAGTGGATGCCGAAGAACAAGGCCCGCTATCTGATGGGCGTGGGGACGCCGGATTGTCTGGTGGAAGGCGTGGCCCGGGGCATTGATATGTTTGACTGTGTTTTCCCGACGCGCGTGGCCCGCAACGGAATGGCCATGGTGCATACCGGCCGCATGAATATCAAGAACAAGCAGTATGAAAGAGACTTTACTCCGTTGGAGGAAGGCTGCGGCTGTTATACCTGCCGGCATTTCACGCGGGCCTATATCCGTCATCTGTACAAGGCGGAGGAAACGCTGGCGCTGCGGCTGCTCACCATTCACAATCTGTATTTCCTGCTTCAGTTCATGCGGGATATGCGGCAGGCGATTCTGGACGGCAGGTTCACGGAATTCCGTGAGAATTTCTGGGCCCATTACGAAAAGAAGAAATAAGAAAAGGCAGGCTGTCGGCCTGCTTTTCTGCTGGGCGGAAATGAGAAAGTGAAAAAAGATTTATCGGAAGATACCGGACTTTTTCTTGATTTTTAATTGAGAGCTGTGGTAGGATAATCACAATATTTTCATTGAGGTGAGGACGTATGCCTACAAAAATCAGTGTGGAAATTATGGAAGAGCTGGGTGATTTATCCGTCAGCTCCAACGGATGGAAAAAGCAGCTCACGTATACAAGCTGGAATGGACGGAGCCCGAAATTTGATCTTCGGTCCTGGGATGCAGATCATACATCCATGACCAAGGGGCTGACGCTGACCAAGGAAGAACTGATCAATCTGCGGGATATTCTGAATCAGCTGGATTTTGAAAAATACGAAGGCTGATTTCAGAAGTCAAAGGCAAAACCGTAAAAGGGCTCTCAGAGACAGAGCCCTTTTACGGTTTTATGGCTGACATTTTTCTGTTGAAAAGGAGACCGGATTAGGAAGTACAAAATGAAAAACGGGATATTTTCTATACAGTCCAGACAGCATAAGGCCTATGCCTTCTGCCTGGCCGGCATGGCTGTAGATGCAGCTCTCGGACTGACAAAAATTTTCATGGGCTGGCAGAGCGGTTCCATTGCCGTCATGGGGGACGGCTTCAATAATGTAACGGATGTGGGCTCCACATTTCTGCTGCTCCTTACATTTTTTTATGCTGCGAAGCCTTCTGATAAAGAGCATCCGTTTGGGCACGGACGGCTTGAATATCTGAATTCCACCGTTATGGCGGCAGCGGTCCTGTATGTGGGGATCACGCTGGTGATAGATTCCATACAGAAAATTATGGATCCGGAGCCGATTGTTTTCAGTCCACTTCTGGTGGCAGTACTGGTTGTGGGGATTGCCGGAAAATTTCTGCTCTCTCTGATTTACCGGCAGGCACAGAAGGTAACGGGATCGGAAGCGTTCAGTGCATACGGGGCGGATTCTGTTTCGGACGTCCTTTCAACGGCAGGGGTGCTTGCCGCGGTGCTGGCGGAAAAATTTACGGGATACCATATCGACGGCTGGATGGGGATTTTAATGGCTGCGGCGATCCTGTATACGGGCTACAGCATCCTCAAAAACGCGGTCAATTCCCTGATCGGAGCGCCGCCGGATGATGCAGTTTATCAGGAGGTGGAGGCCTTTATGCTGAAAATCCCGGGCATTTACGGAGTGCATGATCTGATCATTCATGATTACGGCCCGGAAAATCAGTTCTTATCAGCCCATGTGGAGATGGACAGCCGCATGAATCTGGTGGACAGCCATGAACTGGCAGAACAGGTCATGGAAAAAATCAAGGAACGCTTCCATATTCAGGCAGTGCTTCATGTGGACCCGAAGGCCGTCAGCAATCCCCGGGAGCAGCAGTATATGCATGAGCTGGAGGCCGCCATTTACCGGTCCAATCTGCCGCTGGCCTATCATGATTTCTTTGTGGAGGAAACCGCGAATGATGTGCATATGTCCTTCGAGGTGTCCTTTACGGGAAAATGCAGGAAAAGTGATCAGGAGATCTATGATGTGCTGAGCCGGGAAATGAGGCAGGTCAATCCGAAATATCATATCGACATCATGGTGGACCGCAATTTTATAAGCGGAAAACGTTACGGTCTTAGCATGCAGTGAAGAAAGGCATCCCGTATGGCTGCGGGGTGCTTTTTTCATGCCGGTAAATGACCAGGGGGACAGACGGAAACTACCGGTACCCTGCACATTTGTGATGCCATTTCTTTTTGTGCTAAAATAAATCAAAGACTTTCTAACAAATACAAAAAAGAAAATCGGCTTTTTAACAGAAACTGCACAGGAATGCGGGAGATGGATAGACGGTATGAAAAACTGGAAAAAAACGATTTGCGCAGGCATTCTGATTTGCCTGCTGGGAGGAAGCTGTGAGGCCGCCATACAGATGGGGGACTCCGGGGAGCCTGTCCGGGTGGTGCAGAAGCATCTGATAGAAGCAGGATATAAAGTGAGCACCGACGGCAGGTACGGGCCTGTTACAGCCCGGGCAGTACGGCTTTTCCAGAAGCGGCATCATCTCAGTGCAGACGGCATTGTGGGCCCGGAAACCTATCGGAAACTGACCGGTGATGCCATGCCGGATTATAAGATTGTTGTACATCGGGATGAAAAGAACGGTCAGTGCAGCCCAAAGCAGTCCGGAAAGAAAAAGTCAGCGGATTCCGATAAAAGAAACCGCACGGCAGCCGGCCGGAAAGCGCTGGCAGTGACCAAAGAGGCACAGAAATATATCGGCATCCCGTATCGTTTTGGCGGGACGGATACACATGGGTTTGACTGTTCCGGATTTATCCAGTATGTATTCCGGCAAAAAGGGATATCACTGCCCCGGGCGGCGGATCAGCAGTACCGCTGGGGAAAAAAGGTATCCCGCAGCTCCCTGCAGCCGGGAGATCTTGTGTTCTTTTCCACTTATGAGGATGGGGTATCGCATTCCGGCATTTATGTCGGCGGCGGCCGGTTTATCAGTGCGACCACCAGTCAGGGCATTGCCGTGGCAGATATGACGGCCGGATACTGGTCAGACTGCTATGTAGGAGCCAAACGAGTCTTGTAATATTCCTGATCCGTATGATCGGAATATCCGGAAATGAGGAATGACGCATGAAAATCGGTCTGATACAGATGGAGGTAGCTGGCGGCGAAAAGGAGAGAAACATCCATCATGCCTTCGACCTGATGGAACAGGCGGCGCCGTCCTGCGATCTGCTGGTGCTGCCGGAACTCTGGACCATCGGCTATGATTTCCGTCAGATCCGTACACAGGCGACACGCATGGGCGATAGTCTGGTGGAAGGACTGGGCGCGTTTGCAAAATATCATCATATCACGCTGGCGGCGGGAACGCTGCCAATCGTACATCGGGGCGCACTGTACAATATGGCGCTTCTTTTTGGCCCATCCGGAGAACTGCAGGCCCATTACAGCAAGCGGCATTTATTCAGTGGCTATCTGGAAGGAACGCTGATGACGCCGGGGCGGCGGGCCATGCAGACGGTGATCGGTGGCATTCAGAGCGGCATGGCCGTGTGTTATGAATTGTATTTTCCGGATCTCTTTCGCGCGATGGCACGGGGAGGGACCACGCTGGTGATAGTGCCTGCGTCCTGGCCGCTCATGCATGTAAGCCGGTGGGAGATACTGGCCAGGGCCCGGGCCATTGAAAACGGTATATATGTATGTGCGGTCAATATGGCCGGCACATACCACGGCGTTCAGCTGGGAGGCCATTCGCTGTTTATCGACCCGGAAGGAACCGTACAGGCAGAAGCAGGCACTGCAGAGGAAATTCTGTATGGGACCTATGAAGAGGAAAAATATCGGGAGCTCGGCAGACAGCTTGCGGTCATCCGCTCGGTAAAAGAAGAGGAAGAATAAGGAGGCGGGCATATGGATTCGTTTGAAAAAAACAGAAATCGTCTGGCGGCGGAGAAAGTCATGGCTGCACTTAAGCGCCGGCATATGAACGGGTATTATGCAGAGACTGCGGAAGAGGCACTTCATCTGGCGCTGTCGCTTATTCCTGAAGGAAGCACCGTGGGATGGGGCGGTAGCATGAGCATTGAGGAAATCGGGCTGAAGGCGGCATTGAAGGCCGGGCATTACCGGGTGATTGACCGGGATGCAGCGGCAAATGCAGAAGAAAGAAAAGCGCTGGAGCGGCAGTGCTTTTCCGCGGACTTTTATCTGATGAGCACCAATGCCATTACGGAAGACGGCATTCTGGTCAATCTGGACGGGCGGGGTCCCCGGGTGGCGGCGCTGTGCTACGGGCCGGATCACGTGATTCTCATTGTCGGGATGAACAAACTGACTACGGATGTAGAAGCGGCTGTTTCCCGCGTGCGGCATACGGCGGCACCGATCAACGCCCTGCGGTTCCCCGGAAATACACCGTGCAGGCAGGGCGGTTTATGCCGGAACTGTCTGCAGGAGGGATGCATCTGCAGTGATCTCGTGATTACGAGAAACAGCATGTTTCCCGACCGCATACATGTAATTCTTGTGGGAGAAAATCTGGGATATTAAAATAAGGAGCTCCGGGAGCATGGTGAATGTGCCCGGGGCTCCTCTTTTCTTTACCTGCCATTCCTTGTCGTGTATAATTGAAATACTGAATCTATCACAGCACAGGCTATAAGGAGGAATAGAATGAAAGGCAATGATATTCGGGAAAATTATCTTTCATTTTTTGAATCGAAAGGTCATTTGAGACTTCCCAGTTATTCTCTGATTCCGCAGAACGATCCCAGTCTGCTTCTGATCGGTGCCGGCATGGCGCCGCTGAAGCCGTTCTTTACCGGCAAGGTGGAACCGCCGAGACATCGTGTGACGACCAGCCAGAAATGCATCCGCACCGGCGATATTGAAAACGTCGGCCACACGGCCCGGCATCATACCTTTTTTGAAATGCTGGGGAATTTTTCCTTTGGCGATTATTTCAAAAAGGAAGCAATTACCTGGGCATGGGAATTCCTGACGGAAGTTCTGAAGCTGGAAAAAGAAAGACTCTATGTCACCATTTATCCGGATGATCAGGAAGCTCATGATTACTGGCATAAAATGATCGGGATCTCGGAAAATCACATTTATCCGCTGAGCGATAATTTCTGGGAAATCGGGGAAGGCCCCTGCGGTCCGGATTCGGAGATCTTTTATGATCAGGGCGAGGAATTTGGTACGGACCCGGAAAACCAGATGGGCGGAGACGGTGACCGTTTCTTGGAAATCTGGAATCTGGTATTCAGTCAGTTTGACCGCCAGAAGGATGGTTCCTATCTGCCGCTGGCGAAAAAGAACATTGATACCGGCGCGGGGCTGGAACGTCTGGCCGCTGTGATGCAGCACAAGAAAAACAATTTTGAGACGGATCTCTTCTTCCCGATCATTGAACGGGCGGCCGGACTGGCACACACGGCCTATGGCGCCAGCGATTCTTCTGATGTATCACTGAAGGTCATTTCCGATCATGCCCGTGCACTGACAAATATGATCGGCGACGGTGTGCTTCCATCCAATGAAGGCCGGGGCTATGTTCTTCGCCGCATTCTCCGCCGTGCCGTGCGTCATGGCAAGCTTCTCGGCATCGAAGGTCCCTTTATCGGACAGATGATCGATGAAGTGGTGCAGATGATGAGCCCGGCCTATCCGGAACTGATCGAAAAACAGGAATTTATCAAAAAGATCGCCGGCACGGAAGAACAGCGCTTCCAGACAACGCTCAATGCAGGAACGGATCTGCTTTCTGAAATTCTGGAAACGCTGAAAAAGCAGCAGAAGCATGTCCTGCCCGGCGCTGATGTATTCAAGCTGTATGATACCTATGGCTTCCCGTGGGAACTGACGAAGGAAATCGCCGGCGAAGCGGGAATGGACATCGATGAAAAGGGCTTCGAAGCTTCCATGGAAGAACAGAAGGAACGGGCACGTGCTGCCAGAGTCAAGGTATCCATGAAGGTGGCAACACCGGATACGACGAAACTGGATGCGGCATCTCTCACTGCTGAAGATCATGACGGGGAGACGCAGATCCTGCTTCTGGGCCGGGAAGGCAAGGAAGTACAGGCTGCCGCAGACGGAGACGAAGTGACCGTGGTGCTGCAGAACAATCCATTCCATGCCGAAGGGGGCGGACAGATCGGCGATACGGGCCGGCTTACTGCGGCAGAAGGCGTTATCCGCGTGGAAAATGCGAAGAAGCTGCCTGATGGTATTGAATATCTGATCGGGATCGTGGAAGAAGGCACCATTTCCGAAGGGAAAAAGGTGACCGCTGTGGTAGATCGTGACCGCCGGGAAGCACTGGCGCAGAATCATACGGGGACCCATCTGCTGCAGGCAGCGCTGAAAAAGGTGCTGGGCAATACTGTCAATCAGGCAGGCTCTCTGGTTCTCCCGGACAGACTCCGCTTCGATTTCACCTGGCCGGAAGCCATGACAGCCAAGCAGCTGGCTGAAACGGAAGCACTGGTCAATGCAGAAATCCAGAAGGGCACAGCGCTGTCTTTCCGTGAAATGCCGATCGATGAAGCCAAGAAGCTTGGTGCGATGGCACTTTTCGGAGAAAAATACGGCGATATCGTCCGGGTTGTCACCATTGGTGATTTCAGTATGGAACTCTGCGGCGGTTCCCATGTAGGCAATACCGGGGAACTGGGACTGTTCCGCATCATCAGTGAAGGCGGCATCGGTTCCGGCGTACGCCGCATTGAAGCCATTACGGGCACGGCGGCCTATGAATCGACCGTGCATGACCGTGCGCTCATTGAGGAGGCGGCAGCACTGGTCAAAGGCAAACCGGAAGAACTGCGGGATAAGATTGAAAAGACGCTGGCAGCTCTCAAGGCGGCAGAAGCGGAAAACGCAAAGCTCAAGCAGCAGATGATGAAGAGCCGCATTGAAGACCTGCTTCGCAGCGGAAAGGAAAAGAACGGCATTACCTATATCGGTGCCGCTGTACAGGCAGACAACATGGATGAACTGCGTAAGGCAGCCGATCTGATCCGTGACCGGATCCCGGCGTCTGCATGCATTCTCGGTGCCGTAGTGGGAGATAAGGTTCAGCTTGTGGGCATGGCTTCGGAAGAAGCGGTGAAAGCAGGCGTACATATGGGCAAGGTCGTTTCCACCGCAGCAAAGATCTGCGGTGGCGGCGGCGGCGGAAAGCCCGGACTGGCCCAGGCCGGCGGAAAAGATCCGTCCAAGCTGGAAGAAGCCATTCAGGCCGGTGCCGAAGCCATTGCCGTAATGATTCAGTAAGGAGGGACAGCCATGGCAGTCTCAGACGAAACCATTCTGTTTAATAAGGGAGCCGATGAAGGCGAAAATACGCGGGCCTCTCTGATTCTTCAGATTGTATATGGAGCGCTGAAGGAGGCCGGTCATAATCCGACGGCACAGCTGGTGGGGTATCTTCTTTCCGGAGAGCTGACCTATATCACGAGCCGCCATGATGCACGGAAAATCGTATCTTCCATCGAGCGGGATGAACTGCTGGAGGAGCTGATCCGGTATTACGTGAAAAATAAAGGACTCTGATATGCGGATCATGGGACTGGATGTGGGCTCCCAGACCATCGGTGTGTCTGTGAGCGATCCCTTCGGATGGACGGCGCAGGGTGTGGAAACCATCCGCCACACAACGCGGGAAAAGGATTTTCAGCGTTTGAAAGAGCTCGTGGATATGTATCAGGTGGAGCTCTTTGTACTGGGGATGCCGCTCAATATGAACGGCACCAAGGGAATGCGCGCGGAGCGGACGGAGGAATTTGCCGCCGAGCTTCAGGCGGCCTTTCCTGATATGGCACAGACATTCTGGGATGAACGGCTCACTACTGTGATGGCACAGAAAGAGCTGATTGCGGCTGATGTCAGTCGGAAAAAACGGAAAAAAGTGATTGACAAGATGGCGGCCGTGGCGATTCTTCAGGGATATCTGGACTGGCGCGCTCATCAGAAATGAGGTGGAAACATGGCAGACATGAAGGAAGAACCCATCGTTGTAACGATCACCGCCCCTGATGGCAGTGAACAGGATTTTGCTCAGGATGTAGTGATTCCCTATCAGGGAAAACAGTTTGCGGTTCTCGTTTCGATTCCGGAATCGGAGGAAGATACGAAGGAACCGGAAATCATTCTGGCACGGATTGATACGGACGACAACGGTGAACCGGAATATGTACCGCCTACCGATGAAGAGTACGATGCGGTCGAAGCGATTTACAATGAAATGTGATCCGGAAAGCGGAGCCTCAGGCTCCGCTTTTTTCGTGGCAGGCAAATGCAGGTAAAAGATAAAGAAGAAGCGGCATTTCGAAGTCTGTGTGCCTGTTTTCAGATATGGTACAATAAAAAGGACTATCAGGACACGACATTTCAGGAGGAATTATGGGAAAGCATTTTTCGTTTGTGCACTGTGCAGATCTTCATCTGGGGGAGCCTTTTCAGGGGCTGCGGCCCGGTGATAAGGGACCGTGGACGGAAGCCATCGGGAAGGCTACATTTGCTGCCTTTGAGAAAGTGGTGGACATTGCGGTCAATGCGCATGCCGATGCCCTTCTGATTACCGGAGATGTATACAACAGCAGCCATCACAGTCTGGCTGCGCAGATGGCTTTTGCGAGAGAGCTGTATCGGGCCGCACAGCAGGGGATTCAGATTTTCATTGTTCACGGGAATCATGATTCCGGAGAAGCATGGCGCGCGGATATTCCGCTGCCTCCGTCTGTTCATATTTTTTCTTCGGAATCGGTAGAGGCTGTTCCTCTCATGATTGACGGGGAACTGGCGGCAACCATTTACGGGATCAGCTACGGCACACGGCATATCACGGAAAATCTGGCGGTGCAGTTTCAGCGAAAAGAAAATGACGGCTTTGCCATCGCCATGCTCCATACGGACATGGGCGGAGAAGGAAGTCCGTATGCTCCCTGTTCTCTGGATGATCTGAAACGGACAAAGATGGATTACTGGGCGCTGGGGCATGTGCATACCCGGAAGATCGTAAATCAGACGCCCTATGTGGTGTATCCTGGGAATACGCAGGGGCTGGATCTGACAGAAGCCGGTCCGAAGGGGTGCTATCTGGTAGATGTGGGGGCCTACGGCACGGTCACGCTGAAATTTATGGAAACAGATGCGGTGCGCTGGCTGGATATGCCCATAGATATCAGTGATTATTCTGATCAGGAGGCCCTGCTCCGGGAAATCATGCGGCAGCGGGCGGCTCTCAAGGAACTGACCGGGCGTCCGAATATTGCAAGACTGATTTTAAGGGGGCGGGGACCGCTCCACCGGGCAGTTGCTTCCGAATCGGGGCGGGAATTCATTTTGCAGGCACTGAATGAAAAGGAACAGTTCCGCCATATTTTTACCTATTTCAGCCGGATTAAGGATGAGACAAAGCCGGCTCTGGATCTGAAGGAGCGGCGGCAGCTTCCTGATGTGATGGGGGACTATCTGCGCGCCTATGATGAAACGGCCGGTCTGCCGGCACAGCAGCGGGCAGAGCAGCTCCGGCGGATCGTGGAGGAGCAGCCGGAAATGAAGAAGTGGCCGGCTGTACTGGCGCTGGCCGATGATGAAATGGTGGCCCGGGCCTTTGAACGGGCGGAGCTTCTGGGAGCAGAATGGCTGGCAGAGGAGGATACGGATGAAAATCACTGATTTACAGCTGCAGCAGTACGGAATCTATCAGGATGTGTCCTGGAGACCGGTACAGGGGCAGCTGGTTGTGGTCATGGGAGAAAATGAAAGCGGCAAGACGACACTGCTGAATTTCATCCGGGATATGCTCTTCGGTTACCGCAGAGGCATGTGGCGCGGCCGGCGGGGCAATCTGGGATTTCTCCGGGATAACGGGGAAGCCTGGCGTGTATACCGTGATGAGAAGAACGGCTGGTTTGAGGACAGCCAGGGCGAGACCTATGCCGAAGAGCTGCCGCTGGTCTGGTGGCACGGGTTGAACCGGGCCATGTATGAAAAGATCTTTGCCGTGGGACTGGAGGATCTGCAGGGGACGGGATTCCTGTCGCAGGATGATGTAAGAAGCCGGTTTCTCATGATTCAGGGCGGTGACCGGCTGGCCGATGCCAAAGCCGGACTGTCTGCCCGGATGGAGGAACTTCTGCTGCCGTCTGCACAGGGAAAACGAAAAATCAATCAGCTGATGGAACAGCAGAAAGCCGTGCAGGCGGAGCTGGATCAGCTGTCTGCGCAGGAGGAGACCTTTGCGGAGCTCCAGAAAAAGCGGGCTGAAATCAAGAAAGAGATCGAAGAGATCAGCAGCCGGCTGGTGAAGGAAAAAGCAGAGGATAAGGCCTTTGAAAAAAAGCTGGGCGCCTGGAAATACTACACCAGAGCCCGGGAGATCAAACGCCAGCTTGCGCTGAGCGAGCAGGTGAAGCTGTTTCCTAAAAACGGGAAAGAACAGTGGAATCAGCTCATGAGCCGCATGGAAATGATCCACGACCAGAGAGAGCAGCTGCAGAAAAAGCTGGATGAGTATACACCGAAAGCCAAGGAGGAGATCATTCCGTGGGCCGATGCGGCAGACTCTCTGGAGCGGCTGTATACGGATCTGGGACAGTGGAGCCAGACCATAGAGGATCTGGAAGAACTGAAAAATGAGAAGACACAGTGGCGGAGCGAATTTTCCCGTCTGGGCTATACACTGCCTCTGTGGGACCGCATGATTTCTCCGAATGAGGAATTTTCCGCCGTTAACTGGGAGGACGGCCGGAAGCTGGCGCAGAGCGTCACCGTGAGAGACAATGAGCTTCATTTCTGGGAACAGAGGGAACCGGAAGTGGAGGAGCTGGATCTGGACGGGGAAGAGGCTCCGAAGCAGACAGAAGAGGAATGGCACGCCTTTGAGGAAAAAGCCAATCAGGCAGAGGCACTGCTGCACAGCGAAATGGATCTGCAGGAAGAACTGGATGCACTGACGCAGAAGGAAGACACCCGGTACACCGTCTGGTTCTGGCTGGGCATTGCCGGCCTGGCGGCTGCCGTCGGAGGGATGGCTGCCTTTTACCTGGCGTTTGCCGGATTTGCTGCTTTGTATGGGGCAGCCGGCGGAGCCCTGCTGGCGGTTGTGGGCTTTTGGGCCAACAGCCATGCCGCACATAAAAAAGAAAAACAGATGGAAAAGCTTCAGGCCGCGAAGGCGGAGCTTGCCGGACAGCGGAAGACACTGGCTGAGGATTTTCCGATTGCCCTGCCGGAAAAGGAAGAAGACCTGCAGGTATTTCACAATGCGCTGCAGCAGAAACGGTCGGAATTTTATAAAGCACAGGCGCAGGCGCAGGCGCTCTCCTGGAAAATGGAATCTCTCCAGCGCCAGAAAAATGAACACAAAAAATGGGAAGAAGAAGGGGATTCTCTGCGGGAGGAGAAACAGCGTGTAGAGGAGGCCTGGGAAAAATGGCTGGAAGAAAATCATCTGCCGAAAACCGGAGCGGACAGTCTGAGTGCGCTGCAGGAGGAATGGCAGAAGCTCTATGCTGCACAGGGTGTTGGTAAAATCTTGGATGTGCGTATCGAAAAAACACAGGAAAAACTGGATGCTTTCGTGCGCCGGGCCCTGTCTATCATCCGGGCGTCGGGCATGACACTGGAGGCAACGCCGGAGACCATTGCCGATATTTATGAGGAAAACAGAAAACGTACTCTCGCCTGGGAGGCCATTTCAGAGAAGAACCGCCAGCATGAGGTATACCAGAAAGAAATGGAGCAGCTGAATGCCCAGTGGGATTCCTGCCAGAAAAGCGTGCAGACTCTCTTTGCACTGGTCAATGCCAAAAATGCGGAGGAATTTGCGGAAAGGGTCACTGCGCACGAGCAGCATGACCAGCTCATGAAGGAGTGGGAGTCTGTACGGAAGGACATTCGTCTGTATGCCGGCAGTGAAGAGGAATTCAGCCGGCTGTGGAATTCTCTGGAGACCGGAGAATATGACGAATGGATGGAAGCGCACAAAGCGCTGCTGGACCGGATCGATGAGGACGGAGCGCGGCTCGGGGAACTGCAGAAACAGCAGGGAGCCGCGGAAAATGAAATTTATCGTCTGGCCGGTGATGATCGGATCACCCATGCCCTGCAGGAACGAGAAGAAGTGGAGACGGAGCTGCGCAGTGCGGTGGAGGAATGGCTGTCCTGTATGTTTGCCTCTCATTTCCTGAAACAGGCACAGCTCCAGTATGAATCCGGGCGGCAGCCGAAAATCGTAAAGAAGGCCAACGAATTTTTGGAAGCGATGACCAGAGGCCGGTATCAGCTTCATGTCAGCGAGGACGGAAAGAGCGTATATACCACAGACCGGCAGCATGATAAAAAGGATGCCCGGTTCTGGTCATCCGGCACGGGGGATCAGGTGTATCTGGCACTGCGTCTGGCCATGGCACTGGCCTTTGGCCGGCAGATGGAGCCGCTGCCGATCGTTCTCGATGATATTTTTGTCCGGTTTGATGAAGGTCGGCAGAAAGAGACACTGCGTTTCCTGATGGATCTGGGGAAAGAACAGCAGATTTTCCTCTTTACCTGTCATGCGCAGACCATGCGTCTGGCGGAGGAGATCGGGAAGGAAAAACAGGCGGGCTCCTTCGTGCGGCTCAGAAACGGAAAGCTTTTTATTGAAAATCAGGCAGGGTAAAAGAAGCGGGCTGAAAGGCCCGCTTTTCTGCTGCGGCAGCGGGGTATGATATAATACAAACGCAGAAAATCTGTATTTTCATGGATATCAAATGGAGGAACCATGGATTCATTCCGTATTTTTTTTCTGGGGCACAGCGGCTTTCTGATGGAGCTGTCAGACTGTGTTCTGATTTTTGATGCGTATAAAGATCCGGCTCATGTGACGGAAAAATTTCTGAATGGCGAAAAGCCGGTCTATGTGTTTGTAAGTCATGAGCACGGAGATCACTTCAATCCGAAGATTTACCGGTGGGTTGATCAGGTGGCGGGGTATTTTGTACACCGAGACTGCGCGCCGCATCAGGCGCTGCCGCAGGTCCACCTCATGGAGCCGGGAGACGAATGCAGCACGGAAAAATTTTCCGTCCATATGTACGGTTCCACGGATGCGGGCGGCTCCTTTTTCCTTCGCCACGGAGACCGGACTATTTTTCATGCAGGCGACCTCAACTGGTGGCACTGGGCCGGAGAAAATGATGAGGAAAACGAGGACGCCAGAGCCATGTATTTTCAGGAACTGGAACGAATGCGGGGACTGTCCGCAGACGTGGCATTTTTCCCTGTCGATGCCCGGCAGGAGGTCGCCCGGGAATGGGGCGTCAGAGAATTTCTGGCACAAGTGCCCGTAAAGGAACTGCTGGTAGCCATGCATGCATTTGGAAGCCGCTGGTGTCCTTCGTACGCCTTTCGCTGGCGGTGGGGCAGTGTGCCGCTGTGGATTCCGGAAAAGGAAGGAGACGATCTGGTGAAATGAACTACACCTGGCTTTATATTTTTCTGCTTCTGATGGCAGGCAATATTGCCCTGCAGTTTGTGCCGTTTTTCCTGTATGTGGAAGCGGTGATCGTCATTAATCTGGCGGTGCTTGCCGCATCCTATTTTGTGTTCCGGAGAGATTATTTTTCGGATCTCCGGGCCAATATGCTGTTTATGACAGGCCTGACCGCCATTAACATTCTGACGGATCTGGGGATCATGTCCTACATCATGTCGTGGATCGCCTTTGGGGCTCTTTTTGTCTGGTCTATGGCGGGAGGAGGCCGAAGCCGTTGATCGGTGGAAAAAATACAGGACAGCGTACAGCCGACGGCATTTTAATCGCTTCGGCGGTGGCGGCGGCCGGGGCGGCCTGTCTTCCGGCTTCCTTTATCAGCGGTCTGCTGTTTCATACCGCCATGGCTGCAGCCGTGGGCGGGGCGGCAGACTGGTTCGCGGTCAATTCTCTGTTCCGGAAGCCGCTGGGAATTCCTTTCCGTACGGAGCTGGTGCCCCGGAGCCGGGATAAAATCATTCATATGGCACGGACTATGATGACTGAGGAAATTCTGACCGTGCCCCGTATTTACAGCGTGCTGAAATCCCATTCTCTTTCAGCCGCTGTTTTGCCGTGGCTGAAAGACAACAGGACAGAGGTCCGGGCACTGCTCGGCAGCGCCGTCCGGACAGCGGCAGGAGCGGCTGATAAACAACGGCTGGGACAGAAAGCGGCTGATGCCGCAGCCGAAGCAGTGGATCGGATCAACTGGGCAGAGCTGCTGTATCAGGCCCTGTCAGCACTGGAACGTTCCGAGCACCGGGACCGCATTTTCCGGGGACTCAGAAATGCAGTGCGGACGTTTTTGCAGGATGGATTTACGGATGCGGAAATTCTGGATATGTATTATCGGGCCTGGAATTCTTATGAAAAAAACGGAATGGGCCGGAATATGCTCCGGGGCTTGCTGCAGAGTCAGCTGGGGCTGAATGATGAAAAAGCAGCCGGCCTCATTCGGAAAAAGCTGATGGAATGGGCAGAATCTGTGGGAAATCCGGAGAGCTGGGCCGGACAGATGATCGTGGAGGCCGGTCATCGTTTTTTGGAACGATTGGGCAATGATCCCGCCTATCAGGAAAAAATCAATGCGCTGGTGAAACGGCTTCTCATTCCGCTGGCACACACGCGGGCTATGGAATGGGCCATGTCGAGGCTGGAGGACTATGGTGAATCAGCGGCGGATACCATAGCGGAGCAGGGACTGCGTCTGCTGGAAGCACGGCTGGAGAACGAAGAACTTCGTCACAGAATGGACCGCTGGGTCCTCTACCAGATTGTCTGTTATCTGCCGCGGATACAGCGGATGATCGGAGAATCGGTGGAAAAGGCGCTGTCCGGCTATTCCGGCAGAGCCATGGCGGATCTGATTGAGAGCCATGTGTGGCAGGATCTGCAGATGATCCGCATCAACGGTTCCCTGATCGGGGCTGTGCTGGGGGCGCTGTCATATATTGGATTTTATGGATTGTCAGGGGGCGCACTGCTGTGAGAAATGATACAAAGGCAAACTGGATCTTTGCCGTTTCTGCCCTGGCATTTGCAGCGGCGTTCGCCTGGCGGCTGCACAATGACAGTCTGGCCTCCAATGTGCTGTATTTTTTGACGCAGTCTGCCTTCATCGGAAGCGCGGCAGACTGGTTTGCCGTCACGGCGCTGTTTCGGAAACCGCTGGGCATTCCCTTTCACACCGCGCTGATTCCGAGAAACCGGGAGCGAATTATCCGGGGCATCCGGCGGACAGCGGAAGAATATCTGGTGAAGCCGGAACTGTGGCAGGGGCTGGCCGGCCGGTTTTCCCTGAGCAGCTGGCTGCGGGAAAAGCGGCAGACGGAACAGGGAAAACGGCTGGAAATGCGGCTGGTCGTTCTGGCGGAAAGGGAGGTCCGCCGGCAGATTTATTTCCACCGGCAGATCTGGAGCATCCGGATACGGGAGCAAATGGATTCTCTCCCTTCGCTGGCTGCGGAACGTGTCAGAACGGTGATGACGGAACCGGAACAGACGGAAAAGGTCCTGCAGAAATTGCTTTCCGGCGGGCAGATGCTCCTGCAGCAGGAAGAAGTACAGAATGCGGTATGTCAGGGGCTTCGGGAATTTACCGATTCGCAGAAATCCAATCTGCTGATTGCCATGGCGATTTCCACGGCCGAGACGATGGGTGTCATCGATTACAGGGATATGGCAGCCTCTATCTGCCGGGCAGCCGGGGAGAAGCTGCAGGAATGGAGCCGGCCGGAGCATCCGTATCATGCAGTGCTCTGTGACAAACTGGCTGAAACCATCCGGTCTTTTATGGCGACGCCGGAGGCATCGGGAGCAGTCAATGCCGTGGCCCGGCAGGCTGTTATGGAGGCACTGCCGGCCAGTGTGATTGCAGAGCAGATCTTCGGAAAAATCGCAAAGGAATGGAAAAAGCCGGGGAGGGAAACGGAATCCATGCAGCAGCTGCTGCGCACCCTGCTGCATGAGGCGTTGGACCGATGGCTGAATGATCCGGAAGCCTGCAATGAGATGGACCGGATTTTCCGGCAAATGTTCTTCAATGCGGCGCTGTATGAGCATGCGTTCCTCGGGGATACCGTGGAGTCCGTGCTCCATGCGTACAGCAGAGAAAAAATGAACGCGTTCATTTACGAAAAAACAAGAGATGAACTGGGATGGGTCCGCATCAACGGTGCCCTGTTTGCTGCGGCGGCAGGGGGATGTCTGTTCGGACTGTTTGCGCTGATGTTTTCCTGAACAGGCAGAACAATTTCTTATGGAGCCATGACATCGAATTATTAACAGTGGGTATTTTCTTGACAATAAATTATAAAGAATCTAATATTAATACAGCAATCGGAAGATTGCCTGTGAATTACAATGTGCGTATTAAAGAAGAAATTCAGAAAAAGGGAGGTGAAACTCATTGGCTATAGATGAAGCAATTCTTTTTATGTGTCTGAGCGCCATTGCTGCAGCGGTTATCGGCTGCGGCATCGGGTATGTGCTGCGCAAACACATCGCTGAAGCACGGATCGGCTCCGCAGAGGAAAAGGCAAACCGCATTCTTGATGATGCCAAAAAGGCCATCGAAAATGCCATGCGGGAAGCGGAAAATCTGAAAAAAGAAGCGATGGTTCAGACACGTGAGGAAATCCATCAGCTGAGGGAGGACGTAGAGCAGCAGAACCGGGAAAGACGGGACGAGCTGCAGAAATATGAACAGCGCCTCGTGCAGAAGGAAGAACATCTGGAACGCCGCAGTGATGCGGTGGAGCAGCGGGAAACAGAACTGACCCGCCGGGAGACCCGGATGAAGGCACAGCAGGAAAAGCTGGACAGCCTCTGCGAGGAACAGACGCAGAAACTGGAAGAAATCTCGTCTCTGTCCCAGGAAGAGGCCCGGAAGATGATTCTGGACAAAGTGGAAGACGGACTGCAGCATGAAAAGGCCGTCCGCATCCGTGAGGTGGAATCGGAAATCCGGGAGCATGCGGATCAGACCGCACGGGAGATCCTGTCTTCGGCCATTCAGCGCAACGCGGCGGATACGGTTTCAGAAACGACGGTTTCTGTGGTCTCTCTGCCCAATGAGGAGATGAAGGGCCGCATTATCGGCCGGGAAGGCCGCAACATACGCGCGATCGAAACGCTGACCGGCGTCGATCTGATCATCGATGATACGCCGGAAGCGGTCATTCTTTCGAGCTTTAATCCGGTTCGCCGGGAAATTGCCCGTCTGGCACTGGAAAGCCTCGTGAAGGACGGACGGATCCATCCAGCACGTATTGAAGAGGTCGTCGCCAAGACGAAAAAGGACGTGGAAAAGGCGATCCGGGAAGCCGGAGAGCAGGCCGTATTTACCTGCGGCGTCCGCAGCATTCATCCGGAACTGGTCAAGATCCTCGGCCGCCTGAAGTACCGCACCAGCTATGGGCAGAATGTACTGCAGCATTCCATTGATGTATCGTACTTTGCCGGCGTGCTGGCCAATGAAATCGGGGCCAATGTGGAACTGGCCAAACGGGCCGGCCTGCTGCATGATATCGGCAAGGCCGTAGATCGTGAACAGGAAGGCACCCATGTGGAGCTTGGTGTGGAACTGGCGACGAAGTATCATGAAGCGCCGGAAGTGATCAATACCATCGCTTCGCATCATGGAGATACCGATCCGATCTGTGTGGAGGCCGTGCTAGTTGCCGCGGCAGATGCCATTTCCGCAGCGCGGCCGGGCGCACGGAGAGAAACGCTTGAAAATTATATCAAGCGCCTCACCAAGCTGGAGGATATTGCCAAGTCCTTCCCGGGCGTGGCAAGCTGCTTTGCCATTCAGGCAGGCCGTGAACTCCGCGTCATTGTCAAACCGGAAAAGGTCAATGAAGATCAGGCTGTGATTTTGTCTCACGATATTGCAGAGCGTGTGGAAAAGGAACTGCAGTATCCGGGACAGGTCAAAGTGGTTGTTATCAGAGAAACCAGAGCAATCGAATACGCAAAATAATTCATATAGGAAATCCCTGTCAGACTACGGCAGGGATTTTTTATATGAGTTATTCACAGTCCTGTTATTCACAAAGGTGCTTGAATCTGTTTTGGTGGGAAGCAGAATTGAGAATGATAATAAATTGTAGCCATTGAGAATCGTGCATGATACAATACAAAATGAAAACAGAGAAATAAAGGTGTCATCATGAAAGAAAAATATAAATGGATTTTCAGGGCAAAGGAACAGGAGAACGGGGTACTCCCGTTTTTTAAAACATGGAAGATCCCGGAAGGAACCGCACGGATTCTGCAGCGCCGCGGGATCTGTACAGAAGAGGCACTTCGTCATTTTCTGAAGGATACAATGGCAGATCTGGCCGATCCTTTTCTGATGAAGGGAATGCCGGAAGCGGTGCAGCGCATTCAGCGTGCACTGGAAAAGAATGAAAAAATTGTGATTTATGGAGATTATGATGTGGACGGCATCACCGCCACATCCATTCTGTACCGTTTTTTTTACCGCCTTGGGGCAGATATCGGATTTTATATTCCCGGCCGGGAAGGTGAAGGATATGGTCTGAATGCAGGGGCGGTGGAAAAGCTCTGCGGAGAAGGCTATCAGCTGCTGATTACCGTAGACTGTGGCATCAGTTCGGCGGAGCTGATCGATACATGGGCTGACCGGATGGATTTCATTGTGACGGATCATCACGTACCGCCGGAAACGCTTCCTTCCCGGGCGGTCGCTGTGATCAATCCGCATCAGGCAGACTGTGGATACCCCTATAAGGAACTCGCCGGCTGTGGTGTGGCTTACACTCTTTGCCGGGCGCTGTGGAAACAGATGCGGCAGGCAGACTACACAGAGGATGTGGAGCTGGCAGCGGTGGGGACCATTGCCGATATGGTTCCGCTGACGGGAGAGAACCGGATTCTTGTGAAAACAGGGCTGTCCCGTTTCAGGCATACAAAGGTGGCCGGGCTGAAGGCCCTTCTGGTGGCATCGGGAATCCTCTCGGAAGACAGAGAATACAGAGAGGTCAGTGCAGATCAGATTTCCTTCGGACTGGCTCCACGGCTCAATGCCTCCGGCCGGATTGCCCACGCCCGCAAAGGGGTGGCTCTCATGATCACGGACTCTGCGGAAGAGGCAAAGACGATGGCAGAAGAGCTTTGTGCCATCAATGTGGAGCGGCAGACCATTGAACGGGCCATCTATCAGGAAGCACTTCAGAGGCTGGAGGAACTGGAGGGCCAGCAGTCCATGGCGCTGGTCATTGACGGAAAAGACTGGCATCCCGGGGTCATCGGCATTGTGGCTTCCCGGGTCCTTGAACAGTTTCACCGGCCGACCCTGGTCATTACCATTCGTGACGGCATCGGAAAAGGGTCCTGCCGGAGCATTCCCGGTTTCAATATATATGAGGCACTGAAAGCGCACAGTGATCTGCTTCTGCAGTTCGGCGGCCATACCATGGCGGCGGGCTTCAGTATAGAGGAGGATAAAATCCCTCTTTTCAGGGAACGGCTGAATGCCTATGCGGCGGAACGGCTGACAGAGGAAAGCTGTATTCCCCAGCTGGAAATCGAGCAGATGGTGTCGCTCTCGGAGGTAACGCTGGATTTTATCCGGTCTCTGGCACTTCTTGAGCCCTGCGGCTGTGAAAATCCGAAACCCTTATTTGCCAGCCGCGGTGTTTTTGTGGAAAGTACACGGAGGATGGGGGCCGAGAACCGGCATTTCAAGTGTCTGCTTTCAGAGGGAAACACCTCGGTGGAGGCGGTATTCTGGAATCCGGGAGAAGACAATCCCTGCAGCTCCGGCGAAGAGGTGGCCATTGCTTATGAGCCGGAAATTCATGAATGGTATGGCGAGCATGTGCAGCTCATCGGAAAGGACATAAGAGAACTGCAGCCCGGCGAGGAGCTGCTGCTGGATCGTCCGTTTCTGGTGGAAATTTTCCTGAAGCTCCGGGAGCTGCTGTCCGGCGGAAGCCGGCCGGTCTCAGAGGTGCAGCACACGCTTTGCAGCCTGTATCCGGGGCATTGCCCGGAGGTCAAGCTGAAGGCGGGGCTGATCGTTTTTGAGGAGATCGGCATATTGTCCCGGTACAGCCGCAACGGGCAGGAGTATTTTATCTATCATGCCCTGAAGGACAAAATGGATTTACAGATGTCACCGACATTTTGCAGGTATAGAAAGGGAGAAGGGGATCTGTATGGAAGAGGAAAGAACAATTCCTGCGGCAGAGAAGGCTGAGGAAGCTGCAAAGGCGCGGGAAACAGAGCGTCAGGAGCTGATGGACAGGACGCTGAATGAGGAACCGATCCATACGGATGCCTCCGCTTCCTCACTGGCGGAATTTCTGCTGCATCAGGAAGAATATATCGAAGCGCAGAAAAAGCAGAAGGACTATGGGGAGGAGATCCGGCGGGCCTATCAGGAACTGATCGATACGGTCAGAGGCTATATGCACGATAAGGATAAGCTGGATGCGATACAGGAAGCCTTTGAGCTGGCCCATAAGGCCCATGCCGAGCAGATCCGTGCTACCGGGGAGCCCTATATCATTCATCCGCTGTCCGTCGCTTATATTCTGGCAGAGCTGGAAATGGATGTGCAGGGGATCATCGCGGCGCTGCTTCATGATGTGGTGGAAGATACAGAATACACGCTGGAAGACATCCGCATGATGTTCGGCGATGATGTGGCGTTTCTGGTCGACGGCGTGACAAAGCTTTCCCAGTTCCATTACAAGGACAAGGAAGACCAGCAGCTGGAGAATTTCCGGAAAATGTTCCTCGCGATGGCGAAGGATATCCGCGTCGTCGTCATCAAGCTGGCGGACCGGCTGCACAATATGCGTACACTGGGGGTATTCCGCCGGGAAAAACAGCAGCGCATTGCCCGGGAGACGCTGGAAATTTATGCGCCGCTGGCCCATCGCCTTGGTATTTACAATATTAAATGGGAACTGGAAGATCTGTGCTTCCATTATCTGTATCCGGAGGAATATTATGATCTCGTCCGGCAGATGAAGCAGAAGCGCAAGGCCAGAGAAGAAATCGTCAATGATACCATGCGTGTCCTTCACGAACACATTGAAGAGGCAGGCATCAAGGCGACCATCACCGGGCGGCCCAAGCACTTCTACAGCATCTATAAAAAAATGAAGCGGGACAACAAGGATCTGTCCCAGATTTATGATCTGTATGCCGTGCGGGTCATTGTGGATACCATTCCGCAGTGCTATGCCGTACTGGGGATTGCCCATTCCCTGTGGAAGCCGCTGCCGAACCGCTTCAAGGATTATATTGCCGTGCCGAAGCCGAATATGTACCAGTCCCTGCATACGACGGTTATCGGGACCAAGGGGCAGCCGGTGGAAATTCAGATCCGGACCTGGGAAATGCATCATATTTCAGAATATGGTGTGGCGGCGCACTGGCGCTATAAGGAAGGGCAGCACGCCAACAGCAAGGACTTTGACGCCAAGATCAGCTGGCTCCGGCGCATTCTGGAATGGCAGGATACATCCAATCCGAAGGAATTTATGAATGCGCTGAAGCTGGATGTATTCTCTGATGAAGTGTTTGTGTTTACTCCGAAGGGCGACGTTATCAATCTGCCCAAGGGGTCCATTCCGGTCGATTTTGCCTACCGCATCCATACGGAAGTGGGGAATCATTGTGTCGGCGCCAAAGTCAATAATAAAATCGTTCCCATTGATACCAAGCTGAAAAACGGGGATATCGTTTCCATCATTACATCCAAAACGGGCAAGCCCAGTTATGACTGGATCAATATGGTGGGGGCGACGGAAAGCAAGGCCAAGATACGGAACTGGTTCAAAAAGGAAAACCGGGAGGGAAATATTGCCCGTGCTCAGGAGCAGCTCCCCGCAGAAGCGGCCCGGCAGGGGTATAGCTGGAAAGAGCTGATCGGGAAGGGCCGGCTGGATCAGGTGGCCCGATCCTTCAATGCAGGAACGGCAGATGATCTTCTGGCGTCTGTAGGCTACGGCGGTGTCAGCGTAAAGGCGGTGCTTCTGAAGCTGATCGAGCTGTATAAGAAAGACAATAATGTACAGAAACCGATCGAGCAGCTGAAAACGGCCAAGGCTCTGGAAAATCTCAAGATGCACAGCATCAAGAAGCATTCCCAGAGCGGTATTCTTGTCAAAGGCGAATCGGGGCTTGTGGTGCATCTGGCCAAATGCTGCAATCCGGTGCCCGGTGACAGCATCGTGGGCTATGTGACCCGTGGGCGCGGTGTGTCTGTGCACCGTGCGGACTGCCCCAATGCCGTCAATTTCAATGACATGGACAGACTGGTCGATGTGGAATGGGAAGAGGATGCCAATGAGGTATTCCTTGTGACGATCGAAGTCGTCAGCTATGACCGGACCGGGCTTATGGCGGATATTCTGGCGGTGCTGGCCGGCATGAAGCTGTCTGTGGCAGCGGCCAATGTCAAGGTACAGTCCAATGGTATGGCGGTCATGAATCTGGGAATTCAGATCAAAGATCTGCAGCAGCTGGAATTTGTTATGACGAAGCTGCGCCGGATCAAGGGGGTTCATTCCGTGCGGCGCATGCATTCCAAGAGAGGAGAAATCGGATGAGAGCCGTTGTACAGCGGTGCAGCTGGTGCCGGGTCTGTTCCGAAGGAGAAGAGACAGGGCGCATCGGTCAGGGGCTGTCAGTGCTTCTCGGTGTCGGGAAAGGCGATACGGAGGCAGACAGTCAGTATATCGCGGAAAAGCTTCTGCATCTCCGCATTTTTGAAGATGCAGAAGGGAAAATGAACCGGTCCGTACAGGATATTGATGGTGAGATGATGATCATTTCCCAGTTCACTCTGTACGGAGACTGCCGCCATGGCCGGCGTCCCAGTTTTTTTGAAGCAGAAGCGCCTGATAAGGCTGATGAACTTTATCAGCTGGTGGTGGACCTCTGCCGGGATGGCGTCAAATCGGTGGAGACCGGGCGGTTCCGCACGCACATGAAAGTGGATCTGGAAAATGACGGCCCGGTGACAATTCTGCTGGACAGCCGCAAGGCCTTCTGACAGCATGGTGCTCATATAAAGGAGGGCAGCAAGATGATGAAAATCAGTTATCTGGTATTGGGGCCGTTTATGACCAATACATACATTGCATGGGATGAGGAGACAAAAAAAGCGGTCATCATTGATCCGTCCTTCGGTCCGGAGCATATATGGCAGGCCGTTCTGAAGCTTGGGGTAGTGCCGGAAAAAATCCTTCTGACCCATGCGCATGTGGATCATATTGCGGGACTGAATTTTCTGCGGGGAAAATATCCGGATGCCAAAGTATACATGAACGAAAAGGACCGGCCGCTGCTGACCAGTGCATCGCTCAATCTGTCGGATATGATGGCAGAGCCGGTTTTGTGCAGTGAACCGGATGTGTATGTTAAGGACGGAGATCATATCACCGAAGGTGGTATGGATTTTCAGGTTCTGGAGACACCGGGGCATACACCGGGCGGCATCTCCTTTTATGAGGAAAAGGAAGGCATCGTATTTACCGGAGATGCACTGTTCCAGCGTTCTATCGGAAGAACGGATTTTCCCGGCGGCAGTATGACCGTGCTGGTGAACAGCATTCGTGAGAAGCTGTTTGCTCTGCCGGACGACGTACATGTGCTGTCCGGTCATGGAGAGCCTACGGCGATTGGCGTGGAAAAGAGGAATAATCCTTTCCTCACAGGAGTTTGATGATGAAAAAAGGGGCACAGTTCTGGCTGCGGATTGCTGCCGCAGTATTTCTGGGTGTCATTTTGTTTCTGGTGCCGGCGATTCTGTTTCCCTTCGGGCTGTCGCTGATCCTGGCTATTCTTCTGAAGCCGCTGGCCGATTTGCTTCAGAGAACGGCGGTCCGGGCCGGTATAGGGCGTATTCCCTATGATGTATGGATTATCGTTTCTTTCGTGATCTTCGCAGAGGTGCTGTATCTGATTGCGGCTTATGTACTGGTGCCGTTCATCAAGGAATTCAAGGAGTTTGCGGCCAGCATTCCCGGGATCATCGTCAATATTCAGAATGCCATTCCACGGCTGGAGGCACAGTATCAACTGAGCTCCATGCCGCCGGAGGTCAAACAGCTCATTGCCAATACGCTGGAAAAAATCGGAAGTTATATGCTGCAGCTGGCATCGGTCAGTGTATCCGCTGTTTTTTCCTTTGCAGGAACCATTGTGGAGCTGATCATCGTACCAATCATCACGTTTTACATGATCAAAAAAGGAACCGTTTTCTGCAGAGGTTTTATCGGTCTTTTTCCGGCATCCTATACGCCGCATCTGGAGCGGTTGTTTCATGAAATTCATTATGTTCTGGCGGCCTATATCCGCGGACAGCTGACACTGTGTGTGTGTATGGCACTGGTCGTGTTTATCGGTATGATGGCGCTGGGAATTCCGTATCCTCTGGTGATCGGGCTGCTGGCCGGTCTGGTTGAAATGATTCCGATTCTGGGGCCGATCATCGGAGCCGTTCCTCCGGTGCTTTTGGGACTGACGCAGGGGTCAGCCGTCATGGTCAAGGTCATCCTGTTTTACATCATCGTGCAGCAGCTGGATTCTCATCTGATCATGCCGAAGCTGATGGGAAGCATCATCAATGTGCATCCGGTGGCGATCATTCTGGGGGTGCTGGTGGGCGGTCATCTGTACGGCGTGGTCGGGATGATGATTGCGGTGCCGACACTGGCCGTTCTGCAGGTCATGCTGAAGCATATGTGGTTTTATGACCGCTATAAAACGGGAAAATCAAAGGAGAATCCCACATGAGACATTCAGATATCATGGAGGCGCTTCGGGAGCGTATCAAGGAAAAAAAGTATAAATTTACCCGACAGCGGCAGGTCGTGCTTCAGGCCTTTCTGGACAGCCGGGAAAATCACATGAGTGCTGAGGACGTGTTTTCCCTCGTGAAAAATGAAAATCCGGATATCGGTCTGGCTACGGTCTATCGTTCTCTGGAGCTGTTTACCTCGCTGGAGCTTCTGAAAAAACTGGACTTCGGCGACGGGCGTAGCCGGTATGAGCTGAATGACCGGAATCTGAAACACTCACATCACCATCTGATCTGTCTGGGCTGCGGCAAGGTGGTGGAATTTTCTTATGAATTCGGCGGCGGTCTGAAGGAAAAAATGGAACGGGAAAACGGATTTCAGATTGTTGATTCCCAGTTGAAGGTATACGGGTACTGCAGAGAATGTCGAAAAAAGAATGCCAGATGAATTACCGGTTTGATGGGCCTGTGTCATTTTCCTCCATGGCGGCGCAGGCTTTTCTGCACTTCGGAATTTCCTATGCCAGAGAAGGAACGGCCTCATGGATTTTCCGTGTTCAGGAAGCACCGGGCGGCTGGCAGGCTGCCCTTGTCCATGAAGGGGCCTGTTGTGCCGTTTCTTCCGTATGCCGGAACCGGCGGGAAATCGCTCATTTTCTGATGGAACAGCTGGCCGGGCAGACCGGGAAGCCGCTGGGGCGCTGGGGATTTCTGCTGGGAATGCGGCCGGTCAAGGCCTTGTATCCGTTTCTGTCCGCTGCCGGACCGTGGAGGGAGTCTGCAGAACGTTTTCTGGAGAATGAGAAAGTCGCTCCCTCTGTAAGAGAACTGCTTATGGAGGCTGCCCAATGCCAGAAAGCAGTACTGGACCAGGAAAAAGCAGGAACGACTCCGGCGGCGCTGTATATCCACATTCCGTTCTGTCCCAGCCACTGTGCATACTGCTCTTTCCCGGCGGCCATCGTGCGGCGGGGAGAGGCTCTGGATTCGTTTACGGCATCGCTGTGTGAGGATATTCGTCGTGCCGGTGCGCTGAGCCGGCGGAAGCATTTTGTCATCGAGAGCATTTATTTTGGCGGCGGGACGCCGACCATTCTCACGGCGGCTCAGATGGAGCGCGTTCTTGATGCGGTGAGGGCGTCTGTTCCGCTGCAGGAGCGGGTGGAATGGACTGTGGAGGCGGGCCGGCCGGATACGGTCGAGCCGGTGATGCTTCAGGTGCTTCGCCGTCATGGAGTCAATCGGATTTCCATCAATCCCCAGACCATGCAGGACCGCATTCTGGCGAAGGTGTCACGCACCCATGGCAGCAGGGATATTCTCCGGGCTTTTCGGGAGGTGAGAGAAGCCGGTTTTCCTGTGGTCAATATGGACTTTATCTGCGGACTGCCGGAGCAGACAATAGCGGATATGGAGGAGAATCTCCGTGTGATTTGCCAATTGCGGCCGGAAAATGTTACAATTCATACATTGGCTGTGAAGCGGGGCAGCCCTTTTTTTGAGAAAGAAAAAGAATGGAAGCTGCCTCCGGAACATGAAGTGGAGGCCATGCTGCATCTGACGCAGGAGCGGCTTCTGAAAGAAGGATATCATCCGTATTATCTGTATCGGCAGAAATATATGACGGATGATTTTGCCAATGTGGGATATGCGCTGGAAGGGCGGGATTCCCTGTACAATATCCAGATGATCGGCGAACATCAGCATGTGATCGGTGCGGGCGCCGGAGCCGTTTCCAAGGCGGTGCTTCCCGGCGGCTTTCGTCTGAAAAAACTTTATATGCCCAGGCAGCCCGGGGCTTATGAAGCAAAACTTTCTGCGCTGTGCAGCGCGCGGGATGCATTATGGGATTTTCTGCCTGACCGGAAGAAAACGGCAGGACAGGAATCATAAAGAAGGGGGCAGCAGAATATGCAGGCATTACGAGGCACGCAGGATATTCTCCCGGAAGATGCCTATAAATGGAATTATATGGAAAGCGTTATCCGCCAGCTGTGCGGCAGCTACGGATACGGAGAAATCCGTACACCTATGTTTGAGGCGACGGAGCTGTTTCAGCGGGGCATCGGCGATACCACCGATGTAGTAACGAAGGAAATGTATACCTTTACTGACCGCGGCGGACGTAGCATTACCCTGCGCCCGGAAAACACGGCATCGGCCGTGCGGGCCTATCTGGAACATAAGCTTTACGGTGATCAGCAGGTGCATAAGCTGTTCTATATCGGCTCCATGTTCCGCTATGACCGTCCGCAGGCCGGCCGGTATCGTGAATTTCATCAGTTCGGCGTGGAAGTGCTCGGCGCAGATTCACCGGCGGCAGATGCGGAAGCGATTTCCCTGGCCTACAACCTGTTCCAGAAACTTGGGCTGAAGGATCTGGTGCTCCATGTCAATTCCATCGGATGCTCCAAATGCCGTCCGGTATACCGTCAGAAACTGATTGAGTATTTCCATGAACGGGAAGAATCTCTTTGTGATGTGTGCAAGGAACGGCTGGAAAAGAATCCGCTTCGTGTACTGGATTGCAAAGAGGAAGGCTGCCGGGAAGCTTCCAAAGACGCGCCGAAAATCACGGATTACCTTTGTGAAGAATGCCAGGCCAAGTTTGAAGCGCTGCAGAAATATCTTACGGCACTGGGGATCTCCTATGAACTGGACCCACAGCTGGTGCGCGGGCTGGATTATTATACGAATACGGCCTTTGAAATTCAGTATACCCCGCTGGGAGCGCAGAGCGCGATCTGCGGCGGCGGCCGGTATGACGGTCTGGTAGAGGAGATCGGCGGCCCGCATACGCCGAGTGTAGGCTTTGCCGTGGGGCTGGAGCGGCTGCTGCTGGCTCTGGAAATGCAGAATCTGATTCCGGCACCGGTCAAGCCGCGCCACGTATATATTGCGGCACTGGGCGATAATGCCGTGGCTGAAGGGCTGAAGATCCAGCAGCAGCTTCGTGCAGAAGGCGTGCGGGCTGATATGGACCTGCAGGGGCGCAGCCTCAAGGGGCAGATGAAGCAGGCCGGACGGAGCGGCGCTGACTATACCGTGATCATCGGAGACAATGAACTGGCTGCCGGAGCGGCAGAAGTCAAGTCGATGGCCGAAGGCAGTCAGGAAAAAATTTCTTTTGAAATGATACCGAAGTATATCATGGAAAAGGAATCTGGGGTAAAATAAGAAAATGTAAATACGCCGGATTCCGGTGAAAACTATATGTCGTACGAAAGACGCACGGCACAAAATCATGAATTGGAGAGGTGCTCAAATATGGAAACAATGGCAGGCATGCAGAGATCCTGCGGGTGCGGGACTGTCAGAGAAGAGGATCAGGGCAAGGAACTGACACTGGCAGGCTGGGTACAGCGCCGGAGAGATCACGGCGGTCTGATTTTCATCGATCTCAGAGATCGTTCCGGGATCGTACAGCTCGTTCTTTCTCCTCAGTATGGGGAAGAAGCCTTCCATAAGGCGGAAGCTGTCAGAAATGAATATGTGCTGGCCGTACGCGGTACGGTGAGAGACAGAAGCGAAGACACGATCAATCCGAAAATGGCTACGGGCAAGGTGGAAGTGGTCGTAACGGAGCTTCGCATCCTGAATAAAGCCAAAACGCCGCCCTTCTATGTGGAAGACGGTATTGATGTCGATGAAAATGTCCGCCTCAGATATCGGTATATCGATCTGCGCCGGCCGGAAATGCAGAAGCATCTGATTCTTCGTCATAAGATCACTCATGCCATGCGTTCGTTCCTCGATGACCACGGCTTCCTGGAAATCGAAACGCCGATGCTGACCAAGAGCACGCCGGAAGGGGCCCGCGATTATCTGGTGCCCAGCCGTGTCAACCCGGGCAAGTTCTATGCACTGCCGCAATCTCCGCAGCTTTTCAAGCAGCTGCTCATGGTATCCGGCTTTGAACGGTATTTCCAGGTGGCCCGCTGCTTCCGCGATGAAGATCTCCGTGCAGACCGTCAGCCGGAATTCACGCAGCTGGATATGGAACTGTCCTTCGTTGATCAGGATTATATTCTTGATCTGATGGAACACATGATGCAGAAAGTGTTCAAGGACGTTCTTAACGTGGACATTCAGATTCCGTTCCAGCGCATCAAGTGGGACGATGCAATGAATCTGTACGGCTCGGATAAGCCGGATCTCCGGTTTGATATGCATTTCTATGATATTTCCGATCTGCTCCGTGACTGCGACTTCCGCGTATTCCGCAATGTGCTCGATAACGGCGGCGTGGTCAAGGCGATCAATGTCAAAGGAGATGCGGACATTCCGCGCCGTGAACTGGACGGCCTTGTGGAATACTGCGGCCATTATGGCGCTAAAGGCATGGCATGGATCGGCTTCCTGAAAGACGGCGGCCTGAAGTGCCAGATCACCAAGTTCCTCGGAGAGGAAAAGATCCGGCAGATCGGTGAAGCCTGCGAAGCAGAAGAAGGCGATCTGATTCTCATCATTGCCGACAAGCCGAAAGTGGTGGCACAGGCACTGGGTGAGCTGCGTCTGGAAATGGGACGCCGTATGAATCTCATTGATCCCAATGAATTCTGCTTCCGCTGGGTCACGGACTTCCCGATGTTTGAATACAGCGAGGAAGAAAAGCGCTATGTGGCAGAGCATCATCCTTTCACGGCACCGCGTGATGAAGATGTACAGTATCTCCTGACGAATCCGGAAAAGGTCTATGCAAAGGCCTATGACATGGTTCTGAACGGCGTGGAAGCCGGCGGCGGCAGCCTTCGTATCTATCAGGAAGAACTGCAGGAAAAGGTATTCAAGGCTATCGGAATCACGGAAGAGGATGCACAGGAAAAATTCGGATTCCTGCTGGATGCCTTCAAATATGGGGCACCGCCGCATGCAGGCATTGCCCTCGGCCTCGATCGTCTGGTAATGCTCATGCTTCACTGCCGCACCATCCGCGACGTGATTGCATTCCCGAAGACGCAGAGCGCTATCGATCAGATGACGCAGGCGCCGAATGTCGTAACGGACAAACAGCTGAAGGAACTGCATATCAAAGTCGATATCAAAAAAGAAAAAGATCTGCTGGTCTGATAGCTTCATCAATCCTCCATTACTCTGTAGTGGAGGATTTTTTGCAGTCGGAAAACTGCGGGAGGATTTTTATGCTGTTTGATGAAACCAGGTTGATTGAACGGTTCCGTTCCTATGCGGAGATGGATGCCACATCAGATGAAACGTCGCAGTCTCTTCCCAGTGCCGCCGGAGAATGGAAACTGGCGGAGCATCTCGCGGAGGAACTGCGTAGGTTCGGGATGAAGAATGTACAGGTCATGCCGTATGGCTATGTGCTGGCGGTTCTTCCCGCGCAGGGGAAACAAAAGCCGGTCATGGGACTGATTGCCCATATGGATACCAGCCTCGAAGCCAATGGAAGCCATGTATCTGTCCGCATCCATTCTGACTATGACGGAGGTGCGGTTCCTCTGAATGAACAGGATGTTCTCGATCCGGCGGTATTTCCGGAGCTGAAACAGTATCAGGGACAGACCATTCTGACCTCTGACGGAAAATCTCTGCTCGGAGCCGATGACAAAGCGGGGATCTGTGCCATTGTGTCGGCCTGCGAGTATCTTCTTCAGCATCCGGATATTCCCCATGGAGAAGTGCATGTGGCATTTACGCCGGACGAGGAGATCGGACGGGGGACAGAACAGTTTCCGCTGGAGGCCTTTGGTGCAGCGTATGCGTATACTGTGGACGGAGGAGAGCTCGGTGAACTGAGCTATGAGACGTTCAATGCCAGTGAAGCCCGCATCCTGTTTCATGGCGTGTCCGTGCATCCCGGAGAGGCCAAAGGAAAAATGCGCAACGCGGTGACGATAGCGGCGCAATGGCTGCAGGGGCTGCCTGCAGGAGAGCGGCCGGAATATACAGAGGACCATGAGGGATTCTATCATGTGACTTCCATGCAGGGGACCGTGGAGCAGGCGGAGATCCGGCTTATCCTGCGGGATCACGATGCAGAGAAGCTGAAGCAGCGGGAACATGTGATTTCCGCCATGACGGAACTGATAAATACCATATATGGGGCGGGAACGGCAGAGCTTTTTCTGAAGGAATCGTATCGGAATATGAAAGAGTATATCCTTCCGGTATTTGATATTGTGGAACAAGCGAAGCGGGCTATGCGGAAGGCCGGTGTGGAACCGAAAATCACAGCAGTACGTGGAGGGACGGATGGGGCCAGTCTGTCCGCTATGGGACTGCCCTGTCCGAATCTGTTTACGGGCGGGCATAATTTTCATGGCCGCTTTGAATACCTGCCGGTCCGTTCTCTGGCAAAATGTGCGGAGACGCTGGTATTTCTCATGCGGGGAGACGAATAGAGTCAGTTTCATGAAAAATGTTCTGTTGCGCCGACTGATAGGAAACGGCTGGTGCTGTAAAGAAAAGGTCAATCTTGTAAAAAGAGGCATTTTCTGCTACACTATGGGTAAATAAAACCCTGCTGTGCACGTACAGCTTACTTATTTTGAACCAACACCTTTACATAGGGAGTCTGAGCTGGAAAGTGACGTCCATGCCCTTCGGGGATTGATGAACCTTTTCACAAGGACACCCACCTGCAGAAATGCAGACTCAAAATAAAGCAATTACGACATGGTGGGGATGAGAGAACAGCCGCTCCGGGAGACCTGTGAGCGGCTTCTTTTTTTGCGTTGCCCCGATGAAACAGGTATAATAAACAGAACAAATATTCACGGGTCGAGAGAAGGACTCGGTAAGAGTCAAATAGGAGCGCAGGGAGATGGATTCTTTATTTGAGGCACCGCAGGAAAATCGGAAACGATTTGCCCCGCTGGCGGACCGGATGCGTCCGATGTCACTGGACGAGATTTTCGGGCAGGAGTCTGCTGTAGGAAGAGGCACTTTTCTGTATCAGATGATGGAGCGGGATACTGTGCCATCCCTGCTGCTTTTCGGGCCTCCGGGATGCGGGAAAACCACCATCGCCTCTGTGGTGGCGCAGATGACAAAGAGCCGCTTTATCAAATTGAATGCAACGGCCGGCGGTATTCGGGATGTAAGGGACGTGGTGGAAAAGGCCAAAGAGGAAATGAATTACTATGGCCGGCGGACCATTGTATTCATTGATGAAATCCACCGGTTCAACAAGGGGCAGCAGGACGTGCTGCTGCCCTATGTGGAAGACGGGACCTTCGTGCTGATCGGTGCAACGACGGAAAATCCGTATTTCGAAATCAACGGGCCGCTGCTTTCCCGGCTGCGGCTGATCCGGCTGCAGGCTCTTGATGAAAGGGCTCTGACGGCCATTCTCCGGAGAGCTCTGTCCGATCCGGAGCGGGGGCTGGGACGCTGCCGGTATCAGGCGGAAGAGGCAGTCCTGAAGGAAATCAGCAGCTTTGCCGGCGGCGATGCGCGGATGGCGCTGAATCTGCTGGAACAGACCGCGGCCATGATTCCCGCAGGCGGTGCCCTTACGGCAGAGGTGCTTCGCCGAGTTGCCGGGGACCATCTGTCATTGTATGATAAGAATGGCGATTATCATTATGATATTGTTTCGGCATTCATTAAAAGTATGCGGGGCAGCGATCCCGATGCGGCGCTGCATTATATGGCCCGTATGATCGAGGGCGGGGAAAAGCCGTCCTTTATTTCCCGGCGGATCATGATCTGTGCCGCTGAAGATGTGGGCCTGGCTGATCCACAGGCTCTGCAGGTGGCAGTGGCCGCTGCACAGGCCGCAGAAATGGTGGGATTTCCGGAAGGACGGATTCCTCTGGCAGAAGCCGTGATTTATATCTGCCTGGCTCCGAAAAGCAATAGTGCCATTAATGGGATTGATGCGGCTGAGGCAGACGTACGAAAGAAAAACAGCTGGACCATTCCCCAGTACTTGAAGGATGCACATTACAGCGGTGCAGCCAAACTGGGACAGGGGATCGGCTATAAGTACCCCCATGCGTATGGGGGCTGGGTAGAACAGCAGTATCTGCCGGATGAATTAAAACAGGCCGTGTATTATAAGCCCGTCATGAACGGGAAGGAAGAGGAGCTCAGCCGCCGCTGGGAAGAACGGCGGCACCGGATATAAGGAGAAGGTGGAATGGGAGTGAAGAAAAAAACGCGCAGCGGAAAAAGGAAACAGACTTCAACCACGCATCAATATGAAATTACGGGAATTTTCCTTTTTCTGTTCGGTGTTTTTCTCTGTATCAGCCTGACAGGGCAGGATTTGGGAATCCTGGGAAGCTGGATGGAGGATACCCTGCATTTTCTGTTCGGGAGTCTGGCTGTGATTCCCAGTATATTTCTGGTTTATATGGGGGCTCGGTACGTTTACCGGGGCAGAGGCTTTTCTCTGACTAAAAGAGGCTGTCTCTGGGGGGCACTGTATGTGCTGGCTCTCGGATGGATTCATCACTGGGAAACGCTGCCGGGCAGGGAACTAACGGCAGACAGTCTGTCTCAGTACGGTGGAATCATCGGCGGGGTATTGGTCCGGGGGCTTCATATTCTGTTTGGCAGTGGCATTGGTACGACTCTTGTGCTGTTTGCTCTGTCTGCTTCCGGTATTCTGCTCATGACGCACTGGTCTCTGACTAACGGGATGCAGATCCTCGGGGCTAAGACAGAAACAAAAATGAAGCATGTTCATACGGCAATTCTGGAAAAGAAGGCGGCATGGGAAGAGCAGCAGCGGCTGGCGGCGGAAAGCCGGGAACCTGCAGAGGAGGAAAACGAACCTCCGAAGGGATTTCTGTTCCAGAAAAAGGAAAAGCAGCGGGAAGATCCGGTCATTCCATCGGAAATTCCCGAAGTAGATCCGGTTTCAGATGAAGCGCCTGAAACGAAAATCCCGAACGTGGAATCCGCTGATGAGACGGCAGTGCCGGCAGAGAAGCAGCCAGAACCGGCGGCTGAAGCACCGGAGACGGCTGAGATTCAGGAAAAGACGCCGGGAACGGAGAACCCGGCCTACCGGCTTCCTCCTTTATCACTTCTGCATGAGGGAACACAGACCTCCGGTTCAGTCCGGGAGAAAGCACGGAAAAATGTGCAGGTGCTGGAATCCACGCTTCGAAGCTTCGGTGTCAGCGTGCGCATTACCGATGTCAGCGTCGGTCCGACGGTGACCCGTTATGAGCTGGAGCCGGCACCGGGGGTTAAGGTCAGCCGCATTACCAATCTGCAGGATGATATTGCACTGCAGCTGGCGGCAACTCATATCCGCATAGAGGCGCCGATTCCCGGGAAATCTGCTGTAGGCATTGAAGTGCCAAATGAAAAGACGGCGGAAGTTGCTCTGCGGGACGTCTTGGATGACAGCAGCTTTAAGAACAGAAAAGGCGGCGTGCCTGTGGCACTGGGCAAGAATATTACCGGCCGGCCTGTCGTTACGGATCTGACAAAAATGCCTCATCTGCTCATCGCCGGCTCAACGGGCAGCGGGAAAAGCGTGTGCATCAATACGATCATTATGAGCATTCTGTTTCACCAGCAGCCGGATGATGTCAAACTGATTCTGATTGATCCGAAGGTGGTGGAGCTTTCGGTATATAATGGCATTCCACATCTGCGTATTCCGGTAGTGACGGAAGCGAAAAAGGCGGCCGGTGCCCTGCAGTGGGCTGTACGGGAAATGGAATCCCGGTACCAGCAGTTTTCCTATGCCCATGTAAGAGATATCGGCGGATACAACAAGCTGAATCCCGAACAGCGGCTTCCGTTTATTGTCATTATTATTGATGAACTGGCAGATCTGATGATGGCGGCCTCGGACAGCGTGGAGGATGCCATCTGCCGGCTGGCACAGAAAGCGCGGGCTGCCGGGATTCATCTGGTGCTGGCTACGCAGCGTCCTTCGGTGGATGTCATTACCGGTGTGATCAAGGCCAATATTCCCAGCAGGATTTCCTTTGCCGTTTCCTCGCAGGTGGATTCCCGCACCATTCTGGATATGGCCGGTGCGGAGAAGCTGATCGGGAAGGGAGACATGCTTTTCAATCCCATGGGAGCGGCCAACCCGGTCCGCGTACAGGGGGCTTTTGTTTCCGATGAGGAAGTGGAAGCCGTGGCCAACTATATCAAGACGGAAGCCGTGCAGGGGGAAGTCCGGTATGAGGCTATCAATCTGGACCTGCCGGAAAAGCCGGAGCGTGTACAGGAAGCAGAACAGGAAGACGAATTGCTGCAGGAAGCGGCGGAATGGATTCTGGATACCAAGAAAGCATCTGTGTCCATGCTGCAGCGCCGGTTCCGGATCGGCTATACCCGCGCCGGACGGCTGATGGATACATTGGAACATATGGGAATCGTCGGACCGGCGGACGGTGCGAAGCCGCGGGATATTTTGATGACCAGGGAAGAAGCGGAATCCCGTTTCTTCCAAGAGGAAAATAAGCAGCCATAAGGTGATTTGAGGAAATTATGGGAAATGAATCGGTAGGGGCCATATTAAAGGCGCAGCGGGAACAGAATCAGATGGATCTGGATGCGGTCTGCCGGAAAACATATATCCGGCAGAGCTATCTGGACGCTATAGAGCGGGGTGAGTACAAGGTCATCGGAGATCCGGTGTATGTCAAGGGATTTATCCGGAATTATGCTCAGGCTGTCGGACTGGACGGTGATGCCATGGTCCGGCAGTTCAATGCGGAAATTCATGCGGCATCCGGAATTTCCATTGCGGAAAAAAAGCGATGGGAAAAGACAGAAACTGTTGCTCCGGTCCGGAGGGGGCATATAGGCCGTCGGACAGACCGGAAGCATTTTACCCGTCTGGAGTGGATGATCCTTTTCACAGGATTTGTACTGTTTATTTTATTCTGGATATGGCTGTTTTATTTCTGATCATGGTGAAGAAATCCGAAGAGGTGAGGCTATGCGCAGAGGCGGTGCCATACTGCTGTTTCTCCTGTTGACCGGGGCTGTTTTTGCTTTTCTGTTCCAGTACATGGAAAAGCGGGAGGAAGCGCGGCGGGAAGCGGAAATACCGGCGGAAAAAATTCTGATCTATACGGACTTGCCGCAGAGCGCAGTACAGGCCTTTGAAGATCCTTTTTTCAGAAAAAGCGGCGTGAAGCTGGTCGTTCAGGAAATGTCTGGAGCCGGCATGGTCCAGGCAGCGCGGGCAGGCCAGGTCCCGGATCTGTATGTGGCGTCACAGAAAACGCTGATGGCATTAAAAGAAAAAAATCTTCTGGAGCCTCATGTATCAGACCGGACAGATACCGTGCTGAACGCCTGTAAGGATGGGGAGGGCTACTGGACCGGCATATGGCTGAATCCGGCTGTTTTTGCGGTCAATGTGGAGTTTGCTTCGGCGCATCCTGCCTTTTTCTATACCTGGGATGAAGTCCTGTCCCGGCAGAGTGTCCGTCTTGTGATGACGGATTTCATTGCTTCGGAATATTCGGAGGAAAGTCTGATGGCACTGGTGGAGCATTTCGGAGAGGAGGGGACCTTCCAGAGGCTTCGGGATGCTTCCGCGCATATTGTGCAGTATGGAAAATATCTGTCCACACCAGCACAGATGGCGGCCATGGATAAATGCGATATCGGAATTTCCGGTCTGGATGAGGCAAAGAAAGTGCAACAGGAAGGACTTCCGGTCCGTATCATTTATCCGGAGGACGGGACATTTTTCTATCTGTATGGGGCGGCGCTGGCACGGGATGGTTCTCAGGCAGAGCGTGCTGCTGATTTTATAGACTGGCTGCTGGACTCAGAATCACAGGAAGCGCAGAAAGAGCAGAATTCCTATCATTTCATTTATGTCAATGATGCCGGAATGCCTGTGGATGATGCGGGAACAAAACTTTCATTCTGGGCTCTGGAAAAACAATATACAGAATTGGGGAAGAAAGAACTGCTGTCCCGGTGGCTGCAGGAGATTCGGTTTGGAAAGGAATAAACCATGAAGAAAAAATTGGGATTTATCAGTCTCGGCTGTTCAAAGAATCTGGTGGATACGGAAAAGATGCTCGGAATTCTGGAGGATGCCGGGTTTGAGCTGACGGAGAATCTGGAAACGGCGCAGGTTCTTATTGTCAATACCTGTACCTTTATCGATCCTGCCAAGGAAGAATCCGTACAGACTCTGCTGGAAGCGGCGGAACACCGGAAAAACGGAATCTGTGAATGCCTTGTGGCGGCGGGCTGCCTGACGCAGGAATTTCAGGCGGATCTGGCTAAGGAAATCCCCGAAATTGATATTCTTCTCGGAACGAACTCCTGGCAGCGGATTCTGGAGGCAGTGAAGCAGTTTTATGAAACAGATAAAAAGGTTCAGTTTTTTGATACCGCGCCCTGCCAGCATGAAGAGCTTCTTCCCCGCCAGCTGACAACGCCGGAATATATGGCCTATGTGAAGATTGCAGAAGGATGCAGCAACGGCTGTACCTTCTGTTATATTCCGTATGTGCGCGGCCGGATGCGCAGCCGTCCTATTGCTTCGGTCATGCATGAGGTGAGGGAGCTGGCTGCACGGGGCGTCCGTGAATTCAATCTGATTGCTCAGGATCTGTCCTGCTATGGACGGGATCTGCGGGATGGAACCACGCTGGCAGGCCTGCTCCGGGAAATGGTCAAGGTGGATGGGGTACACTGGATTCGTCTGTTTTATCTGTATCCGACGTATTTCACTGATGAACTGCTGGATCTGATCGTATCGGAACCGAAAATCTGCAAATATGTGGATATTCCGTTGCAGCACATCAGCGATTCCGTATTGAAGCGGATGAATCGGAGGGATTCTTCTGAAAGCATCCGGCAGCTTCTCCGGAAAATCCGGTCAGTCCGCGTGCCCATGACTGTCCGTACGACACTGATGGTAGGATTCCCTGGAGAAACAGAACAGGATTTTGAAGAATTGCTGCAGTTTGTACAGGAAGTCAAATTTGATGATATGGGAGCTTTTATGTTTTCTCCGCAGGACGGGACACCGGCTGCCAGAATGGACGGACAGATTCCGGAGGAGGTCAAAGAGGACAGATATCATCGGCTGATGGCTGCACAGGCGGCTATTTCTGAGGAAAATGACCGCAATGCTGTCGGTATGGAAACGGAGGCGCTGGTAGAGGAACTGATTGAGGCGGGAAATGGACAGATTCAGGCCAAGGGACGCACGGTTTTCCAGGCGCCGGAAGTGGACGGCAATGTATATATAGACAATCCCGGTGATGTGAAGCCCGGAGATTTCATCTATGTCCGGATCACTGACGGATATGCCTATGATCTGATTGCAGAACGGATAAAGTAAGGCAGAATTATGATTGCAGAGATCATTACGACCGGAACGGAACTGCTTCTGGGAGAGATCACCAATGAAAACAGTCAGTGGCTGGCTTCGTTTTTAAACGAGCACGGATATACTGTGGCCTATATGACGACGGTGGGAGATAATCCGGACCGCATGACATCGGTATTCCGGCAGGCGCTGGAGCGGGCGGACCTTGTAATCACGTCCGGCGGCTTGGGTGCCACGCAGGGCGACATTACCAAACAGGCCGGCGCACGGGCGCTGGGACTTCCCTTTGTGAAATTTCCGGAAGAGGAACAGCGGCTGCGCCGGTACTATGCGCAATACGGCCGAAAATGGCAGGAGCCGCAGGAACGTCAGGCCTGGTTTGCGGAAGGCGCGGAGCTTCTTCCCAATGAAAATGGTTCGGCCAGCGGATGTATCGTGCGTCATCAGGGAAAAATCCTGATTCACCTGCCGGGGCCTCCCTTTGAAATGAAACAGATGGCAGCGCATCAGATGATGCCCCGCCTGACAGCTTTTCTGGGAAATCAGGGAATTATCCGTTCTCTGGTTTTGTCCGTAGAAAATGCGTCTGAAATCGATGTAGAGCAGAAGCTTCGGGATCTGGTGGAGGCACAGTCCAATCCGACCATTGCTTTTTATGCACGGCCCGGCTATATCGCTATCCGGCTTACAGCAAAAGGAATGGATGAAGGAGCGGCTATGGATCTGCTCCGGCCGCTTGCAGAAGAAATCGGAAAGCGGCTTCCCACCGCGTGCTATAATCTGGAGAATGAGGCGCGGGGCGATCTGGTACAGCTTCTGACCAAGAGCAAACTGACATTTTGCGCCGCAGAATCCTGTACCGGCGGGCTAATCGGGAAACTGATGACAGACTGGCCGGGGAGTTCTTCTTATTTCAAGGGCAGTGCGGTCACCTACTGGGAAAGCGCCAAGGAAAAGGTGCTGCATGTGTCGGCGGATACGCTGTCCCGATATACCGCTGTCAGTCCGGAAACGGCACGGGAAATGGCCGAGGGGACACGCCGTCTGTATGAGGCGGATCTGGCGGTATCGACGACGGGGTATGCCGGCCCCGGTGGCGGAGACAGAGGAGAACCGCAGGGACTCGTCTACATCGGAGTGTCCGGCCCGGCCGGAACAGAGATTCATCGGGAACATTTTCTTGGTTCACGCAGGAGCGTGCGCTATGGTGCGGCGGAAAAGGCACTGTTCTATGCGGCAGAATATATTCGGGCCCATCATATAGGCGAATCGGCATCCGGGGCGCAGCAGGCAAAGGAGGAAATATAATGGCAGGCAATCAGACAACATCGGACAGACTGGCGATGGAAAAGAAAAGGGCATTGGATAATGCCATGCATCAGATTGAAAAGGAATTTGGGACCGGCGCCATTATGCGTCTGGGAGACATGGGTGCCAAGATGAATCTGGAGGTGATTCCCACCGGTTCTCTCGCACTGGATGTAGCGGTCGGAATAGGGGGATATCCACGGGGCCGTGTCATTGAAATCTATGGCCCGGAATCCTCAGGGAAAACCACACTGGCGCTCCATGCCATTGCCGAAGCACAGAAAATGGGCGGAGTGGCTGCTTTTATTGATGCGGAACATGCGCTGGATCCCATTTATGCGCATCATCTGGGTGTGGATACCCATGAGCTGCTGATTTCCCAGCCGGACTGCGGTGAGCAGGCACTGAGCATCTGTGAATCGTTGGTCCGCAGCGGGGCCGTGGATATCGTGGTCATCGACTCGGTAGCGGCGCTGGTTCCGAAACAGGAAATTGAAGGCGATATAGGGGAACAGTCTGTCGGCCTGCAGGCGCGGCTCATGAGCAAGGCGCTGCGTAAACTGACCGGTGTGATCAGCAAGTCCGGCACCATTGTCATTTTTATCAATCAGCTGCGTGAAAAAGTAGGGATCATGTTCGGAAATCCGGAAACGACGACCGGCGGCCGGGCACTGAAATTTTATTCCACCATCCGCATCGAGGTCCGCCGGGCAGAGGCAATCAAAAACGGGACGGAAATCATTGGCAACCGTACCCGTGCCAAGGTGGTGAAAAACAAGGTGGCACCGCCTTTCAAGGTGGCAGATTTCGATATTATGTATGGTGAGGGCATTTCCAGAGAAGGTACGCTGATCGACATGGCGACCAACATGGATATTCTGCAGAAGAGCGGCGCATGGTATTCCTACAAGGGAGAACGGATTTCCCAGGGCAGAGAAAATGCGAAGAAATATTTGAAAGAACATCCGGAAGTAGCGGTGGAAATCGATAAGATCATCCGGGATACGCTGGTAGCGGAACCGGAGGTCTTTGAAGACGGCGTCATTGCGGCAGCAGATGAAGACAAATAACCGGACCGCCTATGAGGCCGCTCTCCATCTTCTTGGGTATCGTGCGCAGAGTGAACGGGAGATCCGTACCAAGCTGAAACAGCGGGGATACGGGCCGGAGGAAATTGAAAACACCATCATCCGGCTGCAGAAAGCAAAGTATCTGGATGATGAGGCGCTGGCGGAAGAGGTGTTTACCGCTTATCGTGACGGCGGTCTCTATGGCGACCGCTATATTCAGAATAAGCTGCGAATGCGGGGACTGAAGCTGGAACGGCATCTGACGCAGGCGGAGGAAGAGGAAAAGGCGAGGCAGGCACTGCAGCATAAGGTCCGGCTGGAGCCGGATTTTCTGACACAGTACCGGCGGGCAGTGGGCTTTCTGATACGACGTGGATTTTCTCCTTCTGTAGTGTCTGCGGTCCTGAATATAACTGAAAAATAAAAAACGGGCAGGAAAATGTTCCTGCCTGTTTTTTTGTGACAGTTCTGCGTTGGACCAGAGGGATTATTCAAATAAAAAAGATGTATGAAATACAGACCCTTTTATAAAAGTTTAAAAGTAAAATTCTCTATTGACTATTTGACTATTTGACTTTATAATGTGGATAAATCAGGCAGATGAGAAAGCTATGATTGGAAAGAAGATCGAAAATAAGGCAGTGATAGTATGGTCAGCAACATGCTGTCCGACCGGATAGAAAGGTTTATTCTGAATCAGCTGAAAAATCAGACGACGCCGGTCGTGATATTGAAAAGAAAAGAAGTGGCGGAACTGCTGGATTGTGCGCCGTCACAGGTCACTTATGTCATCAATACCCGGTTCAGTCCGGATCGGAGATTCCAGGTGGAATCCCGGAGGGGAAGCGGCGGATTTATCCGCATTTCCATCCGCAGTGAAAATCTTCCCGCCAAAAATGTGAAGAAAACTGCCGGGGAGAAAGATCTGGATTCATTGATGGAACAGTATTTTCAGATGCTTGTGTCATCCGGAACCATCACGATGCGTGAATTTCTGATGATGCAGGGACTGATGGACATCATTATGGAACATTGTCCGGCAGAGCGGAAACATTCCGCGGTAAAGGATGCCGTTCATCGGATCAGCCGGATCATAAAGGAGGGAAAATAAATGCTTTGTGATCGTTGTCATAAAAGAGAAGCGACCATGCATTACGTGCAGGTCGTGAACGGACTCAGAAAGGAAGAGCATCTGTGCCCGGAATGTGCGGCGGAACAGTATCAGAACGCCGGAAACAGAATGGGAGGTATGCACTCCTGGATGAATTCTCTGTTTGATGATTCTCTGTTTCGGGATTTGTGGAGCGATCCCATGAGTGCTCTGCACAGTATGGCCTGCCGCTCCTGCGGGACGACGCTGGATACCTTTCAGAAGGAAGGACTGCTGGGCTGTCCTGACTGCTATGAGACGTTCCGGGAAAATCTGAAGCCGTTTTTCCGGAGAGCCCAGGAAGGAATACAGCATGAAGGCAAGGCACCGGGGATGACTGATGCCGGCAAGGAGGAAAAAACATCTCCGGAGATAGAGCAGCTGAAAATGAAGCTGGCGGCTCTGGTCAAGGAAGAAAATTATGAGGAAGCAGCCCGGGTTCGGGATGAAATCAAACGTCTGGAACAGGGAGGACAATCATGAGTATTTCCGAGCTGATGGGACAGGACCGATTTCCGGAGGGGACCGGATCATCCGGGCATACGCTCTGGGTGCGGATTCAGCTGTCAAGAAATATAGCCGGTTATTCTTTTCCCCATAGGGCAGAGATAAAGGCCAAAACGGAAGTCCTTCAGGAGATCCGGAATGCCGTGGCGCACTGGAATGCAAAGACTTCAGCGCGTTTTTCCGAGTTTTCTGTAGCTTCCTTCTCGTTGAATGAAAGAGAACTGTTAAAAAACAAGAGGCTGCTTCCGGATGCTCTTTCGGGCGGCTGTGAGCAGACCGCGCTTTTCATCAATGAAAAACAGGACGGCTCACTGCTGGTCAATGGACAGGACCATCTCCGGATCCAGTACATGGCGGGCAGCCCTGTTCCCGGGAAACTGTGGGAAAAGGCAGAATCTCTTGAAAATCAGCTTGGCAGGGATCTGACGTATGCCTTCGATCATGAATTTGGTTTTCTGACCGCGTCACCCTATCTGACGGGGACAGGCCTGCGGTATTCCGCAGCGCTGTTTTTGCCCGGACTTGTAGAAAGCGGGGTCATATCAGGAATGGCAGAAAATGCTGCACGGCAGGGGTTCTCCCTGCGCAGTCTGTACAGCGGGAGTGACAGACTCGGAAGCTTCTGTGAGTTGTCCAATATGGTTACGCTCGGCGTGTCGGAGTCCGTTCTGACGGAACGGATGGAACAGCTCCTGCATGATATAGAAGAAGCTGAGAACATGGCATGGCAGAAGGTATTCCGGAAGGATGAGGGAAAGCTGAAGGACCAGATCTGGCGGGCTCTTGGCACTTTGAAATATGCCCGCATCATCAGCCGGGAGGAAGCTGTGGCCTGCGCAGGTCTGCTCCATATCGGCATTATGGAAAATCTTTTTCCTGCACGGGACCCGATGCTTTTCCCGAAGCTGATCCTGACGGCCGGCTCGGCCTGTGTACGGGAAATGACCCATAAAGAAACCATGGAGGAGCCGGAAACCGAAGTATGGCGAGCGGTTCTTCTGAGAAATCTGATTACAGAAGCCGGACTGTGAGAGCAGAACGGCGGCTTTGATAAATAAAAATATTCCCGAAAAGGAGGGATTTTCATGGATAACAGATATACAGACGGTGTCAAGCAGGCACTGCAGTTTGCTGCGGAAGAAGCAGTAAAGCTGGGGAGTGAAGCTCTGGATACGGAGCATCTGCTGCTTGGCATTGCCAGAGAAAAGGATGGCGCCGGCGGAAAGATTCTGCAGGCGGTAGGCGTTACGGCTGAGGCCATTGAGCCGCTGCTGGATGGTCTGTATCAGCGGAGCTTTTTCGGCGGAGGCCAGAGAGTCTACACCTCTCCCCGGACGAAACGGGTTCTGCAGATGGCCGTGGAAGAAGCCAATGAAATGGGCAACAATTATGTGGGGACAGAGCACCTTCTGCTGGCGCTTCTTCGTGAGGGCGGTCTGGCCGTACAGGTGCTGCAGCATCTTGGCGTGACGCAGGAGAAGCTGCAGAAAGCCTTTGAAACCGTGCTGTCTGAGGACAGCAGCAAGGGCGGCAAGGACGGCAGTCTCGGTGATCTTTCTGATTTTGCTGTCGATTTGAATGAAAAGGCCAAGCAGGGAAAAATCGATCCGGTCATCGGACGCAGAGAGGAAATTCAACGGGTCATTCAGATTTTGTCCCGTCGGAGCAAAAACAATCCGGTGCTCATCGGCGAACCCGGCGTGGGCAAGACCGCCATTGCGGAGGGACTCGCTCAGCGGATCGTGGACAATGATGTGCCGGAGATCCTGAAAAACTGTCATGTGATTTCTCTGAATATGTCCTCTGTTGTGGCAGGGACGCAGTACCGCGGACAGTTTGAGGAACGGCTGAAAAAGGTCATTGACGAAGTGAAGAAGCATCCGGACTGGATTCTGTTTGTGGATGAAATTCATACGCTGGTCGGTGCAGGAGCCTCGGAGGGCTCCATGGATGCTGCCAATATCATGAAGCCGGCTCTGGCCAGAGGCGAACTGCGCTGCATCGGTGCCACCACGCTGAAGGAATATAAAAAATATATTGAAAAGGATGCCGCTCTGGAGCGCCGCTTCCAGCCGGTCAAGGTGGGAGAACCGACGCCGAAGGAAGCCGTGGAAATTCTGGAAGGCCTCCGGGACAGATATGAAGCATTCCATAAGGCCAAGATCACGGATGAAGCCATCCGCAGTGCCGTGGAGCTGTCCAACCGGTATATCACGGACCGTTTTCTGCCGGATAAAGCTATCGATGTGATCGATGAAGCCGCAGCCAAAGTCCGTATGGAAGCTTCTTCCACGCCGGAAGGACTGCGGAAAAAGGAAGAAGAGCTGGCTCGTGTGCTGAAGGAAAAGGAAGCAGCCGTGTCCAGTCAGGATTTTGAAAAGGCGGTTATCTATCGCGACCAGGCCAAAAAGCTTACGGAGGAGGTGGACCAGCTCAAGAAGGACTGGAAAGGCTCGGATCAGGAGCACCTCACCGTGACAGAGGAAGATGTGGCAGAAGTCGTGAGCAAATGGACCGGCGTTCCGGTGCAGAATCTGAAGGAAAGTGATTCTGAACGGCTGCTTCATCTGGAAGAGGAACTCCATAAGCGCGTCATCGGACAGGAAGAAGCGGTGCATGCCGTGGCCAAGGCGATCCGCCGGGCACGGGCTGGCATGAAAGATCCGAGACGGCCCATTGGTTCGTTCCTGTTCCTCGGGTCGACCGGCGTGGGCAAGACGGAACTGGCCAAGGCACTGGCGGAATGCCTGTTTGGCAGTGATAAATCGCTGATTCGCTTCGACATGTCGGAATACATGGAGAAGCATGAGGTCTCCCGTCTCGTGGGAGCGCCTCCTGGATATGTCGGTTATGAGGAAGGCGGTCAGCTGACAGATCAGGTGCGCCGGAATCCGTACAGCGTCATTCTGTTCGATGAAGTGGAAAAAGCGCATGCGGATTTCTTCAACATCCTTCTTCAGGTGCTGGATGACGGCCGCCTGACTGACGGGCAGGGACGGACTGTAGATTTCACGAACTGCGTCATCATCATGACGAGCAACCTCGGCTCCATGCATCTGAAGGATCAGATGAAGCAGCTGGGATTCCGGACCGATGAAGGAAAGGAAAAGGCAGAGGCCGATTTTGACAAGACGAAGGAAATTATTCTTTCTGATGTGAAACGGGCTTTCCGGCCGGAATTCATCAACCGGATCGATGAAATCATTGTGTTCCATCCGCTCTCGGCGGACAATCTGAAGAGCATTGTCAAGCTGCTGCTTGCCAAAGTGCAGAAAAAACTGGATCAGTTCCATATCCGGATGGATCTCACGGAAAAGGCGGAGGATCATCTGATCGCCAACGGATCGGACTTTGAGTACGGTGCACGGCCGCTGAAACGGACGATCCAGAAGGAAATTGAAGATCCCATTGCAGAACTGGTGCTGCAGGGCGCCTTTAAGGATAAGACGGTGCTCCATGTGGAGCTGGATGACAAAGATGCACTTACTTTCCGGACGGAATAAGTGCTGTAAAAAAGAGACAGAGACGGGGAGACCCGTTCCTGCCTCTTTTTCGTACCAGCGGAGAGCTGGCGGTGTCATGATATAATAGATAATAATTTTCAAAACCATTGACAGAAAGAAATGAGGGACAGCGATGGACAGAGAAGATCTGGACAGGGATCTGCAGAAAAAAGGCAGCGAAATGCAGATGCAGAATCCCGTGGGAAAATATACGAAAAAATGGCTGGCCGCAGCGGCAGCCGCACTTCTGATCGTCGGATTTGCAGGGGGATGCACGCTTCATGATCTGCCGTTTATGAAATCTCCGGGAACAGAGAGCAATTATAAAATGCCGGAATCCTCCGCAGGGGAAAACTTTGACCTGCCGGCTATCCGCAATACCGCAGTAGTGGAGGCGGTCAAAAAGGTCGGACCCGCTGTGGTGGGCATCACGACGCAGATTTATGACAGAGACGTATTCAACCGCCGTATTGAAGTGGGGCAGAGTGTCGGCTCCGGTGTCATTTTTGATAAAAAAGGATATATTGTAACAAACAATCATGTAGTCGGAGACAGTGAAAAGGTCAATGTCTGTCTTTCCAATGGAGACACCGTACAGGGGACTGTGGTGGGGACTGATCCTTCCACGGATCTGGCAGTGGTGAAGATCGAAGGAAGTGACGATCTGCCGGTCGCTGAATTCGGTGATTCCGATCACCTGCAGATCGGAGAAACGGCCATTGCCATCGGAAATCCTCTGGGGCTTGAGTTCCAGGGCACGGTAACGGTGGGCGTCATCAGCGCTCTGAACCGCACCCTCGATGACATGGATCAGAGATTCAAGCTGATTCAGACCGATGCAGCCATCAATCCCGGTAATTCCGGCGGGGCGCTGGTCACGGCGGACGGCAGAGTGGTCGGCATCAACAGTGCCAAGATCGCCAAGGAAGGCGTGGAAGGAATGGGCTTTGCCATTCCGATCAATCAGGCCCGTACGGTGATTGAAGAACTCATTCAGAATGGTCATGTGACGAGGGCCTATCTGGGACTCTACGGGGCGGATAAGGATATTGCCGCGCGGTACGGATATCGCTGGGATTCTTCGGTGAAGGGCGTGCTGGTCATGCGTGTGGCGGAAAACAGCCCGCTGGCTCTGGCCGGAATCCGTCCGGGTGACTATATCACGGCGGTAGGGGATACGTCCATTGAATCGGTGCGTGACATCCGGGATGTTCTGGATCAGTATAAGCCGGGCGATACGCTGTCTATCACCTATGTGCATAATGGACAGAGCCGGCGCACGGAAATCCTTCTGAGTGAGGCACCACAGGACTGATATGAAGCTCACCATCGCAGGCATCGGAAAGATCAAGGAAAAATGGATGCGTGACGGGATTCAGGAATATGTGACCCGTCTCACACCCATGGCAAAGGTACAGATCCTGGAACAGGAAGAGGAAAAAATGCCGGCTTCTCCTTCGGACGCCATCAAGGAAAAGGTGATGGAAAAAGAAGGGGATAAAATTCTGAAGTATGTGGGAGCTGATGATTATGTCATTCTGCTCGATACTTCCGGGAAAGAGCTGTCCTCTCCGGCGTTGTCGGAGCTGCTGCAGAAGCAGATGACTGCCGGGAAAAGCAGTTTCGTTTTTCTGATCGGCGGTCCGTTCGGCAACGGGCGCAATCTGAAGCAGCGGGCGGATTTCCGCCTCTGTCTGTCTCCCATGACATTCACCCATCAGATGACGAGGCTGATTCTGGCGGAACAGATATACCGCGCTATGAAAATCATGCGGCATGAGCCGTATCATCTGTGACAGAAAATCAGGCCGGAGAAGCCTGATTTTTCTGTATTGAAATATCCCCGGGACCGTTCCCTTCTGCGGACGGCGGAGCCGGGCGGAAAGAGGAAACATGAAGTTTGGATGGACTCTGTTTTTGGGTACGGCCGTCCTCCTTTCGGGAACGGAGATACGGGCGGAGGAGCTTCCCGTATATACACTGGATGCAATGACGGTGACGGCGACGCGTACTGAGCAGGTGCCGGAGGTGGTGCCGCCCGCGGTGCAGACCATAGACCGAGAGGAGATCGCAGGCAGCGGGGCCGGCAATATACGGGATGTGCTGGATGCGGAAACAAATATGATACTGACCTCGTCCCGGTTCGGCGGGCATAATCTGATCCTGCGCGGCATGGATACGGACAAATCGCTGATCCTGATCAACGGGCGGCGCGTGGCCAATGAAGCCAGTGCGGCCGGGCTCGGAAATGCCATGGCGCTGGACCGGATCAACCTTTTCAATGTGGACCGCATTGAGATCGCGTCCGGTCCGGCAAGCGCGCTGTACGGTTCGGATGCCATGGGAGGTGTTATCAATATCATCACCCGCACACCGGAGAAGCCGGAGGTCACCGTTGGTCTGGAAGCCGGCTCTGAGACGACAGCGAACTGGTGGCATGCAGATACGGGCCGCATCGGAAAATTTTCTGCTTCCCTTGATGCCCGGTTTGATAAATACCGGAGGGATCTGCTCCCCGCTGATGATCTGGGACATGGCAATGATACGTCCCAGAACTACAACGCAGCGCTTCAATATGATCTGGATGAGGACAGCCGGATTCGTGCCTGGTCGGACTATTTCAGCGAGCATATGAAAAGCGGATCGTCCGATGCGTTCACATCCCGGGATTACCGGCAGAAAAATTACGGCCTGAGCTGGGAGGGAAGCCGTTCGCGGAACAGCTGGCAGGTTTCCGCCTATGCCAGTCAGTTTTCCTGGGGGAGCAGAGATCAGACGGAAACGGGCACCTCTTCTTTTAATAAGGACCGGAACCGGCTCTGGCGGATGGAGGTGCGGGATACCCTGAAGGCAGGCGACCATCACCGGATTTCTGCGGGACTGGAATATGAAAAGGATCACATCCGGGGCACCGGGCTGGGAACAGGAGGCGACCATCCCTATACCGAGTGGGACGGCATGGAAGGACGTCCTGCCTCGGAAAAGAAGATGGATATCTGGTCGGCCTATGTACAGGACGAGATCACCTGGGGAAAATGGTTTGCGGCTCCGGCTGTGCGCTATGACAGACACAGCGTGTACGGCGGGCATTATTCACCGAGGATCGGTCTGACCTACCGGGCAGGCCCCCGCTTCCGGGTGAAGGCCAATTACGGGGAAGGCTTCAAGGCGCCGGAAGTCATGCAGCTGTACTATGATATGTACATGATGATGGGACCGGCGGGCATGGTGCACCTCATCGGCAATCCGGAGCTCCGGCCGGAGGAATCGGTCAGCTGGGATCTGGGACTGGAGACGGAATTCGGACGCGGCTATGCAGCGCTGACCTATTTTGACAACGATGTGAAAAATCTGATCGATGCCCGGTTTGAAGGCTGGGACGGGGACACCCGGCAGTACCGCTATGTCAATGTAGGACAGGCCCGCATCCGCGGACTGGAGACTACGCTGGGCTGGCATCTGGGAGACCGGGTGGAGGCAAAGCTGATTTCCACGTGGATGGATGCGGAGGATGCCGTCAGCCACACGAGGCTGCCGCAGCGCCCCTCCTTTTCTCAGGTATGGCAGCTCAGCTATGACGACCACCGGGACAATGGCTGGAGCGCCATGCTGTGGGATCAGTTGTATCTGGATTATGTCACGGAAGGATTTGTGCCGGGCTCGGCGGCGGAGACCACCAGCTACAATGTGCTGAATGTGACCGTAGCCAGAAAGCTCGGCAGAAACAGCCGCATCTATGGAAGCATCCGGAATCTGCTGGACCGGCAGGATGAGCGGTGCGATCTGGAGGGGCGGTTCTGGTCTGTGGGCGTGTCTCATTCCTTCTGAGTTGTTTTTCATGGCCGGCGATTTCTTCTTTGCATAAATGAAGAAGAATCAGGTACAATACAGGTAAGGAAAAGAATTCAGATGTACAGGAAAGGAGCAGGACAATGACAGCAAAGGAATATAAAGCAAAAGACTTCATGGAAAAATATGTATTCACGGTGCCGCCGAGCATCACCATCCATGAGCTGATCCGGGCTTTTGTATCGCATAATATCGGTGCGATCCCCGTGGTGGATGAGGATGACACGCTCCTCGGGATCGTATCGGAAGGCGATCTGCTGTATAAGAAGGTGCGTCCCCGCATTCCCCAGTACATTGATATTCTGGGAGGCACGCTGTATTACTGCGGCTACGGCAGATACACCAAATCCTTCCGCAAGATGCTGGCCACGGAGGCCGCGGAGATCATGACCCGGGATGTGCGCTGTGTCACTCCGGAAACGGAAATGAGCGTCATCACTTCTCTGATGGTGGACGAGCATTTGAAAGTGGTTCCTGTGGTTTCCGACAAAAATAAACTGGTGGGTCTGATCACCCGTCATGACATCCTGACGGTTCTGGCGCTGACCGAAAAAGAAGAGCTGGCTGAAGAGGACGGGGAAGCGGAAGAGGACTGAAAATAAAAGGCGGGACATCCCGCCTTTTTCTGTATAGGAGAAGATATGAAGCACGCCATTATTCCTTTATTCATTCCCCATTACGGCTGTCCGCATCAGTGCATTTTCTGCAATCAGATCCGGATCACAGGCCATACGACGCCGGTCACAGCCCGGGAGGCGGCGGAGGCCATTGAACGGTACCGGGGAACGGGCAGCGGAGACCGCTATTGGGAAGCCGCATTCTATGGAGGCTCTTTTACAGCGCTTCCGCTGTCGGTGATGGAATCCCTGCTACGTCCGGCCTGGCAGGCATTGCAGGAAAACCGGATACAGGGCATCCGTCTGTCTACGCGGCCGGACTGCATCAATGGCCCCGTTCTCACACTGCTGAAGCGGATGGGCGTTTCCACGGTGGAGCTGGGGGTGCAGAGTCTGGATGAGGAAGTGCTCCGGCAGGCCGGCCGGGGCCATACAGCGCGGGATGCCGCGGAGGCTGTGCGGCAGCTCCGGGAGGCCGGTTTCCGTGTGGGGCTCCAGTTTATGATCGGGCTTCCGGGGGAGACCGATGCGTCGCTTCGGTCCACCGCCCGGCGAGGTGCGGCGCTGCATCCGGATTTTGTGCGGCTCTATCCGGTGCTCGTGCTTCGCGGGACCCGCCTGCAGCAGATGTATGAGGCGGGAGAATACCGGCCGCTGACCGTGCAGGAAGCCGTGCTGCGCTGTGCCTTTCTGAAGCGCTGGTATGGAGCACATGAGATCCCCGTGATCCGGATGGGGCTGCAGGCCACGGCAGAGCTGGACGGCGGGGAGGGCCTGCTGGCCGGCCCCTATCATGCAGCTTTCGGCGAGCTGGTGGATCAGGCCATCGTCTTTCATAACCTGTACCGGGCTCTTTTCCCGCTGTACCATCCGGTGGAGATCATCTGCCATCCTGCAGACCGGTCCAAGGTGATGGGGCAGCACCGAAAAAGCTGGGAGCGGCTGTGCCGGCAGTTCGGGCTGCAGCGGTGCCGTGAACAGAGCTCGGTGGAGCCTGGCACTGCCGTGGTGAAAATGGAAGCGGGTGATGTGCCGGTGATGCTTTACCGGGAGATCCAATGACAAAATAAAACAGGACACGGAAGAAGGTGTCCTGTTTTTTATTTATTTAACGGTGTTGCGGAGCGTTCCGATCGGGTCAATGGTGATTTCCACCACATCGCCTTTCTTGAGGAATTCCGGCGGATTCAGCCCCATGCCGACGCCCTTCGGTGTGCCGGTGGCAATGACGTCGCCCGGAAGGAGCGTCATGCCTGCGGACAGCGTGGAGATCAGCTTCGGGATGGAGAAGATCAGATCCGAGGTATTGCCCTCCTGACGGAGGTGACCGTTGACGCGGGTGTAGATCGTGAAGGGGGCTGGCCAGCCGCCAACCAGAATGGTGGGGCCCATGGGGCAGAACGTATCGAGGCTCTTGCCGCGGAACCACTGCACATGGGTCTTCTGCAGGTCGCGGGCCGTCACGTCATTGATGATGGTATAGCCGTAGACATATTTCATGGCATCCTCAGGAGCGATATCCGTGCCACGTTTCCCGATGATGACGCCCAGCTCGCCTTCATAGTCGACCTGGGATGTCACGTCAGGATGGCTGTCGATCTCCTCATCCGGCCCGATCACAGAGGTCGTGGCCTTGGTGAAGAAGATCGGAGCGGCAGGATTGGCGGCATTTTTATTCTGGTCAAATTCCCGCACATGCTCCTGATAATTTTTGCCCACGCAGAGGATATTCCGGCGGGGATGGAAGGGGACGTCGAGCTGTACCTCGGAGAGCGGAATGGGTTCGACGCTCTTGTCTTTCCCGTTGCTTTCGAGAAGCTTGGCCAGATTGAGCAGGCCCTCCTCGCCGGTCTCAATGAATTCCTCCAGCGTTTCGGCGAGAGGGATGTAATAGGTTTCCTCCAGATCGTAGGCAGAATAAATGGACTGCCCGTCCGCGGCAAGAACGCCCCACTGGCTGAGGCCTTCATGGCGGTATGAAATCAGTCGCTGCATAGACATCCTTCTTTCTGTATAAATGCAGGGAAATGTATGTACCATTATATCATAGGAGATGCGCAGGCCGCCGGCGGCGCGGGGGAGAAAAGACCGGGCGAAATGAACGAAAGTAAGGTGTCGGCTTTTTTCTGTTTCATGCTATAATAAAACTATATTGCATACATTATTGCGTACAGCAGGACTGTATGTCCGGCGGGGTTCTCCGGGCCGGACGGTACTGAATCATGCAAAGGAGACGATTATGGAAGAGAAAAGAGAAGCGGCGAATTTTATTGAAGCGGAAATCAATAAGGATATTGCCAATCATGTGTATAAAGACGGACGGGTGCTGACCCGTTTCCCGCCGGAACCGAACGGCTATCTTCATATCGGCCATGTGAAGAGCATCTGCCTCAATTTCGGCATCGGGAAAAAATATCATGGCGAGACGAATGTGCGGTTTGATGATACCAATCCGACGAAGGAAGAAGTGGAGTATGTCAATTCCATTCTGGAAGATGTGAAATGGCTCGGATTCAAGTGGAAAGAGCCGGTGCACTATGCGTCTGATTATTTCCCGGAACTGTATGAATTTGCGTGCAAGCTGATCCGCATGGGACTCGCCTATGTGGATGACCAGACCAGCGAGGAAATTCATGATACCCGCGGCGATCTGACCCATCCGGGCAAGGAAAGCCCGTGGCGCAACCGTTCCGTGGAAGAGAATCTGAAGCTGTTCCAGGAGATGAAGGATGGCAAATATAAGGACGGAGAAAAAGTGCTCCGCGCCAAGATCGATATGGCATCACCCAATATGGTCATGCGCGATCCGGTCATCTACCGCATCCTTCATGCGACTCATCACCGCACAGGAGATCAGTGGTGCATTTATCCGCTCTACGACTTTGCCCATCCGCTGTCCGACGCGCTGGAAGGGATCACCCATTCCATCTGCACGCTGGAATTTGAAGAACGGCGTCCGCTCTATGAATGGTGCCTGCAGGCCTTTGACGGGGAAGAAAAGCCGAGACAGATCGAATTTGCCCGCCTGAATGTGACCACCATGATCACCAGCAAGAGAAAGCTCCGCCGCATGGTGGAAGCCGGTGTCGTATCCGGCTGGGATGACCCGCGTATGCCCACCATTTCCGGCATCCGGAGACGGGGCTATACGCCGGAATCGCTCCGCATGTTCTGCGACCAGATCGGCGTGGCCAAGGCGGACAATGTGGTCAGCATCGCTCAGCTGGAACACTGCATCCGCGAGGACCTGAAAGGGAAAGCGCCGCGCATCATGGCGGTCATTGATCCGGTGAAGGTCGTTCTGACCAACTATCCGGAGGGAAAGATCGAATACGTCACGCTGGAAAACAACTCGGAAAATGAGGAAATGGGAACGCGTCAGGTCCCCTTCGGCAGAAATCTGTACATCGAAAGAGAAGATTTCATGGAAACACCGGTGAAAAAATTCTTCCGCATGACTCCGGGCAGGGAAGTACGGCTCAAGGGCGCCTATATCGTCCGCTGTGATGAAGTGATCAAGGACGAAGCGGGGAATATTCAGGAGATCCACTGCACCTGTGACATGGATACGAGAAGCGGTTCCCCCGGTGCCGACCGCAAGGTGAAGGGGACGCTCCACTGGGTATGCGCAGATACGGCGGTGGACATCACTTCCCGGCTCTATGACTATCTGATTTCGCCTGACGATGTGGACGACGGCAGGGATTTCATGGAAAAGATCAACAAGGATTCGCTCACCGTGATGCAGAGCAAGGCGGAGCCGGCCATTCTGGACTACAAGGTGGGCGACCGCTTCCAGTTCCTGCGCAAGGGCTATTTCATCATCGATCAGGATACGATCGAAGGCCATATCGTGGTGAACCGCATCGTCGGCCTGAAGGATTCCTGGGCCAAGATGCAGAAGAAGCAGGGCTGATATGAAGGGGAAATGGATAGCTGCCGCGGCGGCAGCGGCGGTGGTGATGGCATCATCGGCACTGCCGGTGCAGGCGGCTGATCGGTGGGATATGGCCTATATCGGCCGCATGAAGCCGCCGGCCCATGTGACCTTTCAGGAAGGGGAGCAGACGGCACTGCCGTTCCTCTCCACAGGGGGCATCCGCTGGACCTTTGTCTGCGGCGGCATGATGGACGGCCGGTTCTATACCATGACCTATGCGGACGGCACGGACTTTTCCTACGGCTGGGCGGCGTCTGCCGTCGTGGGCGTGCCGTACCTTGTCAAACATGGAGAGACCGCATATCGGAATAAAACGCCGGCGGAGCAGATGGATGTCATCGCCGGTCTGCTGAACCGGGAGATCCGGGAAAAGGGGGCCTCGTACGACGGACAGGAGCCGTTGAAGCGGCTCAATGACAAAGGGCATCCCCGTTGGGAAGGGAGCTTTGTCACCACCCGGCAGGAAAACGGCATCACCTACCGTGAGAAGTATCAGATGGTGCTTCAGGTCAGCGGATTCCGTGTGGTGCTCGGCGTGATCTGCTCCGATGCGGACAGGACACAGCTCGGGAACGGCCTGTCGCAGATGATGCAGAAACGCAGCTTTTACAAGGAGAAAGAACTGCTGGAGGCATTCCTTCATGGAAAATGACAGCAGCCCGTTTCTTTGAAATTGACAATCCCCCGGTGGTCCAGTAATATTAAAGAAAACGAATCCCTGAAGATTCGATAATGAACAGGAGGCAATACTTATGGCAAAAGTAGCAATCGTATATTGGTCCGGTTCCGGCAATACGGAAGCCATGGCACAGGCAGTGGAAGAAGGCGCAAAGGCAGCAGGCGCAGAAACGACGCTTTCCTTTGTGAGCGACACCAGCGCAGCGGATGTGGCCGGCTATGACCACATCATTCTTGGATGCCCCGCAATGGGCAATGAAGAACTGGAAGAATATGAATTCGAACCGTTCTTCGCGGAACTCCTTCCGAACCTCAGCGGCAAGGTCGTCGGCATCTTCGGTTCCTATGCCTGGAATCAGGGCGACTGGATCGAAAACTGGAAAGGCCGTCTGGAAGAAGCCGGCGTAACTCTGGCTGCGGATCCGGTCAAGGCTTACAGCTATCCTGACGATGATGCTCTGGCTGCCTGCAAGGCTCTTGGCGAAACCATTGCCAACGCATAAAACGAATACAAACTGATGATAAGTTTATATAAAGCGCTCATATAAAGGGCGCTTTATTTTTTAAAATTCTGCGGAAAGGCGCAGTGGAGGAATGATGGCAGGAAAAACCGCTGTGATTTTTTATTCCAGCACGGGCAATACCGAAGCCATGGCGGAAGCGGTGGCGGTGGGGGCCAGAAGCTGCGGCGCCGATGTGCTGCTGGCCTCCGTGTCGGATGTGGACGCGGAGACCATTGGAAAAGAGTACGACTGCATTCTTCTGGGGTGCTCCGCCTGGGGCGTCGAGGTGATAGAGGAAGCGCAGATGAAGCCTTTCAGTAAAAAGCTGGAGCCCTTTCTCAAGGGGAAATACATGGGAGTTTTCGGTTCCTGTGGCTGGAGCCGCGGTGCGTGGCTGAATTCGTGGGAATCGGAACTGCATTTTGCAGGCGGAATTTTTCCCGCAGCTCCCGTGAGGGCATACGGGTATCCCGACGAGGAATCGCTCAAAGCGTGCGAGGAGCTGGGAAAGACCGTGGTGAAAGAGGCGGAGAACGCGTCCGTCTGATCTATGTGAGGGAGGAAATACGATGAACTGGGATTCAAAAATTGCTGCTACTGTGAAATCCGTGCCGCCGTCCGGCATTCGTAAATTCTTTGATCTGGCCAGCACGATGGAAGGCGTCATTTCGCTGGGCGTCGGCGAGCCGGACTATGCCGCGCCGGATAAAGTCATCGATGCGTGCATCGAAAGTCTGAAAAACAAGGAAACGTCCTATACGTCCAATCTTGGCCTGATGAAGCTCCGCGAGGAGATTGCCGCGCTGTTCCACCGCCGCTATCATGTGGACTACAATCCGGCCAATGAAATTGTTGTGACCGTCGGCGTATCCGAAGCCATCAGCATCGCCATGACGGCTCTTCTCAATCCCGGTGACGAGGTGCTGATTCCGGACCCGGCCTATGTGGCCTATCCGGCGTGCGTCCGCTTTGCCGGCGGCGTGCCTGTGCTCGTTCCCACCTGGGAAAAGGATGACTTCAAGCTCACCGTGGAAGAGCTGGAAAAGAAAGTCACCCCGAAGACCAAGGTCCTGCTCATCGGGTATCCGAATAACCCCACCGGCACGGTCATGGACAAGGCTTCGCTGGAAGCCGTTGCAGAATTTGCCAAGGCCCACGACCTGATCGTCATCTCCGATGAGATCTACTGCGATCTGACCTATGAGGGCGAACACACCTGCGTGGCTTCTCTCCCCGGCATGAAGGAACGCACCATCGTGCTGAACGGCTTCTCCAAGTCCTATGCCATGACGGGACTTCGCGTGGGCTACCTCTGCGCACCGAAGGAAGCGGTGGACTCGATCTACAAGGTCCACCAGTATGCGATCCTCTGTGCGTCGGCGACGAGCCAGTACGGCGCCATCGCTGCACTGCAGAGCTGCGACGAGGATGTCCATGCCATGTATGAAGAATACGCAGCCCGCCGCCTCATGGTCTACGAAGGCCTGAAAAAGATCGGCCTTTCCGTATTTGAACCGAAGGGTGCCTTCTACATTTTCCCGGACATCACCTGCACTGGAATGAATGACGAGGAATTTTCCGAACAGCTCCTCAAAGAAGAAAAGGTGGGCGTTGTTCCCGGAAGCTGCTTCGGCGAACAGGGCCGCGGCCATGTCCGCATTTCCTATGCGGCGAGCCGGGAAAATCTGGCGGAAGCGCTGGTCCGCATCGGCCGCTTCGTGGAACGCCACAGAAAAGCCTGATTTTATGCAGCAGAGACACCGGAGAGCTTCTCCGGTGTTTTTTCGTGCCGTTCGGGGAACGGGATTCTTTTCGCTTTTGACTGGAAGAATTGGGAAAGTTATTGTAAAATAACTTCTATGAAATAAGATGCGCCTGCTGTGTCCGCAGGAGGACAGAGGCGTTCTGCATCGGATATGTCAGTCGTCAATACGGAGGAACATTATGGATTTCACTTTCGATCCGAAACAGAAGGAACTGGTAGAACTGGCCCGCGAAATTTCACAGAAAGAAATTGCACCGCGTGCTCTCGAAATAGATAAAACCGGCGTGATGGACCCGGAACTGCTGGAGATTCTGAAATCGTCCGGCCTGACCTCCCTCTCCGTGCCGAAGGAATACGGCGGAGCGGGCCTTGATCTGCTCACCTCGGCCATCATTGCAGAAGAGCTGGGGAAGGGCTGCGCCGGCGTAGCCACCATCTGCGCGGCCAATGCACTGGCCTCCTATCCGATCCTGATCGGCGGCAATGATGCCCAGAAAAAGGAATTCTGTGACTGCCTGCTTTCCGGCGGCATGGCGGCCTTTGCGCTGACGGAACCGTCTGCCGGCTCTGATGCGGGCGCTGTATCCTGCCGGGCCCGGAAAGTGGACGGCGGCTACGTCCTGAACGGTACGAAATGCTTTATCACCAACGGCCCCATTGCCGATAAGGTCACCCTTTTCGCCAATACCCGCGAGGGCGGCGGCGTGCGCGGCCTCACCGTATTCCTCGTGGATACGAAGACGCCGGGCTTCTCCGTGGGTAAGGAAGAGGACAAGATGGGCATCCGTGCGTCCGCTACGTCCGAGCTCCTCTTTGACGACTGCTTCATTCCCGAATCGTGCCGCGTCGGCCGTGAAGGCATGGGCTTCCGTCTTGCCATGCAGACCCTCGAGACCTCCCGTCCTATCGTCGGCGCCGTATCCGTCGGCATCGCGCAGGCGGCACTGGAATCGGCCATCCATTACGCACATCAGAGAAAACAGTTCGGCGTGAAGATCTCCACCTTTGAAATGGTGCAGGAAATGATGGCGGACATGGTCATGAAGACCGAAGCCGCCCGCGCGCTGGTCCACAAGGCCTGCTGGCTCCACGATCAGGGAGACAAGGAAGCGGCCAAGTTCTCCGCCATGGCCAAGTGCTACGCATCCGATGTGGCCATGGAAGTCACCACCAAGGCCGTGCAGGTCATGGGCGGCAACGGCTATTCCCGGGAAAATCCCAATGAAAAATACATGCGCGACGCCAAGGTCATGCAGATCTACGAAGGCACGAATCAGGTGCAGCGCCTGGTCATCGCCAACGCCGCTGTGTACTGATTTGCAGGCGCGCCGCGCCGGTGGTATAATACGTCACATACAGAACGAGGATGAAGAGGAGATTTCCACGACGCTTTTGCAGAGAGCCGGCAGGAGGTGCAAGCCGGCAGGCGTTGGAAGTCGCGTTCGCTTTGGAGTTCCTGCCTGAACGGAGTAGGGCAGGCGTCCGGGCCGCGTTAAGGCTGACGAGTACTAAATCAGGGTGGTACCGCGGAAATAATTCCGCCCCTTTACGGGGCGGATTTTTTTATTTCATTTCAGGGGGCATCCGCTCCCGTTCCCTTATTTTTTTCAGGAGGCATTCCGGATGGAAAGTTTGGAAACATTACGGCAGAAAGCGCAGCAGGCGCTGGATGCCTGCAAAGACAGAAAGGCACAGGATGAATCCGGCCGGACGATCGGCAGCGCACTGGCTGAGGTCCTTGGAGAAATCAAAAAACTCGGAAAGGAAGAACGGGCTCTCGCAGCAGAGACTGAAGCGGCTGTGAGCCGCGCCATTGCCGGTCTGATGAAAGAGGAACTGGCCGGTCTCCGGGAAGAGGCAAAAAAAGCCCTCGAAGAAAGCACTGATGAAAAGACGCTGCAGGAAGCCCGCGTGGCTTACCTCGGTAAGAAAGGCCGCCTCACTGCGATTCTCCGCGGCATGAAGGATCTTACCGCAGAGGACCGTCCTGTAATGGGCGCTCTCGCCAATACGATCCGCGAGGAGATCGAAGCGGTCGAAGCAGAGAAAAAGGCGGAATTCAAGGCGGCCAATCTGGCGAAGCGCATCCGGGAAGAACGGATCGATATCACCCTTCCTGCACGCCGCCATCAGACAGGCCATATTCATCCGCTGAATAAAGCGCTTCACCTCATCATGGACACTTTCATGAACATGGGCTATTCCGTGGCGGAAGGGCCGGAAATTGAAGAGGATTACTACAATTTCTACTGCCTGAATCTGCCGAAGGATCATCCTGCCAGAGATATGCAGGACTCCTTCTATCTGACGGAAAACATGAATTTCCTGCTCCGCACCCACACCTCTCCGGTGCAGGCGCGCACCCTCCAGAGCCATGAGCCGAATTCGCCCATCCGCGTCATCGCACCGGGGAAGGTATTCCGCTGGGATAATGACGCTACCCACTCTCCGGTATTCCATCAGGTGGAAGGCCTCGTAGTGGACAAGGGCATCAAATTCTCCGACCTCAAGGGCACGCTTGAGATCTTCCTGAAAGAGATCTTCGGCTCCGATACGAAGATCCGCTTCCGTTCGAGCTATTTCCCCTTCACGGAACCGTCTGCCGAAGTGGATATCTCCTTTGCATCCCGCATGCACGGCGAGACCAATGCCGATGAATGGCTGGAGATCCTCGGCGCAGGCATGGTGCATCCCAATGTGCTCACCCTGAACGGCTACGATCCGGCAAAAGTGAGCGGCTTCGCCTTCGGCATGGGCGTGGAACGCATTGCCATGTTGCTGTACGGCATTGATGATCTCCGTCTGTTCTATGAGAACGACATGAGATTCCTGAAACAGTTTTGATCGGGAGGGACAATAGATGAATGCTTCTTTAAAATGGCTCAATACCCTTGTAGATATCAGCGGACTGGACCCCGAAGCAACGGCGGAAACGCTCACGGATGACGGGATTCCGGTCGAACACGTGATCTATCCCGGAGAGGGCATCTCCGGCGTCGTGACCGGACGGATTCTTTCCGTAGCGGCCCATCCGGATGCGGACCATCTGGTGGTATGCCAGCTCGATGTGGGACAGGAAGCGCCTGTACAGATCGTCACCGGCGCAGCCAATATCAAACCGGGCATGTCCGGTCAGATCGTTCCCGTGGCGCTTCACGGCGCACGCGTACCCGCCAAGCATGACGCCTCCGTACCCGGCGGCTACAAGATCGGTGAAGTGAAGATCAAGAAATCTAAGCTCCGCGGCGTGGAATCCGCAGGCATGATGTGTTCGGCTCCCGAGCTCTGCCTCGATCCGGTCCTGTTCCCCGGTGCCGATAAGGAAGGCATCATGATCCTGCCGCCGGATACCCCGGTCGGTGTGGACTTCACGACCCTTTTCGGTCTGGACGACATCATTTATGAATTTGAACTGACTGCAAACCGGGCAGACTGCTTCAGCATGATCGGTCTGGCTCAGGAAGTGGGGGGCATCTTCCGCCGGAAGGTCACTCTGCCGGAAGTCCATGTGGTGGAAGACGGCCCGGCCTTTGAAGGGCGCGGCTCTGTTCATATCGAGGATGAGAGCTGCTGCAGCCGTTTCTGCGGCCGCCTGCTGGAAAACGTGAAGATCGGCCCGTCTCCGGAATGGATCTGCGACCGTCTCCGCAGCAACGGCATCCGTCCTATCAATAACGTGGTCGACGCGGCCAATTACGTCATGCTGGAATTCGGCCAGCCTCTCCATACCTACGACTACGACAAGGTAGCCGGCCACAGCCTGTCCTGCCGCCATGCGGAAGAAGGGGAACATTTCACCACCCTCGACGGACAGGAACGGATCCTTTCCGCTTCGGATATCGTCATCTGCGACGCCAATGGCCCGGTCTGCATCGCCGGCGTCATGGGCGGTCTGGATTCCGAAGTCACCGAGGAGACGAAGAATGTATTCCTCGAAGCGGCTGTATTCGACAGAGCCTCCATCCGCCGCACCAGCCGCCGCCTCGGCCTCCGCTCTGAAGCCTCCGGCCGGTACGAAAAGGGCGTCAATCCGGTCCGTGCTTCTCAGGCCATTGACCGCATTGCCCAGCTCCTTCAGGAACAGGGGGCCTGCACCGTCGCGCAGGGCATGCTCGACTGCTGGCCGAACCCGAAGCCGCCGCAGGTCATCGTTTCCTCTGTGAAAGAGATCAATGACTATATCGGCATTGACCTGTCTGCGGAGGAAATGTCCGATATTCTGACCCGTCTCCACTTCGGCGTGGAAGAAAAGGACGGCGTGCTCACCGTCACCGTGCCGGACTTCCGCCTCGATTTGGAAGGTATGCCTGACCTTGCGGAAGAAGTGGCCCGCGTATACGGCTTCGCCAATATCCCGAACACCACGCCTTGGAGTGCTATCGAGCAGGGCACCATGTCGAAGGAAAAGACCGTGGTCATGAAAATGCAGGCGGCTCTCATCCAGCAGGGCCTCTCTGAAGTGGAGACCTACAGCTTCATGGACCGGAAATCCCTGTCCGACCTGAACTATCCCGAAGGGGACGAAGTGTATAACGCCATTCCGATCGTCAATCCGATCTCCGAGGAATATCCGGATATGCGCACCACGCTTTTCCAGGGCCTCATGCACGTGCTGAAATACAATCTGGCTCAGAAGAACGAGCAGGTCGCCATTTTCGAGGCGGGCGTGGTCTATCATCCGAAATCTCTGCCTCTTACGGAACTTCCTGTGGAAGAACTGCAGGTGAGCGGCCTCCTCTACGGCTGCCCCGAAGAAGCAGGCTATCCCAATGATCAGCGCCGCTACGACTTCTACGATGTGAAGGGCATCGTGGAAAATGTACTCGCCGCGCTCGGTATCCGCGATTACGAGATCCGCCGCAGCACCTATCCGGTATTCCATCCCGGCGTGTCCGCAGAATTCGTCAGAGACGGCCAGGTGCTGGCCCGCTTCGGCGAACTCCATCCGGCGGCGGCGGAAGCCTGCGGCCTGAAGAAATCCACCTGGGGCTTTTTCTTCTCTGTGCCGGTCCTGACCGATTTCTACGATGGCGGCGCCGATTATGAAAAGATCCCGCGCTTCCCGGCCAATGAACGCGATCTGGCGATCCTCGTGCCGGAAGATCTCACCAATGAAAAGGTGGAGGAAGTCATCATCAATGCAGGCAGCCGGTGCCTGGAATCGCTCCGTCTCTTTGACCTCTATCAGGGTGAACAGGTCCCCGAAGGCTATAAGAGCATGGCTTATTCCCTCGTATTCCGCGATCCTTCCCGGACGCTCACCGACAAGGAAGTGGATGCGTGGATCGCTGACATCGTCAGCGCACTGGAAGGCATTCACTGCTCGCTCCGCTGATAAGCTGATAAAATTAAAGGAAAAGGCTCCGAAAGGAGCCTTTTTGTGTGCGGTAAACAGTGCCGGGACAGAATGGGCCCGATGCGATTTTGGGGTACAAAATGAAGGGAAAATCCGGGCAGATTTCGCAGCAGAGTGGGACTACTTCCGTCCCTGGGCGATTATATACTGTCATTCATAACACCACTAAAACGATTGTAAATATATAAAAGGGATTGAAATTTATTGGCCAGGGGTGGATGAAAATGATAAAATTTAAACGTAAAAATGTCGCAAATTTTGTATAAAGCAGGGGCAGATGCCCGGTCATATGATGAAGGAGTGGAATATGAAAAAAGAACTGACAATGACGCTGGCCATGAGCCTTGTCCTCAGCGGCGCGGCCATGGCGCAGTCGCCGATTCCCACCTTTGACAAAGAGGCGGCGACCGTATATCCGTATAACCGGACCGGCGATGAAAAGACGGTCATAGATGAGGTGCCGGAGGATTTTCGGCCCGGAAATACAGGAACGGAAGAAGCTCCTGCCTTTTATGTGAAACAGATCCGGCTTACCGGATTTTCTCTGCCGGAACGGGACGGCAGACTCTCTGCCATTCTGGCCGATTACAGCGGCCGCAGCGTGAAAGTGGACGAGCTTCGTGCGCTCACCGGCCGGCTCACCGCCTATGCCAAGTCCTGCGGCTATCCCGTGGCGCAGGCTGTGGTGCCTCCGCAGGAAGTGAAGGACGGCCTGCTGGAGATCCGGATGTACGTGGCCTCCTACGATACGGTGACGGTTGTGAAAAATACCTCCGATGTGACGGATTCCGTCATCGAAGGCTATCTCCAGCGCCTCAAAACGGGAGAGACCATGACGGATAGGAAGCTTGAGAAAGCCATCAATAATCTCAATGATCTGCCCGGCGTCATCGCCAGAGCGGTGCTTCGTCCCGGCAGCGAGCCGGGGACTACGGCCGTCGATGTGGAGGTCATGGACCGCCCCATATGGAACAACTATGTGTTCGTCGATAACGGCGGCGGCTATTATTCCGGCCGTTACCGCTACGGCTTCAATCTGGAGATCGACAATCCCGGCCATCAGGGCGATAAGATCGTCCTGTCCGGCTCGATGTCCAGCCATGATACGGACAGCTGGAGCGCCCGCTATGAAGCGCCCGTTGGCAGGGACGGCACCCGCCTCGGCGTTGCCTACAGCCGCAGCGAATACGAGCTCAATACCAATGACTGGTACAGCACGCTCGGCGATTCCGAGGGCCTCAGCATTTACGGCCTGACCCCGCTCTACCGGGACCGCTCCGACCGGCTCACCCTTATTTACGGATACGATCACCGGGACATTGAAAACCGCTACCGCTTTAAGGGGATGGTACAGCCGGACCTGAAAAATGAAAAAACGGCCGACGTGTGGCACGTGGGCATTTCCGGCAGCCAGTATGCGCCCAATGAATTTCTCCAGTACGACCTCATCTACTGGTACGGCGATATGTCCACCGACAGCGGCGACACCTACATCGACGGGAGCTATCAGAAGCTGACCGGCGATCTCTTCAAGGTCTGGTACGACGGCCCGTGGAACTACCGCTTCCGCGGCTCCTGGCAGCTGGCCGACAAGCCCCTCGACGGCAGTGAACAGTTCTATCTGGGCGGCATGAGCGGCGTCCGCGCCTACGGCAACGGCGACGGCTACGGCGACGCCGGCTGGCTCGGCTCCTTCGAGATCCGCCGCGCCATCGGCATCGAAGGTCTTGAGGCGGCGGTATTCCTCGACGGCGGCTATGCGAAGATCCGCAATGGCTACGGCGAGCACCTGTACGGCTGGGGCGTGGGGCTCCGCTATGCCATGCGGGACGACTGGTACGCCCAGCTCGATTACGCCCGGAAGATCGACGGCCGGGCCGACTGGGCGGAGCCGGACGATCACAATGGCCGGCTCTGGTTCCAGGTGTACAAGATGTTCTGATATAGAGTAAGAGATCCACGGAGGAACGATCATGACATATAAAACCCAATTGAAAAAGCGCGTGCTCGCAGGCCTGCTGGCGGGCACGGCCCTCTGGCTCGGCATGCCCGCAGCGCTGGCTGCCTCCGGCGCCGTGCCGAATACCCAGCTGCCTCAGGGAGGAAGTGTTATCGCTGGTTCGGTGACATTGCCGGACTTTGTAACGCCAGGCCATTCTGCAGGAAATAATTCATCTGTTACGATTGTACAGAATTCGCAGAATGCTGTCATTCAGTGGGGCGGCCAGGTGAACGGCGTCCAAGTGGACGGCGGCTTTAACGTAGGCGCCAATGCCACCGTCAATTTTGAAGGTCCTGCAAATGGATACAATACGCTCAATTATGATGCCAGCGGCAACATGTCCCAGATCTACGGGGCCATCAATGCCAACAATAACGGCAATATCTACATCGTGAATCCCGCCGGCGTGGAGATCAGCAGCTCCGCCCAGATCAACGTGGGCAGCCTGTATGTGTCCAATAAGAAGATGGAGTCCGAAGATTTTAACAATTTTCATTCCTATGCAGCTGAGGATAATTTTGTGCTTGGCGGGACGACCACCGATGCAGCGCTCATGAGCCTCGGAAATATCAATGCAACAAACGTCACCTTTGACGGCGGCCGCATCGTCATCGATACGGAACGGCTGAAAAACGGCGATGCAAAGATGAGAGCGGAGAAAATCAACGTCCGCACCACCGATGCCGGTCAGGTCGTTCTCGGCTATGATGCCTATAATGAGGGAGAAAACAAGGGAACTTATGATGGCAAACAGAAATCGGCGAAAGAATTGGCGACGGTGACAGCTGCTAATGGAAGTTCTGACAGTCTCTACGGCTATATGTGGGTGGAGGATATCGAACAGCTCCAGGCTGTCAATACCAATCTCAGCGGCCAGTATGCGCTCCGGAACAGCATCGACGCCACCGCCACACAGGACTGGAATGATCAAAGTGAAACAACAAATCCAACGGATGTAAAAGAAGGCTTTGCTTCGATTGGCAGTGACGAGGAAGGAAAATCATTTACCGGCAAATTCGACGGGCTGGATTACAATATTTTCAATCTGAATATTAACAGAAATACTGAGAATAACGTCGGTCTTTTCGGCGTGGTTGGAGGTACTGCCGTGATTCAGAATGTCACTCTCGTGGGCGGCAGCATCAAGGGACAGAATAACGTGGGCGCTCTGGCCGGACAGGTAAGCGAAGGCGCGCAGATCAGCAATATCATGAACAGTGCCTCCGTCACCGGCAGCTCCAGCGTGGGCGGCCTCATCGGATCGGCAGGGAAATCTGTTTTTGAAAATCTGGTCAATACCGGGACTGTTGCCGGCACGGCGGAGGATACTGAAAATAATGCAGGCGGGCTTATTGGTTCGCTCTCGGGAGGCAAGCTGTCCGGCACGAGCTATAACCTGGGCGGCGTCACCGGCAGCGGCGCCAATGTGGGCGGCCTTGTGGGCACCGCATCTAATGCGACTCTCGGCGACAGGACGAATCTCATCTATAACCGTCTGAACGTGAGCGGGAAATATAACGTAGGCGGCATCGTCGGCTCCATGACGAATACTACGGTGAAGAATGCAGAAAACAGCGGCAATGTGACCGCCACGGGACATACGACCGAAGCATATAAATATCACACTGCACATACGTTTAAGGACGGGAATGTAGTTGTTAATGGCGTAAGGACGGAAACGGTCAATATTGCCAATGCAGGCGGCATTGCCGGTACGGCTTCCGGCGGAAGCAAGATTTCCGATGTACAGAATTCCGGCGATGTGAGCAGCGGCACAGATACAAAGGGTAACGGTGGATATACATTTTACACGGCTGGAAACGTGGGCGGAATTGTGGGGCGTGCGGAGAACACCAATATTACCGATGCCACCAATACAGAAAATGATGTCCGCGGTGCGCACAATGTAGGCGGCATCGCCGGTTATTTCGGCAGTACGGATACAGAAAATCCGAAAGATAAATATACAATTACCCGCGGCGTCAATAATGGTGGCGATATTCTGGCCACCGGTGCTGTTAATGATGAGACCAAAACCTCTGACACATCAACTGAGCTTACCCGCAAAGACGGGTTTATAACGGAATATGTCCGAGGCGGCAGTCAGGGCAGTGAACAGTCCATCATCGGCAATATAGGCGGCATCGCCGGTTACATGTACGGCGACAATGTCTACATTGCCTCCAGTTCCAACCGCGGCACCGTTCATTCGCAGGACATCACCGGAAGTACGGTTTTGCCGGTTAACCAGGCGGCCAATGCAGGCGGCATCGTGGGAAAAATCGACAGGAGTGATACTATTGGTAAGGATGATGCAACTGGCATAATTGATACAGAGAATATAAAGGATAAATTGGGGACAAATTATGAAAATGCAGCCGTGTCAAACAGCTATAGTACGGGCGATGTCCGGGGATACATGGGCGTCGGCGGTGTAGCCGGCATGATGTATAACGGGGAGATCGCCGGTTCCTACAACTTGGGGACGGTCAATACCACGCGCAACCAAGACTCCTTTAAGAAGGGCAATTATTTTGCTGTCAATATGGGTGGCATCGTCGGAGATACGACAGAAGAAACTGATGCCAGAGCCGTATTGTATGATGTGTATAACAAAGGCCAGATCGGCGATAAGAACTTTAAATATTATGCCCGTCATGTAGGCGGTGTGGTAGGCCGCCTGTCCGGTACAGTGGAAAAGGCCTACAATACCGGTGCGATCTATAACGGCTACAGTATAGTCGGCGGCATCGTCGGGTGGCTGAATGCCGGGTCCGTCACGAATTCCTTCAATACGGGAAATATAACGGTTTTGAATCATGACTTAACAGAGGAGAGCAACGTCGGCGGGATCGCCGGGGATGTCAATATTGCAACCGGTGATATAGTACTGACCAATGTTTATAATCTTGGTACACTTAGAAGCTTTAAAGCAGAATCAACAACATGGGCTTCTGTTTTGGGCGGTATCGTTGGGGCAGTTCATCGTTACCATGACAATAAGACCGGGACACTCAAAATTTCCAATGCCTATACGACGGGCAATCTGTATTCCAAGGATACGATAAATAGTATTGTTGGGAGTGGTCCAGCAACACTTACAAATACTTATTATATTCGTCCTGCCGATACGAAATCTTTTGATGATTTGGCCGACAATAAGAAAGATAATTCCAATGCGGCCATTGACTTTGAAAGGAAAGATCAAGCGGGTTCTTATACCTATAAGGATCGTGAGGGAAATCCACATTCCCTGACATTTACCACACAGGGAAAAGGATCGGGAAAAGTAGATGAAGGAAATGAGACTACTACTAAGGCCGATGATACGAACTGGCGTATCTATGACGGCTCCACGCCGATTCTGAATGCGTTCCTGCCGAATACGGAAAAATATTTCAGCGGGGAAACCGGTGTAACCAATGCTATGGATGGCATTGCGTCCATCCAGTACGGCACAGCCTATGATCCGCTGCTCACCATTATTCATGCGAATACTGATACGCTGAAATTTGACTGGCAGGCTCTTGGTACGAACAATGCCGCAGGTATTGCGGTCTACGGCGCGGGGCTCACGCTGAATGATTTCATGGCCACCGGCGGCAGCGGCTACTTCGGCGGGATGATCTACAGCGACGGTGCGCTTGCCATTAATGCCCATACTGACGGAGAAACGCATAACAGTGAAAATAATGAGGTTACCGGCAATGTGGCGCTGGGCAGTGCATCCCGGCTTTACGGTTCCTCCGTGTCCATTTCCGCGGACGGGAATGTCACCATTTACGGCGATGTCACCGCTACCGGAAACACGAAAAATGGGACGGGTACTGATAATGCCATTACTGATGGGAATTCGGGCGATATCTCCATCGAAGGCGGCAGCGTCGACATATATGGTCAGCTGACTTCTGCTAAAAATGCTGAAAATGAAAACACGACCTTTATTCCGGGGATCGGCAGTATGGCTGCGGCCGGCAGCTGGGATCCGGGAGATGTAAAGAAGCCTGAGGAGGCCATGTCGGATATCGGCGACCGTTTCGGCTATACCACCGGCGCATCCACTGCGACCGGCAATATTTCCATTACAGCCAATGGAAATGCATCGGAAGACGGTCATGTAAATGTGTACTACGGCCATCAGCAGAAGGGCTTCCTCGATACGGCAAAAGATCTTACCGTGAAGGCCTCCGGCGATGTCTACATGGACAGCGATCTGTCCATAGGCGGCAGTCTGAGCATTACGACCGGAGCCGATTCGGAAGCCGTGCTGGATATTTCCAATATCGGTCAGGTACAGGCAACAAAGGATAAATCAGCGGTAGCGTATCTGCATGATTTCCTTACCCATTTTGCGTCCAACAAAATAACACTGAATGGAGGAAAACAGAAGATCGCCGTCGATATGTGGGGAACCGATGAAACCTTTAATCTGAAAAAATTTGATCTTAATGATCAAGACACACTGGCAAAACATTTAAATTCATTAAATATTACGGCAAATGAACAGGATATAACAAATCAAAATATTGTGTATATCTGGGTCAGCACTGGAGAAGAGCTGAAAAATATTCAGGCTTATTATGAGGCTAATAAGGGCAAAACCAATATCCTCAGCTATAATTTCGCGTTGAAAAATGACATCGATGCCAGTGCAGTGACAGATTATGTGGCCATCGGAACTAACAGTACCAGCGGCTTTACCGGCACCTTTGACGGACGGGACTACCGCATCATCGGTCTGAAAGTGACAGGCGACAATGCCGGCATTTTTGACACTATCGGTAAAGTTACGAATGGAGAGAATACTATTGTTGGTAAGGTGGAGGACCTCCGCGTTTACTCCGGCACCTTCAACGGTATAGACAATGCAGGCGCCGTGGCAGGCGTCAATTACGGCACCATTTCCAATGTGACGACCTTCGGTAACGTGGTCACCGCAAAGGGCAGCAGCAACAGCAGAGAAATGTCCGGTGATACGGCTGACACGACTGTAAAGGTCGGTGCGGCCGGCGGCATCGCCGGTATCAATGCCGGGACCATTGATAATGCTTCCGCATCGGATGCGGTCACGGCGGCAGATGCTAAAGTCGCAGATATCTTATCCACTGCCGGCGGCATTGCGGGAATTAATCAGAATAAGATTTCTAACAGCAGCAGTGACAGCGCAGTCAATGCCAGCGCAGGAAGCACCTATGCGCTGGGCGGCATCGCCGGTGTCAATGCCGGTACCCTGAGCAATGTGGACAGCCTCGGCGTCACCACCGGGATTTATGAGGTTGGGAGCCATAATACGGCAATAGGAACGCAGTATTCGGACAACGTAGGCGGCATTGCCGGCCGGAACAGCGGTACGGTCAGAGAAGCCTACAACGAAAGCATCGTCAGCGGCCGTGATAATGTGGGCGGCATTCTCGGCGTGAATACAGGGGCGAGTGTTACTGATGTTTCCAATGCGGCCCGTGTGACCGGGGAAGCGGCTTCCGATGACACCAGTGACTATGTAGGCGGTCTGGTGGGCTCCAACAGCGGCAGCATCACCAACGGCCGCAACAACGGAGAAATCACCGGCAGCCAGTACGTAGGCGGTCTCGTCGGGAACAATGCATCCGGTTCTACCCTGTCCAATCTGGTCAACGATGAAGCGGCCTCCATCACCGGGGATAAGTATGTAGGCGGCATCGCCGGCAGCAATGCAGGAACGATTACCGCTGATGAGAAAAATGATAATCTTGTCAACCGCGGGTCCATCACCGGTCAGATGTACGTCGGCGGCGTGGCCGGCATGAATACGGGCACCATTGCGAATACGAACAATAATGTGGAACTGCACGTGAAAAACAAGAATGTAGTTGCACAGTATTTTGGCGGTGTGGCAGGATTGAATCAGCTGGTAAAGGACGAAAAACAAAATGTTATTGGTGGTATAATAACCGATGCAACCAACTATGCTGAGGTCGTGGCGGAAGGCGCATCCCATGTCGGCGGGGTCGTCGGTAAGAATGACGGTATCTTGAGTGGAATGAACGGAAACTATGGCAATGTATCCGGGAAAGATTATGTAGGCGGCGTAGCCGGAGAAAACAGTCAGGCTCTGTCTGATGTAACTGCGGTCAATCAGGGGAACGTGACTGCCGAGGCAGGCGGTGCCGGCGGTATCTTTGCGGTCAATAATGGAGCGATCAGCGATTCACAATTGACCAGCAGCGGTACGGTAACGGGAACTGCCGGAGAGGAAAACTCCGGTACGGGCGGTATCTTCGGTGTAAACTCTGGCGCCATTACCGGTTCCGTTCTGGAAAACAAAGGATATAAGGATGAAACCGGATTCCATGTCAGTCTTGTTACCGGAGAAAGCAATACCGGCGGCCTCATCGGGAGCAATTCCGGAACTGTTTCCACATCCTCGCTTAAAAATGAAGCCAATATCACGGTGACAGCTTCGGGAAGTAATATCGTTTCGAACATCGGCGGCCTCATCGGTGTAAATACCGGAGATATCACCGGCGGCCGGGATGAAAATGACGGTTATTACAAAGACCAGATCTACAACAACGGCACCATTACGGTAACGGGGAACGGTCAAAATATCGGCGGCCTCTTTGGTACAAACAGCGCTGAGGTGACAGCCGCATACAACACCGGCGCCATCATGGCCGGCGGCAGCACCAATGTAGGCGGCATTGCCGGCTACAATACCGGTACCCTCGATCAGGTATTCAACACCGTGATCACCGGTGTCAATGCAAATGGCTCTACTCAGTATGGCAGCATCACCGGCGGCACCAGCGTAGGCGGCATCGTGGGCTCCAATGCCGGCATCGTTTCCAATGCGTACAATACGACTGGCGTAATTGGAAACAGGAATGTCGGGCTGATTGCCGGAAGCAATACCAGCACAGCAAAGGATTCTATCAGCAATGTCTACAGCATTGACGCTGGTGAGGACAGTCTCATCGGCTCTGACAGCGTTGATGATGTTGTTCCGAATGGTTTTATCCTGAGTGAAAGCGAAGCGAAAAAATCAGAAAGCTATACTGGTTTGGGTTTTGAGGATACTGAGGATTTCAGCAAGGAAAGCTCGAATGGCGTCTGGAAAATTTATGACGGTTCCTCCATGGCACTGCTGAAAGTATTCCTGACCAAAGCAAAGGTTACAAATCCGAATTTGGTTTATAACGGACAGGAACAGGTCATCGGAACCAATTTCATTACAGCAGCGGATGGAAATCCCGTAACAATTCCTCCGCTGGGTCAGAACAGCCATAAAGATGCAGGAAGCTATGATGATTGGCTCTATTCTTTGCAGATTGCGGCCAGCACTGATGAAACGACCGGATTTAATCCAAATAATCTCGGCTATGATATTGATTTCAGTACCCGCATTGATCCGGGGCCGTCCGGTATGCCGGATATTCCAGACAGTGAAAGATGGAATTCACTGCTCCGTGATGCACCGTGGGATCGGAATCGGAATTTCCGGGAACGGAAGGCGGAGGTGCATTTCCTGGCAGGCGGCATGACGCTGTAAGGGAACAGAAAAAGACAGGGAGATTCCCTGTCTTTTTTCGTGCGTCATAAGGGCATAAAAAAGCACGGGCGGAGCCCGTGCGATGCTTATTCCTTATCTTTGCCGCCGCGGCTTTTCTGGATGAAGTGGACCACCTTTTTGCCGGCTGCGTTCAGCTGGTGGCCGGTGCGCTTCATTTTCCGCATGGCCGTGGATCTGGACTGGATCTTCGGCTTGAGGTCGAGATCGGTATCGATATTGCCGCGCTTCACAGAGGTAGCGCGGATCTTGTCCGGCTGGAGGTACTGCCGCAGAATGGGCATGGCCAGCGTGGGCTGGACATCGGTGTCAAAAAGGTAGATGTCGACGGCGGCGTAGTTCGGCTCGGGGTAGGTATGGATGCAGAGATGGCAGTTTTCACCGAAGCCGGAGACGGTGATCTCTTTTTCATCCTCGTGGTAGAAGGTATCGTAAAGCTCGACGCCGAGGCTCTGGGCGGCGGAATTGATGAGCGGGATGAGAAGGTCCGCGGAGTCGATGACACCCTCGCGGCACCGGTAGCAGTCAATAAGAAGGTGACGACCGATATAGTTTTCCATGGTATGCCTCCAATGAGCAAATGATTTCTTTACCATCAGTATACCAGATTTTTTCCCCGCTGTCAGAGCAGCGGACCGGGGCGGAAGCCTTGCGGAGGGGCTTGACAGGAGGCGGCGCGGCCGGTATAATACATAAGTCATTGTACAGGGTGCTGTGACGCAACCGCACGGGACGGGCCTGAAAAATGCCTCAGGGCTGCCTGTCATCGGCGAGTATAGTAAGAGGGAGGTGCACACATGTACGCTATCATTAAAACGGGCGGAAAGCAGTATTGCGTAGAAGAAGGCAAGAAGATTTCCGTGGAAAAGCTCGACGCAGAAGTCGGCGCTGAAGTGACGTTTGACGAAGTCCTGCTGGTCGCAGGAGATGAATGCAAGATCGGTCAGCCCACCGTGGCCGGCGCAAAGGTAACCGCAAAGGTTCTGGAACAGGGCAAGGACAAGAAGATCCGCATTTTCAAGTATAAGGCGAAGTCCAACTACCGCCGCCGTCAGGGTCATCGTCAGCCGTTCACGAAAGTGGAAGTGACGAAGATCGAAGGCTGATGATCACTGCAGAAGCGGTGTACAGCCGGGCGGGGCTCTTCACGGGATACCGGATCTCCGGACACGGAGAGATGGACACGGAGGAGCTGGGCTATGATATCGTATGCGCAGCTGTGTCGGCCATCACGCTGACGGCGGCGCTGGGACTGCGGGACGCACTGGGCATTGACGGTTCGTATGAATCGGAGAGCGGGCTTCTCACAGTGGATATCAGCGGCCACGAGGACGCAAGAACGGAGGCGGTGATCGCTTCCATGTTCCGCGGTCTCGAGGAAGTACAGAAACAATATCCGGACAGGATTCTAATCAAAAAGCACGGGAGGTGAATTTCATGCTTCAGTTTGATCTCCAGTTATTCGCACATAAGAAGGGCGTATCCAGCACGAAGAACGGCCGTGATTCGCATTCTCAGCGTCTGGGCACGAAAATGCATGACGGTCAGCTTGCAAAGTGCGGCAACATTCTGGTTCGCCAGAGAGGCACGCATCTGCATCCGGGCACGAATGTAGGCATCGGCAAGGATGACACTCTTTTCGCTCTGACGGACGGCCGTGTGGCTTTCGAACGTGTAGGAAGAGACAAGAGACAGGTAAGCGTATATCCTGTAGCAGAATAATCCGGAAAAAGGACGTCCCTCGGGGCGTCTTTTTTTCATACCTTTTTCCGGCACAAAAAAGCAGGGGCAAAGAGTCCCTGCTTTTCTGATGGAATTTTTATTCCTGCCCGGCAGGCTGCCAGACGATCTCGGAGCGTTCGTCTCCGGAGGCAGGCTGCTGTGCCGCAGCGGGACCACCGGGGGCCTTTCCCTGCTGAGCGGCAAGCTTTGCCTTTTCTTCTGCTTCTTTCCGGGCTTTTTCTGCGGCGATGCGCTGTTTTTCCGCACGGGTGAGGAGCACCGGATATTTCGGTACAGGAGAAACCTCTGCATTGATCTCAAAGAGGCGGCCCCAGGGGAATTCCGCAGTGATGGAAGCGGGATCGAGCCCCATATTTTTCCGGGCAAATTCCTGAAGCTCGGCCACCATTTCCTCGGTCACCTCCGGAGAGGCCGGGGCAGAGGGATCGTCGCCGAGGATCTCCTGAAGTCGGTAGAGATTTTTCCGCACATTCGCCTGATAGGCCCAGTTGTCGAGGTACTGGATGGAGAGCATGTCTTTGTGGTCCTGTTCGCTCATTTCCGGAGCCAGTACGGCCTGTGCGATGGAGAATCCGATGGTATTGCTGGCGGTGTTCCAGCCGTTATAGGAGGCGACGGAGTAGAGAAGGTCCTTTTCCCGGAGGAGCTTCATGAGGGTATTGTCCGAGCCGTTGGCGAAGTAGACGTCGAGGACCGCAATGGGAATGCCGCGGTCATGGGCGGCGGCGACGCGGTCCATGAATTCGGTGGTGCTTTCCTTGAGCATGCCGAAGTTGCTGAACTGGCCGGATTCTCCTGTGGATGCGAGAGGCGTATTGACGGCGAGAAGGATGTCGGGCTGTTTCGTGGTCATGACGCCGCCCACGGCGGCAACGTGCTGGGCGATGGTGCGGCCGATCTCCTGACTTTCATAGCTGGGGACGGTGTCCTCCGCCCGGCCGAGGGGATACAGTGCCTCGAAACGGGGCTGGAGATGATTGTCGTCCACATGATAGCGGGCGATGAGGAGGAGCGCCAGCTGGTCGGCGCCGGGGAAGGAGCCGTATACTTTTTCGGAGAGTCCCTTTGCATCCTCTTTCAGATAGCGCGCTTCGAGGGCGGACTGGGAATTCCGGCTGCTGTCATCGAAGCCGAGGCAGAAGTAGGTAAATACGCCGTCTTTCACGTCCTCGATAAGGCGTTTATTGATGATGGTATTTTTCGTGCGCCGTTCAAACCAGTCCTGAAGGTATTCCGTGGGGACGGAGAGCTTCAGCGCCAGGAGCTCCGCCGATTCGGTCGGAGTGATAGTGCCGGCGTTCATTTTGTCCTGCAGGCCGGAGATGCGGTAAATGGAGGTGCCGTAGTTCGCATAGTAGTAGGGCTCCACGCCGCTGCTGGAGGCATAAGGGGTGCGCATGATGGTGCCGAAGGCGTAGATGGGCACGTTCGGATGGGTCCGGTGGAGCGTGCGGAGCCGGTCGACCCGGTTCGTGAGGACCTCGAGGGATTCATTGTGCTTGCGGGAGTCCACCAGTCCTCCGTAGATGAGGGTATCCGTGGAGAGGACGGCCGCATCGGCGCGGTCCATATTCTGCTGCACCCAGTACCAGACGCGGTCCGGGGAGCCCTGATAGTCCCGGCCGGAAAGCAGATAGGCCGGCGGGGTGATCACGGTATAGCCTGCCTTTTCCGCCGTATCGGCGGTGTAGGCGAGGCTCACGGGCCGGTCGTCCTGGGGAACGAGAAGAATGGTTTTCGCCGAGGCGGTCAGTCCGGCGAGGGAGACCGCACAGGCTACGGCGGCGGTCAGCAGCAGTTTAGGACACTTCAAAATGAAAACCTCCTGTCATGATGGTGTGCCATCGCGGGGAAAACGCACTTTTTTGTGGAATCCCGGATGGGGATGATAGAGCTGCCAGTGAAAGAAAATGGCGGCGGCCCGAAGCAGCAGCACAAGGATGAATCCGATCCACGAGGCGGCGGTCACGGAGAGCAGCTGCCAGGCGGCGCAGACGGCGAGGCCGCCCGCGATGGACGCGAGGGCGTATACGTCGGTGCGGAGCACGAGCGGCACCCGCTGGGCCATCATGTCCCGGATGATGCCGCCGCCGATGGCGGTGATAAGTCCGAGCATGACGGGCATGACGTATTGTTCCTCCGGATGGGCGTACAGGCTGGTGAGCGCGCCGGTGACGGTGAAGGCAGCGAGGCCGCACGTATCAGAAACGGTGTAGAGCATGGCGATCCACTGTTTGCTGCGCCGGGAAATGGGAACGAATTCGTAGAGAAGAGATACGGCGAGGGCCGTTGCGATGGAAAGGAGCAGTCCCGTCGGGCTGCGGAGGGCAGACGGCGGCGTGATGCCTGCGAGGACGTCGCGGATCATGCCGCCGCCGATTCCGGTTATGACGGCGAGAACGGTGACGCCGAATACGTCCATGCGCCGGGACAGGCCGGTCATGGCGCCGGAAAAGGCAAAGGCGATGGTGCCCATGGTTTCAAATATCAGCCAGGTGATAGACATAGCTCACTTTCTTTCCACTGTTAAGTCTTATTTATTATAGCATGTCCGGCGGCAGGGTAAAGGCAGCCGGGGCGGATGGCGTTTCCCGGTTCCAGCAGAAGCTTTCTGCTGGGCATGTCCTGCTTTTAAGCGTCATATTCCAAAAGTAATCGGACAAATATAGTCCGGTTATAGAGGGCGAATGGAAAATATGATACAATGAAGCATATGGCGGCGGGACAGCCGCCGGATGTAAAGGAGAGATTTCATGATCGTATTATCGCCGCGCCTGCAGACGGCGGCGGATCTTGTGCCGCCCTGCCGCTGCATGGCGGATATCGGAACGGACCATGCCTATGTGCCGCTGTATCTGTGGCAGCAGGGACGGATCAGACAGGCGGTCGCCTCGGATATCCATGAGGGTCCGGCGGTCCGGGCGGAGGAGCACTGCCGGAAGGCGCAGGCCTTGCAGGCGGTATCCGTGCGGGTCGGGCCGGGACTTTCCACGCTCCGGCCGGGCGAGGCGGAAGGCGCTGTCATTGCCGGCATGGGCGGTCTGATGATCCGCCGGATACTGGAGGAGGGCCGCGAAGTGGCGGATGCCATGGACTGGTTCGTCCTCCAGCCGCAGAATCACGGAGCGGAGCTGCGCCGGTGGCTGGGGCAGAACGGCTTTCAGATCTGCGGAGAGGCACTGGCTGCGGAGGACCGGATGCTGTACGAGATCCTTTTCGTGCGCCATGGTCCGATGCCGGAGCTGACGGGGCTGGAAGCGGAAACGGGACTGCTGCAATACCGCATGGAGGACCCGCTGTTTCCGGAGTTCCTGCGGCGGCTCATACGGAAGAGGGAATTTACGATCCGCGGCGTGGCGGAGGATACGGAAAACCGGGTGAACCGGGAAAAACGGCTCCGGGCGGAGCGGGAGAAAAAAGAACTGGAGGCTCTGTTATGGAAATTCGGGCAAAAGACATCATCGGTCTGATGGATGCATGGGCGCCGCCGTCGCTGGCGGAGAGCTGGGATCATCCCGGCCTTCAGGCCGGCGATCCGGACCAGCCGGTGCACCGGCTGATGACGGCGCTGGATCTGACGCGGGCGAATCTGGATTACGCCATGGCGCACGGCGTGGATATGATCGTTTCCCATCATCCGTTTCTTTTCCGCGGGGTGCAGACTATTGATCTGCGGACGGAAAGGGGGCGGATGCTGGCGGATCTGCTGTCGCACCGCATCTGTTCCTTTGCGGCGCACACCAATCTGGACACGGCGGACGGCGGCGTGAACGACGCGCTGGCGGAGGCGCTGGGGCTCCGCGGCTGTACGGGGCTGGTGCCGGTCCATCAGAAAAAACGGTATAAGCTGGTGGTCTATGTGCCGGCTTCCCATGCGGAGGCGATGCGCCGCGCACTGGCATCAGCCGGAGCAGGCATCGCCGGGGAATACACGCATTGCACGTTTTCCTCGGTCGGAACGGGGCGGTTCCTGCCGGGAGCGGCGTCGCATCCCTTCCTCGGCGAAGCGGGCCGGGAGGAAGCGGCGGAGGAGGTGCGCATCGAGACATTCCTTGAGGAGGACTGCCTGTGCGCTGTCCGCGAGGCCGTGCGCACCGCTCATCCCTACGAGGAGCCGGTGTGGGATCTGTATGAGCTCGTAGACGGCGGTCCCTGGGAGACCATGGGCCGCGTGGGCGAGCTGCCGCATCCCATGAGCGGGGAGGAAGCGCTGCTCTATGTAAAGGAAAAGCTGGGGCTTGAAACGGTCAAATGGGCCGGGCCGGCCAACGGCGTGATCCGGAAGGCAGCCATCCTCGGCGGCGCCGGCGCAGAATTTATGGGCCGGGCCAAAGCAGCCGGAGCGGATCTGTATATAACGGGCGACGTGAAGTACCACGAGGGGCAGGAAGCGGAGGCGCTGGGCCTTCTGGTGATCGACGGCGGCCATTTCCATACGGAGAAATGGATCATCCCGCGGATGGCGTCGCGCATTCGTCAGGCGGCGGAGGAGCGGGGCTGGGAGCTGACGGTCCTGGAAGATCCTGTGGCGGCCGACGTGTTTTCCTACCGCTGACAGGCCATTGAATTTGTAAAATCCGTATGATATACTGTCACTCGTGAGCACGAAAGATGATTGCGGGCCTTTCGGGGTCTGAGGAAAGTCCGAGCTTCGCAGGGCAGGATGCCGGATAACGTCCGGCGGGGGTGACCCCAGGGAAAGTGCCATAGAAAAGGAGACCGCCGTGCAAACGGTAAGGGTGGAAAGGTGCGGTAAGAGCGCACCAGCAGTCAGGTAACTGGCTGGCTTGGTAAACCCCATCTGAAGCAAGGCCGAATAGGGAAGGGTTGAGGTTGCCCGCTGACCTTCCGGGTTGTTGCCGCTTGAACAGGAGAGCAATTTTCTGTCTAGATAGATAATCATCGCCACATTGTGGAACAGAACTCGGCTTATTGACTGCTCATAGAAAAAGAAAAGACCATCGATATCGATGGTCTTTTTTGTTGTGTTTTTGAGAAAATCAGGCGGCTGTTACCGGGATGCCCGGCGGATGGCTTCTTCAAATTCCTCCTGGATCTTCCGGGACGGTTCCTTGTCCGCCAGGGAGAACAGGATGATGGCCAGCGTGGAAAGAATAAATCCGGGCACCAGCTCATACAGGCCGAACCATGCAAACTGCTTCCAGATGAGGACGACCACGCCGCCGGTCAGGATGCCCGCATAGGCGCCCTTGAGGGTCATGCGTTTCCAGTAGAGAGAGAGCAGTGTTACCGGACCGAAGCAGGCGCCGAAGCCGGCCCACGCGTAGGACACGATCTGGAAAATGTAGCTGTTCGGATCGGAAGCGAGATAGAGAGCGCACAGTGAGACCGCCAGTACGGTGAGGCGGCTCACGAGGATCAGTTCCTTTTCACTGGATTCTCTGTGAAGGAAAGGCTGATAGAGGTCGCGGGATACTGCGGAGGCCGTGACGAGAAGCTGCGACGAGGCGGTACTCATGATGGCTGCCAGAACAGCGGACCAGATAAGGCCTGTGATGAACGGTGCGGACAGATCCGCCGCCATGATGATGAATACCCGTTCGGCATCGGCATTTTCCAGCGGCATGGACAGATAGGCCTTGCCCACGATGCCGATGATGATGGCAAAGAGAAGGGAGATGATGACCCAGCCCATGGCGATACGGGTGGATTTTTTCAGCTCCGATGCGTCGCTGATGGCCATGAAGCGCACAAGGATGTGCGGCTGGCCGAAGTAGCCGAGGCCCCAGCCGAGAGAGGAGATGAACATAATGAAATTGGCGAAGCCGCCGGCGGATTCCGGGAGCAGGGAGAAGAAGTCCGGCCCTTCTCCTGCGAGGATGTCCATGGTGGGGACGGGGCCGCCCAGCGCGATGGTGGCGGCGACCGGAATATAGAGCACGGTGAAGAACATCATGGTGCCCTGAATGAAGTCGGTCCAGCAGACGGCGCTGAATCCGCCGAGGAACGTATAGAATACCACCACGAAGGCGCCGATGAGGAGAGCCGTAGTATAGGGCAGTCCGAAAATGGTATTGAAGAGCTTGCCCGCCGCGACGAATCCGGACGAGGTGTAAATGATGAAGAAGATGATGATGCACACCGCGCAGATGAAGCGGAGGCCGTTCCGGTGATCCTCAAACCGGTTGGACAGATAGTCCGGAATGGTGAGGCTGTTGCTGGCGACCTCGGTGTAGGTGCGGAGGCGTTTGGAGATGAATACCCAGTTCAGCCAGGTACCGATGATGAGGCCGATGCTCGTCCAGATGGCGGACAGGCCGTGCAGGTAGGCAAAGCCCGGCAGCCCCATGAGCATCCAGCCGCTCATATCGGATGCCTCGGCGCTCATGGAGGTGAGCCACGGGCCGAGCTTGCGGTCGCCCAGAATGTACTGCGACAGATTTTTCTGTTTTCGTGAATAGTAGATGCCGATGGACATCATCACCAGCAGGTACAGCGCAAAGGCCAGGATGATGCCGATTTCTCCGTTGTAGTTCATAGAAAACGCCTCCGATGGGGAGTCCTGCGGAAATAAAAATACCGGAAGCTGCGGACCGCTGACGGGGCAGCATTCCAGTGCGTTTCCTGCATGGACCCTTTTTAAATTTTATATTTTTTTATGATAAAAGAAGAAAGCTGATTTGTAAAGGTTTTCCGGGCCGATCCGTTTAAAGAATTACCGGGGAGCGGTAATAATCCTGCCGTCCGGCTCTCTGCTCCGGGCCATGAAAGCAGAAGGTCTGGATATCGCAGGCCCGGCGGTCCAGTGCGAGCTGCGCCGCTGCCTCTCCGGACAGTGTACGCTCTGCCCGGGCGGTGCTGGTGATCACCGGAAGGCGGGCCCGGCGGAGGAGAGCGCTTTCCGTCCGGCGCAGGGCCAGCAGCCGCACATAGAGGGGACGGCCGGGCCGCGCCATAGGAGACGGTTCGTCCGCACCGGCAAGGAGCAGCGAGGCGCCGATGCGGCGCAGGCGGCTGTACAGATAACGCCGGCTCTTGATGGCAGCGAGCATATCCTCATAGGAGGTGCGCTGCATTTCTTTCAGCCAACGGTTCTCTAGTCCCTCTGAAAAGAGGCCGGACCGGATGAGGTGCTCCTTCGTGAGGAGGCGGAAAGAAAGCAGGCAGGCATCGTCGTAGCGCCGGTAATCGGTGAAGGCGCCTCTGCGGAGCAGGCGGAGAAGGGCGGGCCGCTCCGCTTCCGGGATGTGAGAGGGCGCACGGCCGCCGGCGATCTCTCCGCGGATGGCAGTGGCCGATACGGGATGGGCCTGATCCCGCGGAAAAGGGAGGATCTCCATGGGCAGACCGTACTGCAGGATAGTGCGGGCGTACTGGATGCCGAGAAGATTATTGGGCTTCGTCAGATCATCGGCCAGTCCGGGGAATTTCCGCACAGCGGCGTCATTCACCGCAGCAGAATAGGGAAGTCCCTTCCGGAGGGCCTCATGGAATGCCTCGGAAAAGGCGGGGGAAAAGGTCCATTCGGCGATGGCGGAAATAGCGGCCGCATCCAGCGTTTCCGCACCGAAGGCGGCGTGAGTGCAGCCCATGGCGTGCAGCAGCAGGATGCCTGCTTCGGCAAAGCGGTCGGCGCTCTGGAGAACGCAGGATACGGGGAGCTCCGCCGCAGCGGATACGCCGTGTTCCACGGACCAGGCCGCGCGGGACCATTTGTCAAAAAGGGCGGGCTCGCCCCGCTGGACGAAGGCGCCGCTCATGGCCGCTGCTATCGGCGCCTCCGGATACCGGGCGCGGATCATGGACAGCAGATGCGCGTGTCCCTCGTGAAAAGGGTTCCATTCGGCTACGATTCCTATATACATAAGTCCTCCCGTCTTGTGTCTGTTTCCTGCATTATAGCATGGGAGGGAGGGCACTCAAATTTTCCGTGGCGGTTTTGTCCTGTGTTATAATAGCGTCAGACTGAAATAGAAAAAGTAGAAATCAATTCTGAAAGGAAAAGAATGAAAGGACGGATTTTTTTAGCGGCGGTTCTCGCTTCGGCGCTTTTGTTGACGGCCGGATGCGGACAGGAATCGCTGGATGATCAGTTTATATTTGGCAAAAACCGCATCAGCTGTGCCAATGAAACCATTACAGTGGAAGTGCCGTTTGAGCTGGGCGTGCAGGGACAGATGGCGGATCTGGCGCCGAAGGACAGCGGCAAGGTGAGCGCCGAGGGACACAACCGGTATATGCAGGTGCTGGTGACCGGCGAGGCAACAGATAAAACGGCAGAAGCGCAGGCAGCGGAGGCTGTTGCCATGATGCGGCAGGAAGCCTCGGTGACAGATCTGCAGGAAAAAGCCGAACCGGCGCGTATCGGAGAAACGGAAGGAGTCTGCCTGACGTTTTCTTTCACGGATACAAGCCGGGGACAGCCGGCGGCGCTCACGGTGAAGGAGTATATTTTCCGGCAGGACCGGACGCTGTGGCGCGTCATTTATCAGTACCGCACAGAGGACCCGGTGGGGAAGGCTCTGGCGGAACGGATTGAGGGACGGATCGTGCAGGGCGCGACGTTCTGAGGAAAGGCGGAGCTATGAGAGTAAGCAGACCGCATGGCGTTTTATCACTGATTCTTTTTCTGGCGGCCGGGGCGCTGATCGGGGGTATTCTGGGCCAGCTGCTGGGTCAGGCCAGTCTGGCAGGGATCATGCCGTATATCACAAAGCCCTTTGAAATTTTTAATTTTCAGGATATTTATCTGAATCTGGCGATCATGGAGATCCACTTCGGCATCCGGTTTGCGCCGAATCTGATCAGCATTCTGGGCATCCTGATCGCGGCCTGGATTTACAGCCGGTTTTGACCGGCTGCTTTTCCGAATCTGTTTTATGGATGAGATCGGAGGTGTGTGGCATGGTGATTCTGGCATCGCAGTCGCCGCGCCGCAGTGAGATCCTGCGGGAAATGGGAATTTCTTTCCGCGTCGTTCCGAGCCGTTACGAGGAAAAAAATGACCGGCCGCTGCCTCCGGATGAGCTGGTGCGGCTCCAGGCAGAGGGCAAGGCGGAAGAGGTATGGCGCCGGTGCGGCGGTGAAGAGCCCGTGCTGGGGGCCGATACGATCGTTGTCCTCGACGGCGCTGTTCTCGGGAAGCCCGCCGATGAAGCAGAGGCGGCCCGGATGCTGGAGCGGCTGTCCGGCAGGACGCATGAGGTGATGACCGGCGTCTCTGTTTTCCGGGATGGGCGGCACTGGAGCAGCGTCTGCGTGAGCCGGGTGACATTTCGGAAGATGTCCGGGAACGAGATCCGGGACTACATTGCTACCGGTGAGCCTATGGACAAGGCAGGCGCCTATGCCGTACAGGGGCTTGGGCGGAAGTTTGTGGAAAAGGTGGACGGTCCGGTGTCGAATGTGATCGGACTGCCGAAAACGCTGGCGGAGGAGCTGCTGCGCCGCGCCGGGGAACCGGGGTGATCGCATGACGAAGGTACGGGACCTGACCGAGGAGGAACGGCCAAGAGAAAAATTTGCGGCCTCGCCCTCACAGGCGAGCATGGTGGATCTGGTGGCGATCCTGCTGCGCACAGGCCGGAAGGGCTGTTCCGTAGTGGAACTGGCCCGGCAGGTGACGAAGCGGCTCGGAGAGGGCGGCGTGCACTGGCAGGAGGATCTGGACTGGCGGGACCTTCAGGATATTTCCGGGATAGGAAGAGACAAGGCCATTACCATCTGTGCTGCCATCGAGCTGGGGCGTCGTCTGACAGCCTATCACGACAAGCAGGCGCTGCTTCTGCTGAGCTCACCGGATCGGGTGGCCGGTTTCTTTATGGAAAAACTTCGCCATGAGACGCAGGAGCACTTCCATGTGTGCTATCTCAATGTAAAGAACCGGATGCTCGGAGAAAAGGAGATCTCCGTGGGGAGTCTGCATACCGTTGAGGCCGACCTCAAGGAAACCATGAAATGGGGCATCCGGTATAAGGCGCACGGACTGATCCTGATCCATAATCATCCCTCCGGTGATCCGGAGCCGTCGCGGGAGGATATCCGAATGACGCGGCGCTTTGCGGAAGCGGCGGAGCTGCTGGATATGGAAGTGCTGGATCATGTGATCATCGGAGACGGGATCTACATCAGCCTCCATGACCGGGGCATCGTGTGACCGGTGCAAAAGCAGGAAGAATGCATTATAATGAATAAAGAATTTGCTCAGGAAGGAAGGTATCGTCATGGAAATGGAATCCGGCAAAAGATATTCTGCCGCATCGAAGGGATATAACGATAAAATTTATGAAATCCGGTTTATTCCGGTCATGGAACGTCCGGAATATCAGGAAGGTCCGGTAAAGGATGCACTTCTCCGTCTGAAGGACGAAATGGAAGCGGAGGATTTTGAAAAATACGTCAACAACGGACTGATCCGCATCACCTATGATGGAAGCCGCCTTATGCTGATCACGAAATCCGAGCTGTACCGCACCATGCTGTCGGCCCGTTTCTTTGCGCAGATCTGCCGTGCTTTTGATGTGGGCAATTTCCGCGTGGTCAGCGAAGTCAACGGATACTGAGCGTATTTATGGAATAAAGAGCAAAAACAGAGGGAACGTGCCTTTGTTTTTGCTCTTTTGTTTATTATTCCGGAGGAAAGGCAGGGAAAAACGGATGGATACTCTCTGGAATATATTTCACGCAGGCGGATGGATGATGGGGCCCATTCTGCTGTGTTCGTTTCTGGCGGCGGCCATAGGAGTGGAGCGGTTTCTTTTCTATCGCGGCAGCCGATCCCGTATGGAAGTGCTGGCCGATGCAGCAGCCGGCTTTGGGAAGACCGGAGACGCGGCGGTTTTGGCGGCTGTGCTGGAAGAGGAAGACGGATGTGCGGCCAGGGTGCTGCGGAAAGCGCTGGCCGGCGGAGGCTCCCGGGCGGCGCAGTCCCTTCGTCTGGAATGCGAAGCATCCCGCGAGCTGACGGCACTCAGACGGTATCTGCCGGTGCTCCGGGCGATCGTTACGCTGGCACCGCTTCTGGGACTGCTGGGAACGGTCATCGGGATGATCCAGTCCTTCCGGGTCCTGACTGCCGCAGCCGGACAGCCGGCGGCTGTGACGGGCGGCGTGGCCGAGGCGCTGATCTGTACGGCCTTCGGCCTGTTTGCCGCCATTCTGGCGCTGCTGATCCACTCATTTTTTTCTCAGCGGCTGGATGAGTTGACAGCGCAGATGGAGCAGGCGGCCAATCTGTATCTGGCGGCTCTGGCGGAGAGGGAATCATGAAGCTGCGGCCGATGCAAAACGAGCGGGAGCCGCAGATCATGATCATTCCCATGATCGATATCATCTTTTTTCTGCTCGTATTTTTCATGATGAGCATGCTCTCCATGACGGTAGAGCATTCCGTACCACTGCAGCTGCCGCAGGCGGCGACGGCGGTGCTTCAGACGGAGGCGTCTCTGACGGTAGGAGTCACCGCAGACGGCCGGATCTTTGTGGAGGAAGAGCCGGTGAGCCGTGCTGATTTTTCACGACGCATGGCGGCGGAGCGGGAACGGAATCCGGATGTGAATGTGGTGCTCCGTGCAGATGAGGACGCCCGGCATGCGGACGTTCTCTTTGTGCTGGATGGCCTGCGTTCCGCAGGGATCAGCCGGATCGGCATTGCGGCAGACCAAGGAGAGACGCCATGAAACGAAGGATTCTTCCGGAGCATAGCCGGTGGAAGCGGGCGGCGGTATGTTCGCTTCTGTTTCACGGAATGCTTTTCGGAATTCTGGTCTTTTGTCTTTCCTCCTATTTTGAAATACAGAAGGCACCGCCGATCGAAGTCTCCCTGACGGCCGGGCAGGGCGGCCGGGGGCATGGCACTGCATCCAATTCCGGCGTTTCTGCGGTGGCTCCATTGGAGGCAAAGACGGAGCCGGCTGATGCTTCTTCTCCATATCAGAATACGGAAGGGGGACTCTCCTCTTTATCCGGCCCGGGAAAGGAATCCGCAGAAGGCTATGGAAACGGAACCTCGGGCACCGGAGAGGGAATGGCCAGTGGAGGCGGAACAGAAAACGGGGAGGAGCAGCAGCCGGCTGCCATAGAAGGGCCGAAGCTCCTGTCCGCACCGTCTCCCCGGTATCCGGAATCCGCACGGCAGGAGCAGAAAGAAGGCACTGCTGTTATCGGTCTTACCATTGCCGAAGACGGTTCGGTTACACAGACCTGGGTGGAGTCCTCCTCCGGAGACAGCCGTCTTGACAGCGCAGCGGCCGAAGCCGTCTACGCTTGGCGATTTGTACCGGCCCGAAGGAACGGTGTTCCCATTTCCGTCAGATCCCGTGTACCTGTGATTTTCGAGCTGCGGGAATAGGATGGTTCATTCCTGACGGTCGATGGAGTATAATAAGAGCATCCGTTTATTGTTTTTTGAGGAGGATTTTAAATGAAAAAAGGGAAATTGTACGGCATCGGCGTGGGCCCGGGAGATTCCAAGCTGATGACAGTCAAGGCAGTGGAACTTCTGCAGTCGGCGGATATGATCATTACGCCGAAAACGGAAAAGAAAGACGGCTCGGTAGCATTTCATATTGCTTCGCCGTATATTCCGGAAACTGCGGAAATTCTACCGATGGTTTTTCAGATGAATACGGATATGGCGGCTGTAGAAAGACAGTGGGAAGAAAATCGCAAAATCATCACGGAAAAACTGGATGAAGGGAAAAATCTGGTTTTCCTGACACTGGGAGATCCCATGCTGTACAGCACCTATATGTATATTTTCCGCGCATTTGAGGGGACGGAATACGAAGCGGAGACGATTCCCGGCATTCCGGCTTTCCTCGGCATTGCGTCCTATATCGGAATGCCTGTGGCGGAATGGGAAGAAAATGTGCTGATCATTCCGGCAACGGCCAGCCCGGAAAAAATCGATCAGGCTCTCGCTGCCGCTGATCATGCGGTCATCATGAAAGTCTATAAAAACTGGGGATATATCCAGAGCGAGCTCCGGAAACATCATATGATCAAGAAGGCAGTGATGGTATCCCGTGCTGGACTGCCGGACGAAATCATTCAGCGGGATCTGGACAGTCTGCCGGCGGATTATAAACCGAATTATCTCAGCACCATTCTTACCAAGAGGGATGATCTGTAATGTCAAGTTATACGCGTCCGCGTATCGTTCTGGCCGGCGTCAGCAGCGGCGTGGGGAAAACAACGGTTGTGACCGGACTTTCTTCGCTGCTTCACGCACAGGGACTTTCCGTACAGCCATTTAAGGTAGGGCCGGATTACATTGATCCCGGATTTCATGCGAAGGCCGCAGGAAGGGAATCCTACAATCTGGACACCTGGCTGGCTCCGGAGGATCATCTGGCATCTACCTTTGCAAAGCTCTCCGAGGGCGCAGATATTTCCCTGATCGAGGGCGTTATGGGCCTCTATGACGGGGGCGGAAAAGGCATCAGCAGCACGGCACAGATCGCCAAGCTGCTTCATGCCCCGGTCGTTCTTATTATCAACTGCCAGTCTGTGGGTGCCAGCGCAGCGGCCATTGCCATGGGTTACCGGGATTACGATCCGGAAGTGTCCTTTGCGGGGGTTATTCTGAATAAACTCGGCTCCGATAAACACGAAGCGATGATCCGTGAGGCCATGGCTGATGCAGGAATTCCTGTTTTCGGCACACTGCACAGAGATGCGGATCTGAAAACACCGGAGCGGCATCTTGGCTTGACGCCGGTAACGGAAGTAGAGACCTCGGGACTGATCCGGCATATGCAGGAGGATGCCGGCCGCTGGATTGATGTGGAAGCGCTGATCCGGACGGCCCGGCAGGCTCCGGACATCGAATGCGCGGCGAAACCCCGTCATGAAGGCGGCGATGTGGTTCGCATCGGCATTGCCCGGGACGAAGCATTCACCTTCTATTATCCGGCCAGTCTGGCCGCGCTGGAGGCGCGCGGTGCGGAGCTGGTGCCGTTCAGCCCCATGCGGGACGCGCAGATTCCCGATGTGGACGGCCTTATCTTCGGCGGAGGATTTCCGGAAATGTTCCTCCAGGAGCTGGCCGGGAACGAATCGATGAAGGAATCCATTACGGCGGCAGCAAAAGCAGGCATGCCTGTGTATGCTGAATGCGGCGGGCTGATGTATCTCTGCCGGGATATCATTGATTTTGAGGGCCGGTGCAGCACCATGACAGGACTGGTGCCGGCGGTATGCCGCATGCAGAAAAAACTGCAGCGGGTCGGCTATGTGACGGCCTCTGCGCAGCGGCCGAGCATTCTGGCGGAGCCGGGAGATACCATCCGGGGGCATGAATTCCATTTTTCCACGATGGAACCTCTGACAGGGGATTTTCCGTGGGCTTATGAAATGAAAGGCATCCGGCAGGCAGAACCACATAAAGAAGGCTATGCCTGTGGCAATGTACTGGCTTCCTATCTGCATATGAATTTTGACGGCAGTCCCCGTGCGGCCGATGCACTGATCCGGAACTGCCGGGAATGGCGAAACCGGAACGAGGAATGATAATGGAATCGCAGGGACTTGTACTTATCAATACGGGAAACGGCAAAGGAAAAACGACCGCGGCGCTTGGTACAGCCATACGGGCCTGGGGTGATGGACAGCGGGTGCTGATCCTGCAGTTCATTAAGGGCTCATGGAAATACGGAGAGCTGGAAGCAGTCCGCGCACTGGGCGGACTGAACGGCAATCTGGAGATCCGCTCCATGGGAGATGGATTTGTTTTCCATAATAAAAAGGAAGATGCCGCGGAGTTTGCGAGAAAGAAACAGCTGGCACAGGATGCCTGGGCGGAAGCAGTCAGGGAAGTCATGAGCGACCGCTGGGACCTGATCGTGCTGGATGAAATCAATTATGCCATTCATTTCGGTATGATCTCCGAGGAAGAAGTGGCGAAACTGATTCACGATCGTCCGGCGAGGCTCAATCTGATCCTGACAGGACGTTATGCGACGGAAGGACTGATCAGGCTGGCAGATACGGTTACGGAAATGCAGCCGGTCAAGCATGCCTTTGAAAAGGGCATTCGCGCACGCAAGGGAATTGAATTCTGAAATTGATCTGATAAAGGAAGAAAGAGGGCTCTTTCTTCCTTTTCTATTGGAAATCATGGGAAGCATAGTCATTTCTTTACATACCGGGACGGGCATGATAAAATTTTGAATGGATTTCATTCAGTTTTGGAAAGGAAGCAGAACCATTTTCTATGTCCTTTCCGTGAAAATGAGGGATGACTGTGGCTTTATATGTAAAAAAATTCGGCGGCAGCTCTGTGGCTACGCCGGAGAAAATGAGAAATATCGCAAATCGTATCCTCAGCGAAAAGAAGCCGGACGATCAGATCGTTATCGTCGTATCTGCTATGGGGGACAGCACGGATGATCTGCTGGCCCTTGCCGGACAGGTGACGAAGGAGCATTTCGGCCGTGAGATGGACATGCTCCTCACTACAGGTGAGCAGGTGTCCATCGCTCTTATGGCGCTGACGTTCCAGGCCATGGGCGTACCGGCCATCTCGCTTACAGCAGCGCAGGCGGGCATCATCGCCGAAGGCGCTTTCAGCAAGGCCGATATCGTGGATGTCCGTCCGGACCGGGTGTTCCGTGAGCTGAATGCAGGCAAGATCGTGATCGTGGCGGGATTTCAGGGCATCACCAGCGAAGGCGATGTAGTGACGCTCGGCCGTGGCGGAAGCGATACCACAGCCGTGGCTCTGGCCGGTGCCATGAAAGCGGATATGTGCGAGATCTTCACCGATGTAGACGGCGTTTACTCAGCGGATCCCCGCTACGTGCCGGATGCGATCAAGATCGATGAAATCACCAATGAGGAGATGCTGGAAATGGCCCGGCTGGGGGCAGGGGTCATGCAGCCGAAGAGTGTGGAAATGGGAATGCGCTATCACATTCCGATCCATGTGCGCTCCACATTTACGAAAGAAGCCGGTACGATCATTCGGGAGGAATCAACGATGAACCATACACAGTTTGCCGTGCGCGGTGTCGCACAGGATGTTCATATTGCCAAAATTGCGGTGCTGGGTGTGCCCAATGTACCGGGTGTTGCCTACAGTGTGTTCAATAAGCTGGCGGAAAATCATGTCAGTGTGGATATGATCGTGCAGAGCATCCGCAGTGCTGATACGGACAAGACGGACATCATTTTCACTATCGACAATAATGACCTGGATGAAGCGAAAAAAGTGCTGGACGGTCTGACGGTGGAAGGCGTGATCCCGGGAATCATCTGCAGTGATGACAAGGCGAAGGTCTCCATTGTCGGTGCAGGAATGCTGGGGGCTCCCGGAATTGCGGCCCGCATGTTCGGGGCTCTGGGACGGTCTGATATCAATATCGATATCATCAGCACATCCGAGATCAGTATTTCCTGTCTCATTCCCAGAACGGATCTGACAAAAGCAGTTCAGGCCATTCATAAGGAATTTTTCGGGAGCGAACAGGCTTGACGATATGAAAGCACAGGGCTTCGCCCCTGTGCTTTTCTTTTGGCCGGAACGGTTTCTGTAGCTGACAGGAAACACCATGGTTTATAATTTCAGAAATTTACATAAAGGAGAATATCAATTATGAAGTGGAGCGAAGGTGAAATCGTCCACGGATTCAGAGTGACGCGCATGTCCCGGATTCCGGAAGTGGATTCGGATGCCTATCTGATGGAGCATGAAAAATCAGGAGCGCGCCTTCTGTATCTGGATAATACAGATGACAACAAGGTATTTTATATCTGCTTCCGCACGACGCCGGACAATTCGAAGGGCACGCCTCATATCATGGAACATTCCACGCTGTGCGGATCCCGTAAATTTCCGCTGAAGGAACCTTTTGTGGAACTGGCAAAGGGATCTCTGAACACATTTCTCAATGCAATCACATGGCCGGATAAGACCATGTATCCGGTGGCGAGCCGCAATGCACAGGATTTCCATAATTTGATGGATGTCTATCTCGACGCGGTATTTTATCCGAACTGCCTTAAAGATCCGCAGATCCTCATGCAGGAAGGGTGGCATTACGAGCTGGAGGATAAAGAATCTCCTCTGATCTATAATGGCGTTGTCTATAACGAGATGAAAGGCGCTCTGTCTTCTCCGGAAGCGATCATGGAGGACTGTGCCATGGCGGAGCTTTTCCCCGATACCACCTACGGCGTGGAATCCGGGGGTGACCCGGATGTGATTCCTTCGCTGTCTTTCCGGGAGTTTACGGAATTTCACCGCCGGTTCTACCATCCGTCAAACAGCTATATATATCTGTACGGCGATATGGATATCGAAGAGACGCTGCGTTTCATTGATGAAGAATATCTTTCTCATTTCAGCCGGCATGCGGTGGATTCTGCAGTCAGGCTGCAGTCTCCGTTTGCCCGCCGGAAGCAGCTGGAACGGAGCTATGGCATTGCCGCCGGAGATGATGAGAAAAATAAAGCCATTCACAGCCTCTATATTGCCTTTTCTGATCAGATGAGTACCGCGGAATCCATGGGCCTCAAGATCCTGAATTATACGCTGATTGAAATGGATGGAGCACCTCTGAAAAAAGCCGTGGTCGATGCGGGCATCGGCAATGATCTGACCGGAAGCTACAGCGACAGCTACCGGCAGCCGGTATGGGAGATCGAGACAACAGGCTCGGAGCCGGAAATGCAGCAAAAATTTGCGCAGGTGCTGGACAGCACTCTCCGTACGCTGGCGCTGAATGGTCTGGACCGGGAGATGCTGGCAGCAGCGCTGAACCGGACGGAATTTACTCTCCGTGAAAGCGATTATCAGGGACGGCCCAAGGGGCTGTTTTACGGTGTACGCGCCATGGATATGTGGCTGTATGACCGCGATCCCATGGCGGCTCTCCGGTATATCGAGGATCTGAAAACACTTCGGGAGGGAATCAGTCAGGGATTCTTTGAAAATCTGCTTCTGAAATATGTACTGAAAAACAATCATCAGGTACTGATCACCATGAAGGCAGAGAAAGGGCTCACGGAACGGAAAAACCGGGAAACAGAAGAAAAACTGGCATCTTATAAAAACAGTCTGTCCGATGAGCAGCTGGATGAAATCATCGCCAGTACCAGAGCGCTGAAGGAACGCCAGGCATCCGGTGAAACCGCAGAAGCTCTGGCAACGATTCCGATTCTGTCCCGAAGCGATCTGAAACGGGATATCCGGGATGAGGTCCTGGAGGAACAGCAGGTGAACGGCATCACACATCTGCATTACGCAGCGCACACATCCGGCATTTCTTACGTTAATCTGTTCTTCCCGCTGTATGGCCTGGAAACGGAAGACATTTCCTATGCCTATCTGCTGGCCAATCTGCTTTCCGGCATGGATACCCGGAATCATACCTATCAGGAATTGACACGCCTGTCCAATTCCTATACGGGGGGTCTTACGTTTTCTGTCAATTCCTACAGCAGGGCGGATGACGATTCCTCCTATGTTCCCGTCTTTATTGTCCGTGGCAAGGCGCTTACGGCCCGGATGAAGGAACTGACCGGTCTCATGGGAGACATTCTGAACCATACGCGGTTTGATGATCTGTCCCGTCTGAAGGAAATCCTTATGGAAGAAAAAGCGGACTGGGATATGTCTGTATTCAGCCGCGGCCATACACTGGTCATGCACCGGCTTCTGTCGTATTTTTCAGAGACGGAAAAATTCCGGGAAATGGGCGGCCTGTCCTTTTATTATTTCCTTTCTGATCTGGTCAAGCGGTTTGATGCGGACGGGGAAAAAATTGCCGCACGGCTGGCAGAAGTTTCTGCTAAAATTTTCACCCGTAAAAATCTGATTCTCCAGACTGTGGGAGACGTGGAGGAAAAACAGAAAGCAGAGGAATTTCTTCCTGTCATCATCGGAGACATGCCGGAAGGCAGCACTTCGGTGCCGGCCCGTTTCCATTTCCCGGAACCATCTGTCAATGAAGGCATCCTGACATCCGGGAAAGTGCAGTATGTGGTAAAGGGCGGAAACTTCCGCCATCACGGTTTCACCTATACCGGTGCACTTCAGGTGATGGAAACAATTCTCCGTTATGAATATCTGTGGAAAAAGATTCGTGTACAGGGCGGTGCCTACGGGGCATTTACCCAGTTTGCCCTGAACGGAAATTCCCTGATCTGCTCTTACCGAGACCCCAACCTCAGGGAAACGGTGGATGCCTATGGCGGCATTGCGGAATATCTGCGGAATTTTTCGATTTCCGACCGGGAAATGACCAAATATGTAATTGGTACCATGGCACCGGCAGAGACGCAGTATACGCCTTTCATGAAAGGGGAGCAGGCCATGATGTTCCGCTTTTGCGGCATCAACCGGGAGGACCGGCTCCGTGTGCGCAGGGAAATCATTGAATGCACCCAGCAGGATATCCGAAATCTGGCGGATCTGGTAGATGTGGTCATGAAGGAGCCGTATCTCTGCGTGATGGGCGGAGAGGATAAGATTCAGGCGGAAAAGGATCTGTTCCGCCATATCGTATCGCTTCCGGAATGATGAAAATACGTACCCGTTTTGCCCCGAGTCCTACAGGGTATATTCATCTCGGAAATGTATGGGTGGCCTTTCTGAACTGGCTGTGGACCCGACAGCATCAGGGGACCATTGTGCTGCGCATGGAGGACATCGACCGTCAGCGCTGCCATACGGCTTATGCAGAGGCTCTGATGGAGGACCTTGACTGGCTCGGTATCGACTGGGATGAAGGGCCGGGGGCTCTATACTCCTATGGCTCTGCTGTACAGAGTGAACGCATGGATTTTTACCGGGCTATTTTTGAGCAATGGAAAGAAGCAGGGGATGTATATCCCTGCTTCTGTACGAGAGCCAGACTTCGTCAGATTGCATCGGCTCCGCACCCCGGAGAAGAAGGACCGGGGTATGACGGCCGTTGCCGGAATCTGTCTCCGGAAGAACGGGCCCGGGAAACAAAAACTCCGTCATGGCGGTTCCGGATGAAGACGGAAAGCATCTCGTTTACCGATCTTTTCTGCGGAATGCAGGAGAAAACGCTCCACGCAGGGACCGATGATCTGGTACTGGTGCGTGCTGACGGCATGATTGCCTATCAGCTGGCCGCTTCTGCAGACGACGGCGCTATGGGAATCACTCATGTATTCCGCGGACGGGATCTTCTTTCTTCGGCACCGGCACAGATCTGCCTGCTGCAAAAGATGCAGCGGATTCCGCCGGTATATGCGCATCTCCCTCTCCTGGTGGATTCCTCCCATGTGCGTCTGTCAAAAAGGCAGCATGGAATCACCATCCGTGATATGAGAGAGTCAGGCATAACGGCAGAGCAGATCATCGGACGTCTGCTGTTCTGGGCGGGAGCCGTACCGGAAGGGGAACAGATAAGTGCCGGAGAGGCGCTGAAGGAGATTCCCTTTTCTTCCTGCAGGGCATTACAGGAGCCTGAAATCGTTGTAGAATCATTATTATCATAAAAAAGAGACTGGTAGTTTATTCTACCAGTCTCTTTTTTGTTGTCTATTCATTGGTTTTTTCTGCCGGCGGCTCCGGAATAACAGCCAGCGTTTTCTGATGCGTATAGCTGACCAGTCCGGGTGGTGCATTTTTTATTTTCTTCACATAACGGATTCTGGTGCAGTCAACAGATACCTTTTTATCATTTTTACCTTTGCTGAACCAGGCGGCCCAGGAAGCCGCCTTTTCAATAACGGATTCCGGCGGAAGTCCGTCTCCGGCCTCAATGACCACATGAGAACCGGGGATTTTCTGAGCATGGAGCCACAGATCATTTTTGCCGGCCCGGTGAAGGGTCAGCGCTTCATTCTGTCGGCTGTTCCGTCCTATCCAGACACGAAAGCCTTCCACAGAATACAGGGCCGGCTCGTCGGCAGAAGCCGCTGCCTGTTTTTTCTTTCGTTCCTGTTTTCCGTATTTGTCAATGCCTGTGCTTTTCAGCTCTTCCTGCAGGGCAAGAAGCTCCTTTCGTTCCCGGATTTCCTCGGCAAAATAGGCGGCATTCCTGAGATATTCCAGCTTGATGCGGCATTCTTCCAGTTTTTCCTGTCCGATAGCCAGACGGGTTTTCATGCGTCCGTATTTCTTGAAATACAGCTGGCTGTTCCGGATGAGGCTGTATTCCGGAAAAAGGGGGATCGTCTCTGTTCCTCCGGTTTCATCAAAGGGATTATCCACCGTGATCTCCTTCCGGCCGCTGACTTTCATATACGCATAAATGGAAAGAAGATTACCCCAGAGCTTATATTTTTCCAGGAGCGCTGTCTCCTCCATTTCGTTTTGGATCTTTTTCTCTTTACGTTCCTCTTTTTTGATCAGATTGTGAATCTTCTTTTTCAGTTCCTGTACGGAAGCAGAGATCATATTTCTATTCTGCCCGGCCGCCTGTGCAAGCCAGGAGGAGATGGAAGGGATATGCTGTCCGTCAGGGAGCGAGAGCGGAAGCAGGGATACCGTTTCTCTGGAAGGCCCGGAATATACATATAGTCCGGAAGACTCACGGATTTCCTGTCCCAGAGAATAAATGATCTCTGCAGCATGGTGGAGCGTATCCTCCGACAGCGTCTCCGCCGGACAATCCCCGGAAATCTCCGCACGCCGTGCAATCTCCGATACGAGCGGCGTGCTGAGTCCGTTGAAGCGGCTGAACAGCAGTTCCTTGAAGGAACCGGCGGCCTGCCGGCTGAAATGAAGAATGTCAAACAATTCATCCGCGGAAAACTGCATGAAATCCAGCCGGTCACCGCCCTCGGGGAGCACGTATTCCTTCTGATTGGCCAGCTCTCTGTGCTGTTTCCTGTTTCGGATCAGTACATCCAGAATCTTTCCGTCTTCCGTCAGGATCAGGTTTGGTGCGGAGGGGATCAGCTCTGCATACAGATTTTTGGTAACGATTTCACCGCCGGTCTCTATCCGATCAAAGGACAGACAGACGATCCGGTCCATCTGGATCTGACGGATGTCGGAGAGGCGGCTGCCTTCCAGATTTTTCCGGAGCGTCATACAGAAGGTCTGGGAATCTATGTACTGCTGCCGTTTCTTTCCCCCGCAGACGGCATAGAGACAGGGCGGATTCTGGGCGCATAAAATCAGATGGGCCGGCGAAGACATGGGGCGGTAAAGCTCCATATCAATCACTCTCGGATCGGTCTGGTGGATCTGCTTGACCTGTGCAGAAAGCAGAAGCTCCTTCAGCTCTCTGACGAGGCCATATAAAATTACGCTGTCAATAAACATGAGAACTCCTTCCGCAGACCACGGGAACGGTCTGCATGCAATTTCTTTTCTTCATCGGGAATGTTACAATAAATTATATCAGATAGGATAAAAGGATTTTGAAGAAACCGCCGGATACGGCTGGTTTTCTTCATGAAATGATTCAGGAGGATATACATATGCATTTTGCAAAGTGGCATGGGTGCGGCAATGATTTTGTGTTTGTCAACGCCATGGATCAGGATATGGGCCCTGTTGTTGCGCACTGCACGGAAATCTGCAACCGGCATTTCGGGATCGGCGCCGATGGCATCATCTTTGTTCTTCCCTCGGAAAAGGCAGACATCCGTATGCGGATTTTTAATGCAGACGGCAGTGAAGCGGAAATGTGCGGCAACGGCATCCGCTGTTTTGCCAGATGGTGCCGGGAACTCGGGCTTGTATCCGCTGATTCGTTTTCCGTGGAAACAGGAGCCGGTATTCTATATCCGGAGATCCTTCCTGATGGAGAAGTCCGGGTAGACATGAACATTCCTCATCTGAATCCGGTGGAGGTACCAGTTTTCGATATGGGGAACGGACCGGTGATCGGCCGGCCGCTGGCAGCGGAAGGACTGGACCGTACGTATTCCGTGACGTGTGTTTCCATGGGAAATCCCCACTGTGTCATTTTTGTTCCGGATCTGGGAGAGGTCGATCTGTACCATGATGGCCCGATTCTGGAAAAGGATAGACATTTTCCACGGAAAACCAATGTGGAATTCGTGCAGAAGCTGGATGAAAAAACATTGCGCATGCGGGTCTGGGAACGCGGAGCGGCTGTAACGCTGGCCTGCGGTACCGGAGCCTGTGCCACGCTTGTGGCAGCGGTGCTGAATCATCTGGTAGAGAGAGAAGCAGATATCCTTCTGGACGGCGGCCGCCTTCATGTGGAATGGGATGGGACGGAAAAGGATCATGTATTCATGACCGGACCGGCAGTCAAGGTCTATGAAGGCGAATATCCGCTGGAAGGAGAATGATCCTATGGCAGTCAGCATGACAGGATATGGGCGAAGCTGCGTATCCGATGCGGCAGGAACGGTGACACTGGAAATCAAGACGGTAAACAGCCGGTTTCTTGAAATCAATATGCGGTCCGAAGGCGTTTCTCCCGCCATGGAAGAACTGGTCAGGAACTGTGTCAAAGCATGCATTGTTCGCGGGAAAACCTCTGTTTTTCTGAAATTTGCCGCGGCGGATGCAGGAGTGTCCGTTCGGGCGGAGCTGAATGAACCGCTGCTGAAAGCACAGGTGGAAGCCCTGCGTCAGGCAGGGGAGCTTCCAGGCATCAAAAAGGGAAAACTGACGGCCGCAGATCTTCTGGCCCTGCCGGTATCGTGGATACGCGTCACCTGTGATCCCGTATCGGATGAAGTGCTGGAGCCGCTGGTCCGGAAAGCGGCCGATGAAGCACTGGCTGGACTGATGGCTATGCGGGAACGGGAAGGGCGAAACCTTGTAGAAGATCTGCAGAGCCGCATGACGTTTCTGAAGGAACAGCTGCAGTTCCTGAAAGAAAAGCAGCCGGATATTATTCAACAGTATGAGAACCGTCTGCGGACCCGGCTTCAGTCGTTGCTGGATACCATGAATATCCAGACCGATGAGGGCCGTATTCTGGAGGAAGTCGCTGTCTATGCAGAAAAAACGGACTTTACTGAGGAAATGGTCCGCTTTGGAAGCCATCTTGATCAGTTCTGTACGGCTTTGCAGACGGAGGGTTCCATCGGCAGAAAGCTTGATTTCCTGCTTCAGGAGCTGAATCGGGAAATCAATACCACCGCCTCCAAAGCCAATGATCTGGAAGTGATGGATTGCGTCATCCGGATTAAAACGGAGCTGGAAAAGGTCAGAGAACAGGTGCAGAATATTGAATGACCGTTGTCCGGTGCCTGTTTCCTTGTGAAAACGGAAAACATGATATATACTTAGTTATCAATACATCTCATTTCTTTCAGTATGCACCAGATCATGCTGAAATGTCATACAGGGAGCAGGATCATGGCCTTTTCACTGATCAATATAGGATTTGGAAACATGGCAGCGGCGGCCCGCGTGATGGCGATTATCAGTCCGGAATCGGCGCCGGTGAAGCGCATGATTCAGGAATCGCGGGACCGGGGAGAACTGATTGATGCCACCTATGGAAGAAAAACCCGTTCCGTTCTTGTGATGGACAGCGGACAGATTATTCTTTCTGCGGTGCAGCCGGAAACCATTTCTCACCGGCTGACAGATCGGGATGTTCTTGTGGCAGATAAAACAGGTGGGGAGGCGTAATTTTGAGCTTGAAAATGAAAGACGAAGGCATTCTGCTTGTTGTATCCGGCCCGTCCGGTGCCGGGAAAGGCACCATATGCAGTGCCGTCCGGGAAAAATATCCGGATCTGGAATATTCCATTTCCATGACGACACGGGCACCAAGAAATGGTGAAACGGAAGGTGTCAGCTATTTCTTCCGCACAGATGAACAGTTTAAAAGGCTGGTGGAAGAGGATGCTTTTCTGGAATATGCCCGGGTATATGACCATTATTACGGAACACCGAAAAAATATGTGCTGGATAAGATTCAGGCCGGCCGGTCGGTGCTCCTTGAAATCGATATCCAGGGGGCCATGCAGGTCAAAAAGCGCTATCCCAAGGGTGTTTTTGTCTACATTGTGCCGCCGTCTCTGGAAATCCTGTCTCAGCGCATTCATGCAAGAGGAACGGATTCCGAAGAGGTCATTCAGAATCGTCTGGCGCAGATCACCAATGAATTGTCCATGATGCATCAGTATGACTATGTGGTCGTGAATGATGTGCTGGAAGATGCCGTTCACAAAACCTGTGCGATCATTGAAGCAGAAAAATGCAAGCTGTCCCGGAATGAAGGACAGATCGAAACCGTTTTTAAGCAGTATATCAATAAGGAGGTACCGTTAAAATGATGTGTTTTCCGTCTATTGACAGTCTCGTAAAAGATGTGGATACCAAGTATACGCTGGTCACGCTGGCTGCACTTCGTGCAAGAGAACTGACTGACGGCATGGAGCCTCTCATTCCGGATGCAGAAGGCAAAAAGCCGGTCACCGTGGCGCTGGAAGAAATCTATAACGGGAAAATTACCTATGAACGCAGCGACAGAAAACAGAATGCAGAAGCGCACGTTTGAGGGTAAGCATGTCGTTGTAGGCATCACCGGCGGTATTGCTGCCTATAAGGCAGCGGAACTGGTAAGCCAGCTGCGGCAGCGGGGCGCTGATGTGCACTGCATTATGACGGAACATGCCACAAAACTGATTTCTCCAATTACCTTCGGGGAACTTTCCGGTCATGATGTAACGGTGGATATGTTTGCCAATATTTCTCACTGGGACGTACAGCATATCGCCTTGGCGAGGCTGGCGGATCTGTTCATAGTGGCTCCGGCAACTGCCAATATCATAGGAAAAATGGCCTGCGGTATTGCGGATGACATGCTGAGCACGACCGTCATGGCGACAAAAGCCCCGGTGCTGGTGGTTCCTGCCATGAATACCAACATGTATGAGAACGGCATTGTTCAGAGAAATATCCGGACGCTTCGTGAAGTGGGCTACACGGTCATGGAACCGGAGGAAGGCCATCTGGCCTGCAATACCTCCGGGAAGGGCCGCTTTCCAAAAACAGACGTCATTTTATCCGCAGCGGAAAAAATTCTTTTCGGCAAACATCTTCTTCAGGGGAAAAAGATCATTATCAGTGCGGGCGGTACGCAGGAAAACATTGATCCTGTCCGTTATATCGGAAACCGCTCCAGCGGAAAGATGGGATATGCCATCGCCCGGGCGGCTGCCATGGAAGATGCGGAAGTGACGCTTGTGAGCTGCACAACAGAACTTCCTGTGCCGGAAGGCGTGACCGTCTGTTATGTAAAGAATGCCCGTGATCTGCAGCGGGAAATGGATGCGCGCTTTGACGACTGCGATGTGGCGATCATGGCTGCGGCCGTCTCTGATTACCGCACTAAAACGGAAGCCACGCAGAAAATCAAAAAAGAGGCCTGCGACTCCCTGACCATTGAACTGGAACTGAATCCGGATATCCTGTACGGACTGGGCCAGAAAAAGAAAGGGCAGTTCCTTGTGGGATTTGCGGCAGAAACCAACGATGTGATTGAACACGGAAAGGAAAAACTGCAGCGGAAAAATCTGGATATGCTCGTCGCCAATGATGTCAGCCAGAAAGGGGCCGGCTTTAATGTGGAAACGAACATTGCCTCGATTCTGTATAAAGACCATACCATGGAGCAGTTCCCCATTATGACAAAGGAAGAACTGGGACATGTTATCATTCAGAAAATTGCGGAACGGTTGTAAGAAAAGCCTCCGGTGAAAAACCGGGGGCTTTTTACTTGTATTCCATCGGAAAAAACGATATAATACTTGCGTATGCTCATCAAGAGTAGCGGAGGGACTGGCCCATTGATGCTACAGCAACCATTCTCCGGAAGCGGTGCTAATTCCAGCAGGAAACTGAAAGATGAGGGATATTCCCTCCGTATGGAGGCTTTTTTATTGAATTTCAGCAGGGAAAATTTTTGTATATAGTCTGAGGAGGTACAAATGGCTAAAAAAGCATTTTTCTCGTCCGAATCTGTAACAGAAGGACATCCGGACAAGATTTGTGATCAGATCTCTGACGGCATTCTTGATGCCATTCTGGCACAGGACCCCAATGGCCGGGTGGCATGCGAAACCATTGTCACCACTGGTCAGGTTCATGTTTTTGGGGAAATATCCACGAAATGCTATGTGGATATCCCGAAGGTTGTCCGCCAGACGATCAAGGATATCGGCTATACCCGTGCCAAATACGGCTTTGACGGAGATACCTGCGGCGTACTGATTTCCATTGATGAACAGTCTCCGGATATTGCTATGGGTGTGGATCATTCTCTGGAAGCAAAGAAAAATGAAGCAGATGCGTATGATATCGGAGCCGGTGATCAGGGCATGATGTTCGGCTATGCCACCAACGAAACACCGGAATATCTGCCATTCCCGATTGCCATGGCACATCGTCTGTCCCGCCGTCTTGCGGAAGTCAGAAAGACCGGCGAATTGGCATATCTCCGTCCGGATGGCAAGACTCAGGTGACTGTGGAGTACGATGACGGCAAACCGGTCCGCATCGATACGATTGTCGTATCCTCTCAGCACGATCCGGAAATCAGCCACGACCAGATTGAAAAGGATATCATCGAGCATGTGGTAAAAGCTGTGATTCCTGCGGGCTATCTGGACGACCAGACAAAATATTACATCAATCCGACCGGACGTTTCGTTATCGGCGGGCCGCAGGGGGATGCAGGACTGACCGGACGCAAAATCATCGTTGATACTTATGGTGGCATGGCGCGTCATGGCGGCGGCGCTTTCTCTGGAAAGGATCCGACAAAGGTTGACCGTTCTGCAGCGTATGCAGCCAGATATGTAGCAAAGAATATCGTTGCTGCCGGTATCGCTGATAAATGTGAAATCCAGCTGGCTTATGCCATCGGGGTCGCTCATCCGGTATCCATTCTGGTAGATACTTTCGGCACGGGCAAACTGGACGATGAAAAAATCGTGGAACTGATCCGCAAAAATTTTGAACTTCGTCCGGCAGGCATTATCGATATGCTGGATCTTCGCCGGCCTATTTATAAGCAGACCGCAGCGTATGGACATTTCGGTCGTACCGATGTAGATCTTCCCTGGGAACATACGGATAAGGCAGCTGCACTGAAAGAACAGGCAGGCCTGTAATCAGGTGAGGAAAGAGGGACCGCCCCATGAGAGGGAGGTTCCTCTTTTTTCTTGCGGATATGTTACAATAAAAAAGCATTTGGGCAGTATTGCAGGAAGGAGACCATCGTGGAAAAACTGGCGGAAGTTCTGATCAACCGGCCGTCCAAACATCTGGACCGGACGTTCACGTATCGACTGCCGCCGGAGCTTTCAGATCTGACTCCCGGCTGGCGGTGTGTGGTTCCCTTCAACAGCCGGACGGAAGAGGGGATTATTCTTTCTGTACGGGAAGAGGATTCTGCTTCTTTATCCTATACGGTGAGGGATATTACCGCTCCGCTGGATGATTTTGCCTGGTTTACTCCGCAGATGATGACACTGGCACGCTGGATTGCATCTTATTACATGTGTACGTATATTGATGCGCTCCGGCTGTTCCTGATTGACAAAAAAGGAATCCGCAGCGAAATCCTATATGAAATCTGCTGGCAATCTATACCACAGAACCATCCGATACGGGAGCTGGTAGATACATCAGTTATGGAACTATCCGGGGAGGATGCGCAACTTCTATGGGATGCCGATATTCTTTCCGGATATGTGAATGAGGGCCTTCTGCAAAAAAAGGAAATAACAAAGGTGGTCTATCATCCCCCTCTGGAAAAATGGCTGATTCCTTTCCTGGAACAGAAAACCGACCATGTCCGCGGGGAGCGGCAGAAAGCCCTCCTGACATATCTCAAAGATCACGGCGGACAGCCGGTACATGTGCTGGAACAGCAGGGCTTTTCCGTTGCTTCCTTAAATACATTCTGCAAACATGAACTGGGGCATTTCATCTATCGTCCGAAGAAAACGTATTCGCTGATACGGGATCCGAAAAATTTTGTGCCGCGGACACTGACGAGAGAACAGCAGACAGCATATAAACGAATCTGCGCGGCTATTGACAGTGGCAGTTGCAAAGGCCAGCTGCTGATGGGGGTTACCGGAAGCGGCAAAACGGAAGTATATCTGCGGGCCGCTGAACATTCGCTGGAACAGGGCGGATCTGTCCTGATTCTCGTTCCGGAAATTGCTCTGACCATTCAGATGGTGGATTACTTTTCTGCCCGCTTCGGCAGTGAAGTCGTATTTATTCACAGCAAGCTCAGCCGTGGGGAACGCTATAATAACAGGGCCCGAATCCAAAACGGAGAAAGTCATATCGTCATTGGTTCCCGATCCGCCTTATTCATGCCCTATCAGAATCTGAAGCTGATCGTGGTGGATGAGGAATACGACACATCCTATAAACAGGATGAAACGCCCCGGTATAACGGACGGGATGCCGCCAAAAAACTGGCTGTCCTGTGGCAGTGTCCCATTGTACTGGGGGCGGCAACACCGGCCGTCGAAACGTATTATGCTGCAAAGCAGGGAAAAATCGAACTGCTGGAAATGAAAGAGCGGGTCCACCATGTGCCGCTGCCGGTCATCCATATCGTGGACATGAGGGAGGAACAGGGCGATATTCCGTATTCCCGCGTTCTTTTAGAGAGTTTGCAGGAAACGATCCGGGCCGGGAAAAAGGGAATCCTCTTTCTGAACCGCCGCGGATATGCCACCGTGCTGCAGTGCCGGAACTGCGGGTATGTGTTCAAATGCCCTCACTGTGATGTATCCCTTGTGTATCATAAAGAAAGGCATTCTCTGCACTGCCATTACTGTGAGAGTGTTTTTTCCCTGCCGGATCACTGTCCACAGTGCGGCGGGCAGGAAATTTCCTATATGGGATACGGAACAGAAAAGGCAGAAGAACAGATTGAACAGCTGCTTTCCGGAATTTCCTGCCGCCGGCTGGATCTGGACAGTACATCCCGAAAATATTCCGCACTTCAGATTCTCGAAGATTTTCGACGGGGTAAGTTTAATGTCCTCTTAGGAACACAAATGGTGGCCAAGGGACATGATATCCCGGGTGTACAGATGGTCGGCGTGATCTCTGCAGACTCGATTCTGAACCGGCCGGTCTATCTTGCAGCGGAGCAGGCTTTTATTCTGATTACACAATGTGCAGGACGGGCCGGACGGGGCCATGAGCAGGGACAGGTCGTGCTGCAGACGTACAATCCGGATCATTATGTCATCCAGGCGGCAGTACAGCAGGACTACAACCTGTTTTATGAAAAAGAAATCCGCTTCCGGGAAGCACTTCGGTATCCTCCCTTTGTGAGAATGATGAAAATTACCTGCTTTGATAAACAGCACAGTAAAGCTGTGCAGAAAGCAAAACAGATTTTTTCCTGGCTGAAAGACCGGTTATCCCAAATCCCGGACGGTACCTCCGCTACACCGCCTTATGATGAGCCCATTCGCAAGGTAAGAAATATCTATTATGTTTCCATTATGATTCGGGGCGCTTCTCTTCTTGCTTTAAAGACAGCCATGCGAGCCGAGCCGATTTTTCAAAACAATGGTATTATGGTGGATGTGGATCCTCTTTCATGAAAAGGGGAGAGCCGTAACAGGGCATATTGCGAAAAAGCAACCATATCATAGGATACGCTTACCATTTGAATTCAAAATATAGAAAGAAGGGACAGACCTTGAGTAAAATCATTACTGCCGGCAACCCGCTGCTGAAAGAAACGGCCCAGCCGGTCACCGTATTCGATAAGAATCTGAAATTTTTACTGGAAAATATGAAGAAAACCCTGTATGAAGCCAATGGAGTCGGCTTGGCGGCTCCGCAGATTGCCGTGTCCAAACGCATTTTCGTAGCTGATGACGGAGTGTCCGGATATGATGAATATATCAATCCGGTATGGACGCCTGTGGGAGATGCAAAGGATATAGATGTGGAAGGCTGCCTTTCCGTACCGGATCTGTATGGCGAGGTAGAGCGGTACAAAGAGGTTCTGATCAAATATCAGGACCGCCATGGTAAAAAGAGACAAAAAAAGGCATCCGGCCTGCTGGCCCGGTGCATTCAGCACGAAACAGATCATCTGAATGGCATCCTTTTCATTGAAAAGGCGGTTTCACTGCATAAAGGAAAAGATGCTGATGAATAAGAATCTTCGTATCGTATTTATGGGTACACCAGATTTTGCGTTGACGACACTGCGTACGTTGTGTGACAGCGGGCATACGCCGGTCGCTGTATATACGCAGCCGGATAAGGTCAATCGTCGGGGCGGAAAAATTTCTTTCTCTCCGGTCAAGGCATATGCGCTGGAGCAAAATCTTCCGGTTTTTCAGCCGGTGTCTTTCCGTACGGAAGAGGCCGCGGAAGAACTGCGCCGGCTCTCACCGGATCTGATTGTTGTGATCGCTTATGGCAGAATTCTGCCGCAGGCCATTCTGGATATTCCCACATATGGGGCTATCAATATTCATGCTTCTCTTCTGCCGAAATATCGCGGCGCCGCACCGGTTCAGCGTGCCATTATTGATGGAGAGCCGGAAACCGGTGTCACACTGATGCATCTGGATGCAGGAATGGATACGGGCGCCATCATCAGTCAGTCGGCACTGCCCATAACAGAAACAATGACGGCCGGCAGTCTCCTGGAAACGCTGGCAGACATGGGATCCAAAGAACTGCTGCGCATTCTGGATCATCTCCCTGAAATGCTTGATAAAGCAACAGCGCAGGATGAGTCCCGCGCCACCTATGCAGAAAAGCTGACAAAGGATATGGGGCATCTGGACTGGACAAAGCCGGCGGCTGTCCTTAGCGGACTGGCACGCGGCATGTATCCGAATCCGGGGACCTATACCTTCTTCCGGGGAAAACGAATTAAAATTCATCAGGTGATTCCGCCGAAATATCCCGGTGAAGCCGTCGGTCATCCTGGTGAAATCGTGTCCCTCGATTCAGGCGTTCTCTGGGTGCAGACCGGGAATGGCATACTGGGCATTGCAAAGCTGCAGCCGGAAAATCATAAACAAATGGATGCCGCTGATTTCATTAACGGATATCAGGTAAAAATTCATGACGCACTGGAATACTGAGGCTGCTCCGCCAGCCAGACGGGCTGCCTATGAGGGGTTGTATGAGATTTTTGAAAAATCTGCCTATGCCAATCTGACTCTGCAGAATTTTTTCCGGCACTGGACCTGGAAGCCGGAGGAACGGCGATTTTTGACGGAGCTCGTATATGGCGTGTGCCGCCGGTACAATTATCTTCTCTGGATTTTAGAACAGCTCAGCAGTCGTCCTCTGAAAAAGCTAGATGCCAAAGTCAGGCTTCTGGTCTGTCTCGGATTGTATCAATTGATTTTTTTGAATGCCGTACCGGATTCCGCTGCGGTTAATGAAACGGTAAAAATCGCAAAGCAGGTAACTCATGCCGGAAATGTCAAATTTATTAATGCGATTCTCCGAAATTATCTGCGGAAGAAGGAGAGCTTCCGGATTCCGGCGGATACGGAAGATCCAGAGCTTCATGATGCACTGACGTACAATGAACCGGTCTGGCTGGTGCACCGCTGGACAGAGGAATGGGGACGGGAAAAAGCGCAGGCGGTATTTGCCGCATTAAACCGGGTTGCCGATACAGATATCCGCTGCAATCGTCTGAAAATATCGACAGAGGAACTGATAAAAAAACTGGAAACCATTGGTGCAGAGCCGAAAAGAATTTCATTTTATGAAGATGGAATTTCCCTGGGAGCAAGCGGCCCCTTTTTTCAGTCATCTCTGCTCAGGGATGGACTGGCTTATGTACAGAATCAGGCATCCATGCTTCCGGCCTGTGTTCTGGCACCGAAGGCAGGAGAAACCGTTCTGGATATGTGTGCGGCGCCCGGCAGCAAAACGACTCAAATCGCAGCGATGATGGGCGATCAGGGCCGCGTCGATGCATGGGATCTTTATCCGCATAAAATCCAGCTGATTCAGGGAAACTGCCGCCGTCTGGGCATTCGTTCTGTCCATGCAGAGGCGCGGGATGCCTCCATTCTGCATAAGCCTGCCGTAAATCGGTATGAACGGGTGCTGCTTGATGCTCCCTGTTCAGGGCTGGGCGTCCTCGGAAGAAAAACGGAAATGCGCTGGCGGAGAAAGGAAACAGAGCTGAAGGCTTTTCCGATACTGCAAAAGCAGCTTCTTCAGTGTGCAGCTGCTTATGTAAAGCCGGGCGGAAGGCTGGTATACAGCACCTGCACGCTGAATCGCGAAGAAAATGAGCAGGTGGTTTCAGAATTTCTGAAAATACACCCGGAATTTTATCTGGCACCGTTTTCTCTGCCAGGGATTGACGGTACTTCCGGCATGTGTACGCTCTGGCCGGATATACATCACAGCGATGGCTTTTTTGTTGCTTCTATGACAAGGAGAGGCCTATGAAATGGAACGTATGGGGACACCCTCTGAAAGAGACGGAACAGTTCTTTCAGGAGGGTGGCTTCCCCCGATTTCGGGCAAAACAGCTTCATGATTATCTGTATAAGCGGTATGTATACGATTTTGCTCAGATGACGCAGTTTCCCGCAGCAATGAGAGACTGGCTGTCAGAAAATGCTGTGATCGAAAAGCCGGAAGTCGTTCGACAACAGCACTCTTCCAACGGAGATACCATCAAACTGCTTCTGCGGTTGTCAGACGGTTCCTTGATTGAAACGGTCTGTATGAAGCATGATTATGGCAATTCCATTTGTGTATCCACACAGGTCGGCTGTGCAATGGGATGTATTTTCTGTGCCTCCACCCGCAAGGGAATGGAACGGAATCTGACACCGGGAGAAATGCTGGCACAAATTTATGCATTTCGCATGCTATACCAGATTCCGGTTCATTCCATTGTTCTCATGGGCAGTGGGGAACCGCTGCAAAATTATGAAAATGTCCTGCAGTTCATGCATCTCTGTCATGCACCGGATGGACTGAACCTGTCATATCGGGGCATGACGCTGTCCACCTGCGGAATTGTACCGGCAATTTATCAGCTGGCTGACGAGAAAATTCCCATCACGCTGGCAATTTCTCTCCATGCACCGAATGATGAAATACGAAACCGCATTCTTCCGTCCAGCCGGAAATATCCCATTCAGACACTGATCGATGCCGCCAGGCACTATTTCAATGTAACTGGACGGCGTGTGACCTTTGAATATATTCTGATCAAGGGGATTAATGCCGAGCGGACGCATGCAGAAGAGCTGTGTCGGCTGGTTGGCGATATGTCCTGTCATTTCAATCTGATTCCGATCAACGGGACAGAACATATCCAGTTGTATCCTCCGGATCATCAGGCCATTGAGCGATTCAGCCAGATTCTGGAAAAACACGGGAAAAGTGTGACCGTGCGCCGTCAGATGGGCGATGAAATTCAGGCTGCCTGCGGTCAGCTCAAAAGACGATATCTGAAAGACAATTCCTGAATGGTACGAGAAAGGGACTTTGATACAAAGTCCCTTTTTTATTGCAGCCCCATATGGCAGGGATGGTTCTCTTTTAGAGTTGGTCTGTAGTATAATGAGAACGTATAAATTAAAGAAAATACTCTGAAACAGCAAAGAGTGATTTACGGTGTTTCAAACACTGGTGGCGAAATATGATTACAAGTTATGGCATTTCGGAAGCCGGGCTGATACGTCCGGTGAATGAGGACTGCATTCTGGTGGGTACCCGCCTTTTTGTCCTGGCCGATGGAATGGGTGGTTATGAAGGCGGCCAGCTGGCCAGTTCCACTGCAGTGGCTGCGGTGAAGCAGTATTTTGATGCACATCCGGATACAGTCTATTCGGAATCTGCAATGCGGGGGGCAGTGCTTTTTGCCAACCATGCCATCCTGCATCAGAAGGTCTCCTCCGGAACCTATCAGGAGATGGGGACTACCCTCATCCTTGCGGCAATTGCCGAAGATCACCTGTATTGGGCACATGTGGGAGACAGCCGGCTTTATATATGGAATGCCGGCCGGCTGACACAGATCACAAAGGATCATTCTTTTGTGATGACACTGGTGGATGAAGGAAAGATTTCCCGCGAAGAAATGCGTGCCCATCCGAGAAAAAATGAGATTACCAGAGCGGTGGGCATCCGTGCGGCACTGGAAGTGGATACCGGCACGATTGCACTGGACAGCCCCATGATGATACTGATTTGTTCCGATGGCCTGAGTACACCCATTGATGACAACACCATTACAGAAGCATTTAATGACTGCGGCAGAGGAGAAGAAGCTCTGAAAGCCTGTGCGGAACAGCTTCTAAAAAAGGTGTATGAAGCCGGGGCCTCTGATAATATTTCGGCCATTCTTGTTCAATATATTCCTGATGAGCTAAATAATGGAGCTGAATCATGACTGGAAAATTACTTGATAACCGTTACCAGCTGGTCAAAAAAATCGGGTCAGGCGGAATGGCCGATGTTTACATGGCCAAAGATATCCTTCTGGATCGGGTCGTAGCGGTAAAAATTCTTCACAGCAATTTTGCAGAAGATAATGAATTCGTTACCCGGTTCCGTCATGAAGCTCAGTCTGCAGGAAAACTGAGCCATCCGAATATCGTAGGCATCTATGATGTCGGATGTGATCAGGGTGTGTACTACATTATCATGGAATACGTGGAAGGAACAACACTGAAGCAGTATATCCAAACCCATCCCAATATTCCTATTGATACAGCTGTAAAAATCGCTATCGAAATAGGCAATGCACTGGAAGAAGCCCATAGAAACGGCATTATTCACTGTGATATCAAGCCTCATAACATCCTGCTTACTGATTCTGGAAAGGTCAAAGTCACGGATTTCGGCATTGCCCGCGTTATTAATTCATCTACGATTATGAATCGGGAATCCATTCTGGGTTCTGTTCATTATCTGTCACCGGAGCAGGCTGCCGGGGATCAGGTCACAGAAAAAACCGATATCTATTCTCTGGGCATTGTTCTGTATGAAATGCTGACGCATCATCTTCCTTTTGACGGAGATACGGCGGTCAGCATTGCCCTGAAACATATCCAGAATGATATTCCCCGTCCCACAAAATTCAATCCGGCGATTTCTCCTTTGCTGGAAGAGTGCCTGCTGACCGCATTGCAAAGAGATCCGGATAAGCGGTATGATACCATTTCCGATTTTATTTCCGAACTGAAAATTGCGCAGGGATTTACCACGTCGATTTACAGACCGGCACAGCCTGATTTTGCGGCCATTGCAAAACCAGCGGCGCCGCGCGTACAGAAAAAAGCAGAAAAGCCTTTGAAGGTGCGGGAACGGTATCTGGCTTATGTTATTACACATCTGCCGCAGAAATATATCTGGATCGCTATGGTTCTGCTGTTTCTGGCTGCTTTTGTATGGGCTTTTTTCAGCTTTGGCAATTTCTGGAGCTCCAAAAATATTACAGTACCGGATGTAGTGGGAAAATCAGCCGCTGTGGCGGAAACTGAATTAAAAGAAGAAAATCTTCGGGTATCTGTTGATGAAATTGCCAGTGATACCGTGCCGGCAGGAAGAGTCATTTCCCAGACACCGCAGGCAGGTGCTTCCGTCAAGGAACAGCGCATTATTCACCTGACAGTCAGCAAGGGCGGCGTTGTGATTCAGATTCCTGATCTGAAGGGCATGACCCTCGATCAGGCACAGGAACAGCTGAAACGGCTTCATCTGAAACTCGGGGCTGTCGAGACAGGCTCTGACAGCTCCATGCCGTCGGAAGTCATTATTTCGCAAACGCCGGCTCCGGGAATGCCTGCGGAAAAAGGGACAACGGTCAATGTCCAGATTAACGGACATCAGGCTCAGGTTCCGAATGTAGTAGGTATGACTCTGTCGGAAGCACAGAAAACATTATCTGCTTTGCAGCTTTCTGTAGGCAATATCACCGCCAATGACGCGTCCTTAAAGGCGGATAATCCGGATAATGTCGTGGTCGCTCAGACACCGTCTGCGGGGGATTCCGCTTCGGGATCCCGGGTGGATCTGGTCGTTGGCAAAGGAACGAATCAGAACGGAGAAACCAGTCTGGAAAAACGGGGAGCAGTCAACATTTCCATTCCCAAGGGCGGAAAGACTCGTCATGTGGAAATCATCGTCATGGATGATGACGGTCGTCATACCGTTTACAGCAGCGAAGCAGAACCTGGATCGGTCATTTCAAAGGATGTTTCCGGAAAAGGAAATGTACGTGTACAGGTCCTGGTGGATAATTCCGTTATTCAGGATCGGGAACTGTAATGAAAGGAAGGATCATCAAAAACCAGAATGGATATTTTTCCATTTATGGTGAATCAGGAAATCTTCATCTATGTCGTTCCCGGGGCCGGCTGAAGCGGGTAACTGATATTCTGGTCGGTGATGTGGTGGAATATGAGCTTCCATCATTATCGGAAGCCGCAATTACAAAGGTATATCCGAGGCATTCTCTTCTTCACAGGCCTCCGGTAGCCAATGTAGACCTGCTTGTGCTCACATCAGCTGTAAAATCACCGGATATCAATCGGTATACGCTGGACAAAATGATTCTTCTTGGAGAAGATGCCGGAATTCCAATTTTGATCTGTCTCAATAAATCAGATCTGGATCCGGATAGAGCCGAAGAGCTTCGGCGTGATTATGAAAAAGCAGGGTACCCGGTTATCTGTACCTCTGTTCCGGACAGAGCCGGACTGGATTTGCTGTTCACTGCCATGGAGGGGCATATTATCTCCTTTTCCGGACCATCAGGAGTTGGAAAAAGCAGTCTTCTGAATGCCCTTCTTGGAACTGACAGATTGCTGTCCGGCAGTGTCAGTTCTCGGACAGGACGCGGTAAAAACACCACCCGGCATGCAGAACTGATTCCTTTTGGCAATGATTCTTTTTTAATGGACACACCGGGATATACGTCACTGGCGCTGGATTCTGTACTTCCGGAAAATATAGGATTCCTGTTCCGGGAATTTCAACAGTACGTGGGACAATGCCGTTTCCGGGACTGTCATCATCTGAATGAACCGGAATGCGCCGTCCGGGATGCTGTATCCCGGGGAGATATTGTGCTTTCCAGATATCAGTCTTACTGTCAGATGTTGAATGAAATCAAAGAAAAAAAGCCCAAGTATTAGAAACAGGAGATCATCATGAAAATTGCGCCTTCTTTATTATCTGCCGATTTTGCTCATCTTGCCGATGAGGTAAAAAATATTGAACAGGGTGGTGCCGATCTGCTTCATCTGGATGTGATGGATGGTCATTTTGTGCCGAATCTTACCTTTGGGGCACCTGTCATCAAGGCATTGCGGCCGTATACACAGCTTCCTTTTGATGCCCATCTCATGACCTATCATCCGGAATCCTATTTTAATGCACTGGAGGAAGCCGGTGTGCAGATGATTTCCTTTCATGCAGAAGCGGCGGTACACCACGACAGACTGATTCATGATATCCAGGAACGGGGAATTCAGGCCGGACTGGTTTTAAATCCGGGTTCTCCGCTGTCTCTTGTGGAAGAAATGCTGCCGATTCTGGATTTTGTTCTGATCATGTCGGTAAATCCCGGATTTGGCGGACAAAAATTTATTTCTTATACGCTGGACAAAATCTGCCGGCTTCGGAGACTGGCAGAACAAAAAGGGAATGCGGATCTGCAGATCGAGGTAGACGGCGGAGTGAATGCGGAAAATGCCCCGGCATTAAAAAAAGCAGGAGCCGATATTCTGGTAGCAGGCTCTTCCGTATTTGGGAAAAAGGACCGGAAAGCAGCCATTGACGCATTACGATGCTGATAAGCAGGAAAGCTCACAATTTCTTGTGAGCTTCCTTTTCATGAAAAGGAGAATCAGATTTGAAAACAGATACGATTCAGCATTATCTGAGCCCCGATGGGATACGGCTTACCGCAGCTGATACTTCCAGAGCGGCAGCTGAGGCGGAAGTCATTCACCATCTGCCGAAAATGTCCGCAGCCATCATGGCCAAAGCCATAACCGGAGCCGCTATTCTGGCCAATGATTTTAAAAACCACGAAGGAGTTTCCTTTAAATGGATTACGGGAAGTCCTTTGGGAAATATCCATATAGATGCCTATGACGGGCACTATGTCAGAGGATATCTTGACCATCCGGAAGCTGGTGCCGGGATTTCCTATACGACAGATCATGAAGCCGACCTGGTCAGCACGAAAGGACAGCTCTTTGTTACACGGTATTCTCTGCTGAAGATGCCCTATACCAGTATGGTGAATCTGAGCAGGGGAGACATTGCCGCAGGACTGACAGAATACCTCAATACTTCGGAACAAACTTTATCTGCTGTTTCTCTGACATTAAAAATCAATGAGCAGGGGGCGATAGAAAGATCTGGCGGATTTCTGGCACAGCTTATGCCAGAAGGAAATATGAGCCGGTTTGCCGGTCTGTTTGAACAGCTTTCCCGCTGGGATGTAACTGCGGACGGTGCTTCGAAACAGTCTCTGGAAGCATTGATTACAGAGGGAAAATTCGAACTGCTGGAAGAAGCACCGCTTGCTTTTCGCTGTACCTGTTCTGAAGAGAGGATTCACTCCACATTAATGACGCTGCCCCGGTCTGAACGGGAAAGCCTGCTTCAGGAGCCATCCATAGAGATCGTGTGCCACTATTGTGGTAAAAAATATGTTATCCGAAATGAAATCCTGGGGAAATGGTTTGAAGAAGAACAGAAGGGAGTTCAGTAATATGAGCCGTTTAGCATTTATTGGCGGAACCGGAGTATATGATCCGGGTATTCTGCAGAATATTTCATCCCATGTCATTGAGACGCCATATGGAACTGCGAGCTATGAATCCGGTTTCTTTGATGAAAAGGAAATTATTTTTCTGGCCCGGCATGGAGTGCATCATACCATTCCACCGCACAAGATCAACTACCGGGCAAATATCTATGCTTTAAAAATGCTGGATGTGGCGGCCGTCGTATCTACCACTGCAGTAGGGTCATTGAACCCGGAATACAAGCCGGGCGATCTGGTACTGGTGGATCAGTTTATCGATATGACCAAATCCCGCATTGGAACGTTTTTTGACGGCGAGCGATATGGAGTGGCTCATCTTGACATGACTCATCCTTATTGCGGGACACTGCGTCAGGCGATTATGGAGGCAGGAAAAAAAGCAGATATTAAAATTCATCCGCACGGCACCTATATCTGTACCGAAGGGCCCCGTTTTGAAACACCAGCCGAGATCCGTGCCTTCCGGCTCTGGGGAGCCGATGTGGTCGGCATGACCAATGCACCGGAATGCCAGCTTGCAAGAGAAGCAGAAATCTGCTATGCCACTATTTCCATGGTTACAAATTTTGCGGCGGGCATCTCACCGACAGAACTGACCCATCAGGAAGTAGTGGATTGCATGCAGCAGAATATTGCCAGCTTCCGTAAAATTATAACCATTTTATCTGCTACTTATGATCCGGGTACGGACTGCGCGTGCCGGCACGCCGCTTCTGCTTTTGGAGGATTCCATTTATGAGTGACTGCCTTCATTCTCTGTCGTGGGATGGAAATGCATTGATCATCGTGGACCAGACGCAGCTGCCGGAGATACTGACATACAGGCGCTGTACCAGTTCCCGTATGGTGGCTGAAGCGATCCGGGAACTGGCTGTACGCGGTGCACCGGCGATCGGTGTAGCCGCTGCCTATGCCTGTGTACTGGCTCTGCGGGAAGCACGTACAGAATATCAGGACTGGCCGCAAATCCAGCAGGCATTTCATGATTCCTGCCAGGCTATAGCGGCAGCCCGGCCGACAGCCGTCAATCTCGCCTGGGCAGTGAGACAGATGCAAAAAACCTTTGCTGAATCTGATTCGAAAACTGCAGAGCAGAAATTACTGGAAAGAGCACAGGCCATTGAGAAGGAAGACATTGATACCTGCCGGCGCATCGGTGAAAATGGGGCTTCCCTTTTTGAAGGAAAAAACGGTCTGCGAATTTTAACACACTGCAATACCGGTGCCCTGGCCACTGCCGGCATTGGTACCGCTTTTGGCGTGCTGGTGACACTGGCATCCCGCGGCCAGCTGGATCGGGTTTTTGCGGATGAAACACGGCCGCTTCTTCAGGGATCGAGGCTTACCGCAACGGAACTGATGGAAGATCAGATTCCATGCTGCCTGATCACGGATTCCATGGCATCTGCCGTAATAAGAGATAAAAGGATTGATGCCGTTATCGTCGGTGCGGACCGGATTGCTGCCAATGGGGATACAGCCAATAAAATCGGAACCTACGGACTGGCTGTCGCTGCGGCTTATCATCATATTCCGTTTTATATTGCCGCGCCTTTTTCAACATTTGATTTCTCCATCCAAAGCGGAAAGGAAATCATTATTGAAGAACGCAATCCTGATGAAATCCGTCAGATTTGGGGACACTATACAGCCCCCAAAGATGTTCCGGTATATAATCCTGCTTTTGATGTGACACCCGCTTCATTGATCCGGGGAATTATTACAGAAAAAGGAGTACTGACCCCGCCTTATGAGGAAAGTATTCTGAAATATGAAAGGAGCTTAACCAATGAGTGATTCTATGATCAGAGATATTTCCCTTGCAGAAGAAGGGATGCAGCGTATTCGGTGGGTGGAAAATTTCATGCCCGCCTTGAACCATCTCAGAGCCGAATTTATTCGTGACCAGGTATTCCGCGGCAAGACGATCGTCATGTCCATTCATCTGGAAGCAAAAACAGCCTATCTGGCGCTGACCCTGAAAGCAGCTGGTGCCGATGTGGTGGTAACCGGCAGTAATCCACTTTCCACCCAGGATCCCATCGCGGCAGGCCTTGTCAGCCAGGGCGTGACAGTATATGCCTGGCATGGGTGCACGGATGAAGAATATACGATGTTCCTGAATAAAGCATTGGATCATAAACCGCATATTATTATTGATGATGGCGGCGATCTGGTAAATCTCCTTCATACCACCAGAAAGGATGCGCAGGAACGGCTGGTCGGCGGCTCTGAAGAAACCACGACAGGGATCCATCGTCTGAGAAATCTGGAAAAGAATCACCGGCTGGAATTTCCTATGATCGCTGTCAATGACTCCTATTGCAAATATCTTTTTGATAATCGCTATGGGACGGGTCAGTCTGCGTGGGATGGCATTATCCGGAGCACCAATCTGACCGTAACAGGAAAAACAGCAGTTATCGCTGGATATGGGTGGTGTGGTAAAGGCTGCGCCATGCGGGCAAAGGGACTCGGGGCACACGTCATTGTAACGGAAGTCGATCCGATTAAAGCAGTAGAAGCTGTTTTTGATGGATTTGATGTGATGCCGATGGAAGAAGCGGCTCCGCTTGGAGATATTTTCCTCACCGTTACCGGTGATATCAATGTCATCGTAGAAAAACATTTCCTCAAAATGAAGAACGGTGCCATCTGTGCCAATGCCGGGCATTTTGATGTAGAGGTCAGCAAAAAGGATCTGGACCGTATCTGCACTTCCCATTATGAAGCAAGAAAAAATATTGAAGGCTATGTACTGCCCAATGGAAAGACCGTATACCTGATGGCAGAAGGGCGTCTGGTCAATCTGGCTGCAGGGGATGGCCATCCGGCAGAGATCATGGACCTGTCCTTTGCTATGCAGGCATTGGCTGCTTCCTATCTCTGCAAGCATGCCGGTGAACTGAAGCCTCAGCTATATCTGCTTCCCCGGGAACTGGACCGCCAGATTGCGGAAATCAAACTACATTCCATGGGATACAGTATCGATGAGCTTACTCAGGAGCAGCAGGATTATCTGAATCAGGAATAAGGATGGAATATCATGAAAACACTGATAAAAAATGTAGCCGTTTACCGTGATGGCAAAGCAGAAGAAGGACAGAATATTCTCATAGAAGACAACCGGATTCTTTCTTTTCCGAAGCAGACAGAGAATCTTGCTTTTGATCAACTGATCGACGGGGAAGGAATGCTGGCACTTCCCGGACTTGTGAACGCCCATACGCATGTAGCCATGACGCTCTTTCGCAGTTATGCCGATGATCTGGCGTTGATGGACTGGCTTCAGAATATGATCTGGCCCGCCGAAGAACATCTGGATGACGATATCGTATATTGGGGAAGCATGCTCGCATTTGCAGAAATGATCCGCGGAGGCACGACCGCCTTCTGTGATATGTATATGTTCATGGATTCCTGTGCTCAGGCTGCGGAAAAAGCAGGGATTCGCGGCAATATTGCCCGCGGACTGGCAGGCGTCACGCCCAACGGGATGAAGGCGCTGGAGGAAAATGTAGAGCTGTTCCGGAAATGGAATCAGGCCGGAAACGGGCGTATCCGCGTCATGCTGGGGCCTCATGCTCCCTATACCTGCCCGCCGGACTATCTGAAAAAAGTACGTGACACTGCAGAAAAATATGGAATTCCTATTCATATCCATCTGTGTGAAACCAAAGGGGAAGTGGAAACGTGCCAGTCCAAATTCAACATGACTCCTATTGCATTGATGAATTCGATCGGACTTTTTGATTGTCCCACGCTGGCAGCCCATTGCGTTCATGTCACAGATGAAGATATCAAAATTCTGGCAGACAAACATGTATGTGTAGCCCATAATCCGGGAAGCAATCTCAAACTGGCTTCCGGTATTGCTCCGGTTCCGAAAATGAGAAAAGCAGGTATCACCGTCGGCCTTGGTACAGACGGTGCTTCCAGCAACAACAAACTGGATATGTTCGCAGAAATGCGGCTGGCTGCACTGATTCATAAAGGGGTCACTCTTGATCCGTTTGCCATTAAGGCAGAGGAAGCTTTACAGATGGGAACGGAAGCAGGCGCCAAATGTCTCGGTTACAGCGATCTTGGCGTCCTGAAAGAAGGTTATCTGGCAGACATCATCCTTGTAGACCGCAGCGGCTGGAACTGGAAACCCTGCTTCAACAGCGTATCTCTGGCGGTGTATGCGGGCAACTCCATAGATGTAGATACCGTGATGGTCAATGGCGAACTTCTTATGAGACATCGGGAACTGCTGACGATCGATGCAGAAAAGCTGTCTTACGAAACGGAACGTGTTACGAAAAAACTCTATGCGTTCAAACAGCAGTGATAAAAAAGAAAGCGGGAAAAGTATCCCGTTTTCTTTTTTATCACGAATTACTTCCGATAACGTTAAATTATCGGAAGTATAAAAATGAAGCTATTTGGGGGTGTTTACGGTTATCTGACAATCCCCGAAAAAGCCCGATTTTATCGGGAAATTCAGACTTTTTTGTATTTCCGATGTTCTCCGTGTATTTCCGTGAAAATACGCCTAAGTGCGGCAAAATTTATGGGCCAAAATTGACAATAAAACACGAAAAAAGAGCTAAAAGGCTCCTTTTTCAACTTCTGGCAATAGCTATAGTAACAACCAAAACGAAGAACGTCATGCATCACGCTGGTTATGACCGATGGATACCGGTGTTTCTACATTCACAAAACTGCATTTCTGCAATTCAAGCACTTGTGTGAATAACTGCCATAATGCATTTCACAAATGCCATCTTCATATATGAATCCCTGTAAAGTTCTTCGGGAATTTCTTGCCAAAATTTACTCTTCCCTATACCATACATATATATAAGTAAATGTTGAGAGTTTTCTGATTTCTCTTTTGATCACACCTGAGGACTATACATGAAAGAACGTGAAGATTTTTATATCCGCAAAAATTATCTGAAACAGGAAGATTCTGCTCTTTCTGACAAAAGCCTGCAGTCTATTTCCAATACAAAGTCAGAAAATACCATCAATGCTTATGAATCAGACTGGAATGATTTCTGTGACTGGTGCAAATTTCATCAGGCTCTGCCTATGCCGGCCACTCCGGAAGTCATCGTGAATTATATCAATGATTTAGCAGATTACGCGACAGTATCCACTATCCGCCGACGGATCAGCGCCATTTCCGAAAACTACAATGCGGCCGGACTTGCGGAGCAAAATCCCTGCCGCAGTTGGATCGTACGGGAAACCTTAATCGGTCTCAGCCGCCGGAAAGGCGTGGCGCAGAAAGGAAAGACTCCTATTTACTGGGATGATCTTGAAAAAATGATTTCTCTGCTGAATCCGGATAAATTATCAGATGTTCGGGATAAAGCCATTCTGCTGCTTGGTTTCATGGGCGCCTTTCGCCGAAGTGAACTGTCGGGACTGGATCTGAAAGATCTTTCTTTTCTTCCGCAGGGCATGGTTATTACCATCACTCATTCCAAAACGGATCAGGCCTCTGCCGGGCAACAAATTGGCATCCCTTATATTGAGAATAAGGGAATGTGTGCTGTAACAGCGGTAAAGGAATGGCTGCGGGCAGCCCCTATCACGGATGGCCCCTTATTTCGGAGCTTTCTCAAAAACGGACGCCCATCCGCCCGCCGGCTCAGTGATAAAAGCATCAATCTTATTATCAAAAAATACGCAGGCCTGATCGGCCTGGATCCGGACCTTTACGGAGCGCATAGTCTGCGTCATGGATTTGCTACCTCCGCGGCACTTTTCGGCATTGAGGAACGCATTATTATGAAACAGACCCGGCACCGTTCTGTAGAGATGGTTCGGCATTATATCAATGAAGGCAATCTGTTCGTGAATAATCCGATCAGTATGATGTTCAGCCGCTCCAAATAAATATCTTTCTTAAATAAACAAAAATAAAATCCTCCATTGCATTTCTGCAGATGGAGGATTTTATTTTTACTGACATGCAGGCAGTTTGAGGATCTGCCCTGGCTGAAGCTGACCGGCATCAGAGATATGATTCAATTGCTTGATGTCGTAAATATAACTGCGAATATCCGTGTCATCGTTTACGTGCATGGCTGCAATATCCCACAAAGTCTGATGTGCTTCCACCCGAACCTCCTGCTGGGCCGGCATGGATTCTGAAAATGACGCCTGTACTGCCGCCTGAAAAAGAAAAATACCCACAAGACAAAGGATAAGCAGACGACCAATGGTATGAGTTCTCATAATACTCCTCCCTGCCGAAAATCATAATATAGTCCTGGAAATTAATAGATAGAATTTATGTTCGCTTTTATTATAATAATACAGAATATTTGTTTGGTCAAGCATATTTTCTGTGAACGAGTGTTTTGTATTTTAATGGAGAATCAATTATAATAAAATCAAATAAAAAGATGCAAGATTATACAGGAAAGGATGAACCGTTGTGCCAAGAAAAGTATTGGGATATGACCGCGGTCTGACGAGCAGAGAAAAAAGTATTCTTGAATATATCCGTCAGAAAATCGAGGAGTCCGGATATCCCCCTACCGTCCGGGAAATCTGCAATGCAGTCGGTCTCCGTTCCACTTCAACAGTCCATGGTTATCTGGGAAGACTGGAAAAGCTGGGAATGATCAAACGAAATCCCGCCAGTTCCCGTGCCATTGAGCTTACCGAGGATATGTCATGGAAGCATAAAAAAATACTGCCGACCCCCATTGTCGGCGCAGTTCGTGCCGGTGATCCCATTGTTGCTGATGAACGGGTGGAAACTGTACTGCCGATGCCGGCAGAACTGGTCGGCAGTTATGAAAACTGTTTCATGTTGACGGTTCGCGGAGACAGCATGATCAATGCGGGGATTATGGAAGGCGATCTTCTGATTGTGGCTCAGCAGGAAACCGCACGAAATGGAGAAATTGTAGTGGCTCTGGTCGGTAATGAAAATGCAACGGTGAAACGATTTTACCGGGAAGCGGATCACATCCGCCTTCAGCCGGAAAATGATGCCTATCAGCCGATTCTTGCCAAGGAGGTTACCATTCTAGGAAAGGTCATTGGCCTCTATCGCCATTATTGAATGTAATAAAAAAGATGAGACAGTACATTGCTCATCTTTTTTATTGATTACTTGGATATCCGATACTGACCGGAATCATCCATCGTAATTTTACCTTCTTTCAGAAGATGTCCGGCAGCCCGTTTAAAGGCTGCCTTGCTTATCCCCAGAATATCCTTGATCAGCGTTGGATCACTTTTATCGTTCAGCAACATACACCCCTGATGGGATTCCATATATTGCAACAGACGCATTCCATCCGAGTCCAGTGCTTTTTCCTTAGTCGGTCTAAGAGAAATATTCAGATGCCCGTCTTCCCGGATAAATGTCACACGACCGGTCAGTTCCTGCCCCATCAGCAGCGGTGTCTGAGGCATGTCTTTTCTGTGCAGAAAAGCGATCCATTTTTCCCGCGTAATCAGAAAGGCCCCTTCTCCGGTCATATTATAAATGGTGCCTGTGACCTTTCCTCCCACCTTGATGCCTCTGGCCGGTCTGGCAATTTTTCGCATTTCCTCATCGACATGCATGGTTACCGCCAGACGGCCGGTTTTATCAATATAGAGTTTAACCCAGATTTTTTGTCCTTCTCTGATGGGTTTGATGGTTTCTGTATGAGGCAGAAAAATGCCACGCTCCGTTCCTGCTTCCACAAAGGCTCCAAAACGGGTCATCAGAAGAACTTCCACATAACCGATGCCTCCGACCGGAATCTGAGGCAGCCGCATACTGGCTGTCATTCGGTGATGCGGATCATGATACAGAAAGACCTTCACTGTATCACCGACTTTGATTTCCTGCGTCTGCTGGTCCCGATGAAGAAGAATATCATCGGCGGAATTTCCCGTTTCCGCATTCAGAAAGGCCCCAAAAGAAGCAAGCCGGGCGACGGTCATTTCTGCAATGGAATTTTCCTTCCATTTCTGGTTACTCATGAGATGCCTCGGTTTCCGGTTCATGATATTCCGTGACCGGTGCTTCTCCCCAGAGATGGTCCAGTTCATATCTGCGGCGTTCTTCATCGGTAAAGATATGAACGATGATATTGCCAAAATCCAGCAGGACCCAGTCTCCTTCACGAAGTCCCTCGTGGCGGAGAGGACGTTCTCCTGCTACTTCCATCTTGTCTTCTACTTCCTCTGCGGCGGCCTGTGCCTGCTTCTGATTTCGTACCGTGGAAAGGACAAAGTAGTCCGCAATGGAAGTCAGCTCCGATACATGCAGTATACGGATCTGTACCCCTTTTTTATCGGCAATTGCTTTACAGATAATATTCAGCTTTTCCTGTTCTGTCATTCTTTTTCTCCCTGTTTCTGTTCTTGCTCTATCGTCAATCCTACAATTTCCTGAATTTCCACAGGATTGATTTCCCATACTTTTACATGCTCATAGCTCCGGGTCTCACCGGGCAAAATAGTGAAATACAACTGGTCAGCCGGGAATCCGCTGATGTCATAGGCAAGATCTGCCGCTTCCGCCTGACTGATATTGGTATCCAGTGCATTCCAGTAATAGCGGACCAGCCCCCAGGTATAAATACGAAAATGGTTCCGGCTCTGATTCAAAAACGCTTTAATAAATCGTTCTTCCCGCTGAATGCGGCTGATCTCTCCCCCTTCCTCATCCAGGAAGCGGAGATAACCGTAGGCATCATTTCCCTCCAGGGTCTGAAATCCCTGTCTCAATGCAATATCCTCTGCACCCGAGGCATCTGTATGGCTCATATTTTTTTCCACATACAGATCGATACCGCCAAAGCGGTCCATCAGTTCAGAAAACGTGGTATTATCAAAGATCGCATACCGGCCAATCCGGATATGAAGAAGATTCTCCACTGCACTGACCGTTTTTTCCGCATCTCCGTCTGTATAAGCATCCTTCAAAAGGAGCAGCGGCTCGTCATTCCGGCTGATTTTTGTATTGCCTGGCAGTGAAATCGCATACATTTTTTTCTGCTGTGGATTCACGGAGACCAGGATTAGGCTGTCCGCCTGTGGCGGGCCCTCATGATTAGTCCCTACAAAAAGATAATATTGTGAAGGCGGCTGGCTGGAAATACTTTCCGTTTTCGGAGCAGCCAGAATCCACTGGATGATAAACAGAATGCCATACGCCAGCAGACCGAGGACAATGAGGAAACACGCCAGAAAGAAAAATAATCTTTTATATCGAATTCGTGTTTTTTTCATGATGGATTGTGTTCTTCCAGAATCAGCGCATTTCTGCCGGCCAGTGTCAGCTCATAAATATAGGCATGCTGCTCTGCCAGATGCCGAATTGTGGAATCATACGCAGCAATCAGAGTCTGATTCAGGTCCTGCCCGGACATCTTCCGCAGTTCCTCCACTCCCGGAAAATCACGGGATGGCTCAATATAATCTGCCAGAAACACAATTTTTTCCAGAAGCGTCATATGAGGCTTTCCTGTGGTATGATAGAAAACCGCACTCAGAATATCCGGATCTGTTATTCCGAAATGACGCCGTGCATACACACTGCCTGCCGGGCCGTGAAGAAGTGCCCGGCTTTTCAAAACGGGAGCATCCAGAGAAAGGTTTTCCGTTCTGACCAGTGCCTGCATATCTTCCAGAGACATTTCCTTGGCACAGTCGTGAATCCATCCTGCCAGCTCCGCTTGATCCGGATCGGCTCCATATTGCTCGGCCAGCTGACGGGAAGAGGCTGCGACACCACAGGTATGGCGGAATCGTTTGGCTGACAGCCGTTCCGCCAGCTCCTTCTGAATCTGATGAAGTTCCATTACCAGGCCCCCTTATACAGCTGCTTTTTCTGTAAATAAGAAATAACCGCATCCGGAATCAGATAGCGGACCGAACGGTCTGCCCGAATCAGCCCGCGAAGAATGGTCGAGGAGATCTCCAGCTCCGGTGTGCGTAAAAAATGAATTTTTTGCCGGCCAAGCGGCCCGAAATAACGGATGGACTGCCGGACTTTTTCAACACCCCCGGGCCGGCTGGCGCAGATGAAATGACAGGACTCCAGCAATTCCCGATTGTACTTCCATGTAGGAAGATCTGCAATGGCGTCCGTCCCGGCAATAAAATAAAACTCTGTGTCTGCTGATGCTTCCTGCTTCAGCAGGCGGATCGTATCGACAGTATAGGACGGCCCTTCCCGCTCCATTTCGATAGCAGATATCTGAAAATGAGGATTTTCTGCCACGGCCAGTTCCACCATATGATACCGGTCATACTTATCAATATGATGCATGGGTTTATTGGGCGTATCTGATGTGGGGATAAAAAGCACCTTTTCAAGGGCAAATTCCTGCCAGGCCGCCTCCGCAATCACAAGATGTCCGATATGAATCGGATTGAACGATCCCCCGAATACGCCTATACGCCGAGCCATACTAACACCGCTTCCACACACGCAATTCCCACAGCCATGAAGCACAGCCATTCCAGAAAATGATATACTTCAAAACACCCCTTTGCGGTCTGCGTATGATAATACACCCACCACCGGCATTTTTCCGTCATAGAAACGGCGTAGTTGCCATGTTCATTGGTTTGATTCATCATTCCCGAATCTGACCATTCCCGAAAATTTTATATTTATAGGTAACCAGCGGCTCCAGTCCGACCGGCCCCCGCACATGCAGCTTCTGCGTACTGATGCCGATTTCTGCACCAAATCCAAACTCAAAACCGTCAGTAAACCGGGTAGAGGCATTGGCATACACACAGGCCGCGTCAATGCTGTTCATAAATTTCCGGATGGTTTCCTTGTTTTCGGACATAATGCATTCAGAATGACCGGTACTGTATTTCCGTATATGAGCGATGGCGTCTTCCAGAGAATCTACAATGGATACAGAAAGAATCAACGCACCGTATTCCGTACTCCAGTCCTCCTGGACCGCCGGAAGAACCGACGGATCAAGCGCCTGAACCCGTTCATCGCCGCGAATTTCCACGCCCTTGGCCCGCAGTGCTGGAAATACGGATGCGATACATTCCGGAGCAATCTGCTGATGAATCAGCAGCGTTTCCATGGCGTTGCACACAGACGGCCGCTGCGTTTTCGCATTCACAATGACGGGCAGCGCCTTTGCCAGATCAGCATCCTTATCCACATAGGTATGGCAGACTCCGCTTCCTGTTTCAATGACAGGAACGGTACTCGTTTCCACCACAGACCGGATCAGACCGGCTCCGCCTCTGGGGATAACCAGATCGATGAGCCCGCGAAGCGTCAGAAGCGTATGGACCAGAGAACGATCCGGATCGAGAATGCTGGTGACCGCTGCTTCTTCTACACCAGCGCCACGAAGAACTTCATGAAGAATATCTGTCATGGCTTCATTGGTAAAATGTGCTTCCTTCCCACCACGCAGCACACAGGCATTTCCACTTTTGAGGCACAGTGCCGCCGCATCGGCCGTTACATTGGGCCGTGATTCATAGATCATGGCAATCACGCCAAAGGGGACAGAAGTACGTATGATATCCAGACCATTGGGAAGCGTCCAGCGCTTCAGTATCCTGCCACACGGGTCCGGCAGCTGAATCAGCTGAGCCGCTCCTTCTGCAATCTCTTCAATCCGCTTTTCAGACAGTGTGAGCCGTTCCACCATGGCTTCACTCAGGCCATAATCTCCAGCTTTCTGCAGATCACGGGCATTGGCCTCCAGCAGCCGTTTTTTCTGCTTCAGCAGTTCATCGTGAAATGACTGCAGCAGTCCATTCCGTTCCCTGCCGGACAAAAGAGCCAGCTGAGAGGATGCCTGCCGGGCTTTCCGGACAGACTGAATCAATTCTTCCGTATTCATATCCCCCACCTCTTTCAGTGAAGTACCAGCAAATTATCTCTATGAATCACCGTATCATAAGGTGCCTGATGCCCCAGTGCCTCATTAATCTCTGAGGTATGGACACCGCAGATCTTATCCACATCGTTTCTGTTGTAATGGGTAATGCCCCGGGCCAGCTCTTCGCCATCGCAAGAAACGGAAATGATATCCCCATCCTGGAAATCCCCGGAGGTCCCGGTAATGCCTACAGGCAGAATGCTTGATCCCTTGTGAAGTACAGCATCCCTGCATCCGGCATCTACAAAAATGGTGCCTTTGATATCAGCTCCAATGATCATTTTCCGTTTCTTCATCTGCGGATGCACCGATTCTCCCACAAAGAGGGTGCCAATCGATTCTCCATCCATGATGCGATACAGCACACGGGGAACCGTACTCCGGGCAATGATCATATCAATTCCGGAGTGGACACAGATTTCAGCAGCCTGCAGTTTCGTATACATGCCTCCGGTCCCTCTCGCTGTTCCCGGACCTTCCGCCGTGCGGAACAGAGACCGGCTGAAAACCGGCACTTCTTCTATCAATTTCGCATTGGAATATCTGGACGGATTCTTATCATACAAGCCGTCCACATCAGAAAGAATAATGAGCAGATCCGCATCGGCAATGCTTGCCACCGTAGCAGACAGGGTGTCATTATCCCCGATTTTGATTTCATCAGCCGCCACCGCATCATTTTCATTGATGATGGGCAATACTCCCAGTTCAAGAAGTGCCATCATCATGCCGCGGGCATACATATAGCGCTTGGGATTCAGAGAATCCCCCTTGGTCAGCAGCACCTGGCCGACATGATGACCATATTCATGGAAAAACCGTTCATAGACATTCATCAAAAATCCCTGGCCTACGGCTGCCGCCGCCTGCTTATAGGGAAGATAGGACGGTTTCTCCTGAAATCCGATGATCGGGACCCCTACACCAATGGCGCCGGAGGTGACCAGAATCACCTGGATTCCGCGGTTCATCAGATCGGAAATCTGCTGAGCCAGCTGGTCAATAAAACGGAGATTCAGTTTTCCATTGTCATAGGTGATCGAGCTTGTTCCTACTTTGATGACAATTTTTTTCTTGCGGAGAATCCGTTCTCTCACTGAGGGTATGGTATCAGGGCAGCTCATAATGGGACTTTTTCTCTTTCTGCTTAAAAAGGATGCAGTTCCGGCCGATGATCTGTACGATTTCGCACTGCAGTTCTTCTGCGAGGACCGATGCGGTATGGGAAATTTCTTCTTCGGAATTCTGATTGACCTTTACCTTGATCAGTTCCCGGGCTGTCAGCGCTGCGTCGGCACTGTCGATCACAGACGGAATCAGACCGTCTTTTCCAATCTGCACAACTGCCGGAAAGTTAACGGCAATGGCTTTCAGATACTGTTTCTGTTTTCCTGTCAGCATGGCTTTTCCTTTCATTCTTCCCTATCCTGTCCCTTTTCAGAGAACGTGAATTCCACTCCGTACAAATTCACCGTATCGCCTTCCTGGATTCCTTCCTTTTTCAGCAGCTTGTCCAGGCCCATAAATTTCCAGGCCCTTTCAAACCGGCGCAGAGAAAGTGTATCATCAAAATCCGTCATGTTGACGAGTTTTTCCACACGTTTGCCTTTGACAGAGAACACCCCGTCTTCTACTGTAATTTCAAATTCGTCCTTCGGGACGTCATAAACGATGGTTTTCTCTGGCGTAAATTCCGGCAGAGCCGGTTCTTCCTGGAGAATCTGCCAGGCTCTTTCCATCAGAGGCCGTACCCCTTCGCCGGTAAGTGTACAGATGGGGAAGCACTCAAAGCCTTCCGCCTCAATCTGCTTCTTCAGAGTCTCTAGTTGCTCCGGGTCCTGAATCAGATCGATTTTATTCGCTGCTACGATCTGTCGTTTTTTTGCCAGTGCAGGACTATACAGCTCGAGCTCATTATTGATGATGTGAAAATCATCAATCGGGCTCCGCCCTTCACTTCCTGCAGCATCCAGTACATGGATCAGAACACGGGTTCTTTCCACATGCCGCAGAAAATCATGCCCGAGTCCTACCCCCTGGCTGGCCCCTTCAATCAACCCCGGAATATCAGCCATCACAAAGCTTCTGTCATCGCTGAGCGCCACTACGCCCAGATGCGGAGTCAATGTCGTAAAATGATAGGCTGCCACCTCAGGACGGGCACCGGACACCTTGCGGATCAGGCTGGATTTCCCCACGCTGGGAAATCCCAGAAGGCCCACATCTGCCAGGACCTTGAGCTCAAGGCGCAGTTCCTTCATTTCACCCGGCTCCCCTTTTTCCGCGTAAGTAGGCGCACGGACTGCACTGGTTGCGAAATGGGCATTCCCACGTCCTCCGCGGCCGCCTTTCACGATCAGTACTTCCTGCCCTTCATGCGTCATATCGGCCAGCAGTTCTCCGGTTTTCACATCATAGACCATCGTGCCAAGCGGAACTTTAACAATGACATTCTCTGCGGACTTGCCGTACATATCCTTGGAGCCGCCATTTTCCCCGTTCTTGGCTGCAAATTTCCGGTGCCGCCGAAAATCCATCAGGGTATTGATGTTTCCTGCTGCTCGAATGATGACAGAACCACCCTGTCCGCCGTCGCCGCCGCTGGGGCCCCCGCGGGGAACATATTTTTCACGCCGGAAAGACACCATGCCGTCGCCGCCGGCACCGGATTGAACAATAATTCTGGCCTTGTCTATAAACATATTTTTTCTCCTGTATTTTTTCTCCGGGCCGTCATACGCCGCACCTCCGGATGTAAACATTGTATTTTCTATTATACCGTATATTGATCAAAAAAAGAAAAGAAAATGCAGATTTCTCCGGTAGATTCCTTCTGTCCACTTCCATGTATCCCAGCAAAAAAGCCCTCAAAAAAGGGCTTCTCTTTTTACTTCTCCGGAGCCGGTCTGCTCTGGAAAAAACGAATGGCTTCCTGCAGGACCGAATCGGCCCCCGGGTCAAACAGTCTTCCTGTCTGCGTCACAGGAATATCCGGTTCTATGCCGATTTTATCGATCCGGCGTCCTGCCGCTGTCAGATATTGTGCGACGGACAGCTTCAGTGCTTCTCTTCCATCCATGGGATGAATGACCTGCACCGTCCCCTTGCCATAGCTGCGCTCTCCCATCACCGTTCCGGCTTTCTTATCCTGCACAGCACCGGCCAGAATTTCAGAAGCGGAAGCGCTGTTCCGGTCCATCAGAACCACAAGGGGCAACGGATCATCGGTTCCTTTAATGGAAAAAACCTGTGTATTGCCATTTTTCTCCTGATAACTGACCACAGGACCTCCTGACAGGATCTGGTCCGCCACGGCAACCACAGAATCAATCAGACCTCCCGGATTCATGCGGAGATCCAGAATCAAACGATCCATTCCCGCCTCCCGGAGCTTTTCATACTGGGTGCGGAATTCCTCCGCAGTGTGAGAAGAAAAGGAATAGATATGGATATAGCCGATCCCGTCATCTGCCATGTAACTCTGTACCGTGGGCAGATTCACATCCGAGCGGGAAACCGTTATATTTTTTTCCATTTCATCACGCAGAACGGACAGCGTTACCTCTGTTCCGGACAAACCTCGGATCTTTTGGGCGGTGGATTCCAAATCAGCGGCAGAAACCGGTGCATCATCCACCATCAGAATTTCATCGCCTGGAAGGAGTCCGGACGCTTCCGCTGTACTCCCCGGGAAAACAGAAAGCACATAGGTATGTGCTTCCCCATCCGATCCAATGACAACGCCGATGCCTCCATATTCGCCGTTCGTCTGCTCCATGAGACTGTCAAAAGCATCACCGGTCAGAAAATTGGAATAGGGATCTCCCAGCGCATCAACCATCCCCTGTGCCGCTCCATTCAGCAGCTCCGTATCGGAAACTCCAAGAAAATATTCCTGATGAATAGTCTTATACGTCCGCATCAGCCGAAGCAGTGCTGCCGAATCTCCGGTCGCAGTAAGAAGCAGAAGGCCTGTCAGTGAAATGGAACCAGCTGATACGGAAATCAGCCAGAGAATCAGCATTTTCTTTTTGATTGAAAGTTTCATTTCTCACCTGATACAGGAAAACCGAAGGAATTCAATTCCTTCGGTGATTTCCGTTACAATTACAAATATCCCATCGGATCGACCGGCGAACCGTTGATGCGGACTTCGAAATGGCAGTGTGGTCCGGTAACATTGCCCGTCTGTCCGGAATACGCCACCATCTCTCCCTTGGAAACAGACTGACCGGCGCCGGCCACCAGACTGCTGTTATGGGCATACAATGTCTGAATTCCGTTTCCGTGATCAATGATGATAGTATACCCGTAACCGCTGATCCAGTCCGATTCAATGACGGTACCGCCATCAGCCGCACAGACCGGAGTTCCATCAGGAACACCGATATCAATCCCGGCATGAGAGATCTCAATGCCAAAGATCGGGTGCACGCGGTAGCCGAAAGGCGACGTGATAGGACCACTGCATGGCCAGGACAGCTGACCGGTACCAACTACGCCGGTATAGCCGCCGCTGCTTTGCTGCTCCCGAAGACGGGCTTCAATGCGTGCCTGCACGTCCTCACTGGCCTGCTGCAGTTCTCTTTCCATCTGTTCTGCCGCCGCTTTATGCTCTCTGGCTTCATCCAGCGCACTTTGCTGTTCGGCCCGCTTGGCTTCGATGGCCTGCTGAGCTTTTTCTGCTTCGATTTCCAGCGCATCCAGCTGGCGCTTCTCTTCATCCAGTTCCGCCCGTTTGGCTTCAATTTGCCGCTGTTTCTCCTGAATATCCAGGATCAGAGAAAAATCAGCCCGGATAATACGCTTTAACAGTTCCAGCCGATTGGCAAAATCACTGAAACTGTTAGAGCCAATGATCACGTCAACATAATTCAGCTGACCATGCATGTAAATGGTACGTACTCGTTTTGCCAGGATCGCCTGCCGTGCATGCAGATCATCAATTGCCTTCTGAAGGGCAATCTCGTTGAGCCGGATCTGTTCATTCAGCTTTGCCTGCTCTCCGCGAATCCTTTCCAGTTCCGCGTTGGCCGCATCCAGTTCTGCCTGAATGGCATTCAACCGGTCCATGACCGCATTGATGATGGCCTGTGCATTGGCCTGTTCCTCCTGTGCTGAGGAAATCTGGCTCTGAATATCTGCCAGCTGATCTTCCAGATCATCCGCGACGGAAGGAACCGCCGTTCCCAGCACCAGTGCAGCGGCAAGAAATGCGGCAGCCCATTGACTGTGCCTGCTCATATCTTACACCTTCATATATTTACGAATAGAAATCGCACTGCCCAGCATTCCGATCAGAATGCCTGCCCCAAGAAGAAGCAGTGTCACATGAAGCATGAAAGGATAAATACCAATGAAAGGAATAAACAGGAGTCCGGCCGCTGCTGCCTCATTGAGCATGACCTTATACAGCTCCCACAATACGGCAGAGGCAATACCGGAACCAACCAGACCAATAATCATTCCTTCAAACAGGAACGGCCAGCGGATAAATCCGTTGGTAGCCCCTACGTATTTCATGATCTGAATTTCCCTCCGTCTGGCAAATACTGTCAGGCGAATCGTATTTGAAATAATGAAAAGTTCAGCCCCTGCAAGAAATACAATCAGAATGATGCCGCTTACACGAATGGCCTGAGACACCTTATAGAGCTGTTCGATAATATCCTGCCCGTACTGAACGGATTCCACTTCCGCGTACTGGGAAACCTGCGCGGCGGCCTCCTTCAAGGAGTCCGGATGGCTAAAGGACAGCCGGTAAGAAGAAGGCAGCGGATTCCCATTGACTGCATCCAGAATGGCGGCCTGATCGCCAAGCCGTTCCCGGAATTCCTCCATAGCCTGATCCTTATTTGTAAAAGAAAGATCCGACAGATCCGGTAAAGCTTTGAGCCGCTGGCCAACTCCCATGACCTGTTCCGTCGTCAGACCGTCCTTCAGATATACACTCATTTCGACCTGGCTTTCCAGATAGCCGGCCATATGATTCATATTCAGAACCACAGCAAGGAATACACCGAGAATAAACATGGATAAAGTAACAGTCAAAACCGAGGCAATAGCCATGAATTTATTGTGAATGAGGGAATGGGCTGTTTCCCGTAAAAAATAGCCGAATGAATTAAGCATGCAGGTCATAGCCCCCTTTCTTCACGTCACTGACAATATGACCGTCTTCAATGCTGACGACCCGTTTGTGCATGGCATTGACCAGGTCTTTATTGTGAGTCACCATGATAATAGTGGTTCCCATATGATTGATATTGTTAAACAAATCCATGATTTCCTCTGAGGTTGCCGGGTCCAGATTCCCTGTCGGTTCATCCGCAATAAGCAGTGTCGGCCGGTTGACCAGCGCACGGGCAATCGCAACCCGCTGCTGCTCACCGCCGGAAAGCTGGGCCGGATAGGCATTCGCCTTGTTTCTCAGATTGACCAGATCCAGTACCCGGTTGACCTTTTCACGAATCTCCTTCTTGCCTCTTACACCGGTGACCCGGAGAACAAAGGCAATATTTTCAAACACTGTCTTTTCCTGCAGAAGGCGGAAATCCTGAAAAACGATGCCGAGCTTTCTCCGATAGTATGGAACTTTGCTTTTTTTCAGCTTGTTGACTTCCACACCATTGACAATAACAGAGCCCTTATAGGGAACCAGTTCATGCGTCAGCATCTTGATAAATGTTGATTTCCCTGCTCCGGACGGGCCCACGATAAATACAAACTCTCCCTTATCTACGTGAATATTGATATCCCGAAGAGCGATCTTTGTTTTTGTATATTCAATGTATACATGTTCCAGCGTAATCATATCGTGATTCTCCAATAAACGAATACGGCCGGCAGATTTGCATAAGTCCTTTCATTCTGCCTGATTTCCCCTGTGCGGGCAATACTTCTTCTTTTATAATCCACTTTGTCAAAATCCGCAAGTCACTTTGCGGATTCCCGCCCAAAATTTCTGATACGGAAAAAGCAGCTCCGCCAAATATCAGCGGAACTGCTTTTCATTCAAAAAAATTATTTTCTTTTATACAACTGAAGTGCGGTTTCTGCAATGTGCGCTGCCGTCAGGCCACACGCCTTCAGCAGATCATCAGCCTTGCCGGATTCACCGAAACGATCTTCCACACCGATCATTGCCATGGGGACCGGACAATGTTTGACCACTACTTCCGCTACAGCGCTCCCGAGACCGCCCTGCACCTGATGCTCTTCCGCCGTCACAATGGCGCCCGTATCCGATGCCGCTTTAATAATGACATCTTCATCGATCGGCTTGATGGAGCTCATATTGATGACACGTGCCGTGATGCCGGCGCCCTTCAGGATATCAGCCGCCTGCAATGCTTTGCCCACCATGATCCCGCAGGCAATAATCGTAATATCATATCCCTTGCGAAGACCCGTTGCCTTGCCAGGAACGAAGGGCGTATTTTCAGTGGTGACATCATCACATTTAGCACGTCCCATCCGGATATACACCGGTCCCTGATAGGATGCCGCCCATTTGACGGCTGCCTTTGTTTCTTCTGCATCAGCCGGCACAATGACAGTCATATTCGGAAGCACCCGCATCAGGGCAATGTCTTCCAGCATCTGATGCGTTGCACCATCTTCCCCTACCGTCAGTCCTGCATGCGTAAGGGCAATCTTTACATTGAGCTTTGGATAGCAGATGGAATTCCGGATCTGTTCATACGCACGGCCGGCACCGAAGATCGCAAATGTGGAAGCAAAAGGAATCTTTCCTGCCGCGGCAAGGCCTGCCGCCACACTCATCATATTTCCTTCGGCAATACCGCAGTCAAAGAAACGGTCCGGATATACCTTGGCAAAATCCTGAGTCTTTGTGGATGCAGACAGATCCGCATCGAGAACAACGAGATCCGGATAAATCGCACCCAGCTCTTTCAGTGTTTCGCCGTATGCATCACGAGTTGCCTTCCCCATTATTCTGCCTCCTCTACTTCTTTCAGGAAATGTTCACACTGCTCTTCCGTCGGCGCCTTTCCGTGCCAGCCGACCTGTCCTTCCACTTCCGGTACGCCCTTGCCTTTTACCGTTTTCATAACGACAACTGTAGGCTGGCCTTTAACAGTTTTGGCCTCCTCAATGGCATCATGAAGCGCAGATACATCATGTCCATCTGCATGAATAACATGCCATCCAAAAGCCGCAAATTTTTCATCAATGGGTTCCGGAGACAATACATCTGTGATCTTTCCGTCAATCTGCAGCCCGTTATTGTCCACAAAGGCAGTCAGATTTTCCAGCTGATAATGATGAGCAAACATAGCCGCTTCCCAGATCTGTCCTTCTTCCAGTTCTCCATCGCCCAGAATCGCATACACGCGCCAGGATGTATGATTCAGTTTCCCTGCCAGCGCCATGCCGCAGGCCGCGCTGAATCCCTGTCCGAGTGAGCCGGTTGTCATATCCACACCAGGAGTATGCTTCATGTCAGGATGCCCCTGAAGCACTGCCCCTTCCTGACGGAGATAATCCAGCCATTCCTTCGGGAAAAATCCTTTTTCTGCCAGTGCTGCATAGAGGCAGGGCGCTCCGTGTCCTTTGGAAAGGACAAGCCGGTCTCTGTCAGCTTTATGCGGATCGGCAGGATCGACATTCATTTCCCGGAAATACAGCAGAGCCATAATATCGGCAATGGACAGCGAACCGCCGGTATGTCCCGAACTTGCTTTCGTAATCATTTTCAGAATATCCACCCGAAGCTGCTTTGCTTTTTCACGGATAAAACGTATCTCTTCAGCTGTCAGTTTTGCCATTATGTCCCCCTTATTTTTTTACCACGCGCTGCAGAATTCTGACTGTTTCTTCAGCCTTTTCCCGAAGTGCTTCAACCGATTTCCAGCAATGCGAATCTCTATCTTCGGAAAGAAGCTCTTTTGTCCTATTATACAATTTTTCCTCATCAAATGCAGAGATTGGAAAAATGGATTTCTGATTGATTTCCCTCAGGAAATTATCAATTTTCGGATCATAGGAAATGCCGATCATCGGAATATGCATCAATGCAGCAAAAATCAGCGCATGCAGCCGCATCCCCACAAGCAGATCCAAATTCCCGATGATGGACATCAGCTCCGGCGCAGAAAACGTACCTTCCAGAAAATGAAAGCACTCCGGTCCCCGCTGACAGATTTTTTCCGCCATCCGATTATCCTCCGGCCACTGCATGGGAATAAAAAGAACAGTCACCTTTTCTTCCTTTAGCTTTTCCAGATACCGGCCGAACCTTTCTGTCCAGCGGTCCGCATCCAGCCAGTTGCGCACGGAGATGCCTATAATCGGTCTGTCTCCGGGAATCCCGGCCTGCTTCAGAATATCCCGGCCTTCTTCCAGCGACACCTGCGGCAAAGACAGGACGGAATCAGCCGTGGTATAAATGGGGGCCTGAATCCCCAGTGTATTCAGAAGGCGATGCGATTTTTCATCCCGGACTGTAATGGCATCCACATGAGATAAAATCCGTCTCAACAGCGAACAAACCCATTTCCGTCGGAGAGGACCAATGCCCTGACCATACAGAAACACTTTTTTCCGGCATACGACCCCCGCCAGAATGATAGACAAGTAATACAGCAGGCTCCTGCTGCTCGTTACATCCTGGAGAAGACTGCCGCCGCCGCTGATCAAAAGATCACACTGCAGAATACTTTTGAAAATGGCCCATCCACCAAAACGGGGAATGGCTCTGGTATGAAAACGTCTGGCTGTCTCTTCCGGCTTTCCTGAAATGACGGTAGTCTCCGCATCCGGAAAATATTGCCGAAGCGATCGAAGGATCGCATATAACATCGCTTCATCCCCGGCATTACGGAAACCATAATATCCGGAAATTACGACTTTATATCCTGCCATACCGTGCTCCAAAAAATTTCGTAATCCGGAGAAGAATCACAACGCCGGCTACTGCAAAGATACCGGCGATAGTTCCGGCAGCCAGACCGTCCAGTCCGCGGATAAAACTCAGAATAAAGGGACTGCGCATATGCGCAAAGGTCTCCACCATCGATCCCTGCCCTATGGTCACCGCAAGGATCAGCAGATAATGAAGGATCTGCGGCCACCGTCTGTACAAAGCTGCAAGCGATAGGAAAACCGCAGGATGTCCGAAAAGAAATTCCTTTTCTCTCGGGCGGGCATACAGCGTATCTTCCAGAAAACGACGCAGTGCGATTTCAAAGCCGGGAACCGGAGCCATATTGTTGCCGCTCCGTCCTACAAACATAAATGCGGCAAAAGCAAGGAATCCCAGCCCTGCCAGCAGTCCCAGACGAATGGGAATCTGACAGAAATGTTTGACGAAAGAGACAAAATCCCTGTCATTGGAAACTACCTTGCCGAAGAAGGGGAAATGCTGAATATAGATCAGTGTCATAAGAATCAGCGGCAGAACAAATGTCAGCTTGACCCCTCTGAAAATTTCAATCTCAAGGAAGAAGCGGATATCTCCCAGGATGGCGCTTACGAATACGCCCCCACAGAGAGACAGCAGCCCGCAGCACCAGAGTGCTGCAGCGCCTTCTGCAAACAGTGCCAGTGCTCCTTTTTCTGCCGATGCTTCTTCTTTCTTTTTCAGGCAATAGGCCAGAAAGAACGATACAATGACAACCGGAGTACAGATTTCCGTTCCCAGCGCCATCATCTGCATCGGAAGCAGGGACTGCGGCATCAGCCAGAACAATCCCTGAGAAACCACAAACCCGGCACACCAGATGGGCCAGACCCATCTGGCAAGAACGGGAAACAGGAAAAGCAGTGCAAGAACACAGATCGACAGAGAGCCTGTCATCGCCGCTGCCCGCAAAACCGGATTCGGGAAATAGGACTCCATCTGGGAAGCTTTCCCGATCTGGAATCCATGTTCTTCCAGCCTTTCTTTGGTCATGGCAATATAAAGAGCATTGGTTTCATCCAGATTCTTTCCTTCCAAAGCATATTTATAAGAAGGGAAAAGATTCATGCGGATATTTCGTTCAATATCACTGATATAAAACCGGGCAGATGCTTCTTCCGGCGTCAGCTGAATCAGCTCATTCTGTGCCATGGCATACAAACGAATCGTATTGTAATCGGATGATTTTACCATGTCCAGTGCCCCGGCCTGATTTTCAAAGCCAAGCTGAGACTGTGCCTCAATCAGAACAATCGGGATATGACGGGCCGCCATGGCATCACGGAAATATGCAGCCTGTTCCTTATAGCCAAAAGCCTCTTTACCTACAAAAAGTACTGCACTAACCTTATCAGATGCGTCTACAGCCCGGAGGAATTCATTCACCACTGCCTTATCAGGATGACTGACATTGAGCGGGCGAAGAACCAGATAGAAACCGGCGGCAGACGCTTCCTTCACGCGAGCCGGAATAATTCCCACAGGCATTTCCAGAAACTTTGTCCAGTTATCCTGGATTTCTATGGTTTCTACTCCGTTCAACGAAAAAATCCGCATCTGCTTCGGATTCAGGCGAAGTTTGAGATTGCGTTCCAGATCCTGAAAAAATTCCCAGCCATTGGCCTTGCTCGAAGGCTGAATGTAGATCCGGTCGCGGCGGATTTCCGGATTGGCTCCGGAAAAAGCGGCCATATCCGCACCACGATAAATCATGGCGTCACTACGGCCCATGATTTTGGCAGGCGTATCATCATACAGGGCCAGCGAGGTAATTCCGCTGGCCTTGTACAATGCAAAAAGATCTTCTTTTTTTCGTCCTTCCAGTTTGTCATAATCATAGACCATTTCCACGGTCTGATCATTGGCTTCCACATGGTACCGCTCATAGGAAATATAGGCAGCAGCGGCAAAGCCAATAAAAATCATAAGCAACAAAATACGAAAGGACATTTCGTGAAGGCGAATCATATTTCGCTCCTTACGCTTTGAACTTTTGCTTTTTTAAATATCCTTCAATGAACTCATCCAGGCCGCCATCCATAACTGCCTGAATATTTCCTGTTTCAATCCCTGTCCGGTTATCTTTTACCAGCGTGTATGGCTGGAATACATAGGAACGAATCTGGCTGCCCCATTCAATGGCCTGCTGTTCCCCTTCAATGCTCTGTTTCAGCTTTTCCCGTTTTTCAAGCTCCAGCTCAAACAGTTTGGAACGAAGCATCCGCAGACACTGTTCCTTATTCTGCAGCTGAGAACGTTCTGTCTGACAGGATGCCACAATGCCTGTAGGAAGATGGGTCATGCGGACAGCAGAGCTGGTCTTGTTGATATGCTGTCCACCGGCACCGGACGAACGATAATAATCGACACGCACATCTGCCATGTTCAGGTTGACTTCCACATCATCTGTGATTTCAGGCATAACATCCACCGCAGAGAAAGAGGTATGCCGCCGCTTGGCTGCGTCAAAGGGAGAGATACGAACCAGACGGTGTACCCCTTTTTCCGATTTCAGCATGCCATAAGCAAACTTTCCCTTGAACATGTACTCTGCATTTTTGACCCCTGCTTCATCTCCGGGCAGCAGATTCAGTTCTTCCACTTCAAAGCCATGCGCCTGTGCCCATTTCAGATACATGCGGATCAGCATCTGTGTCCAGTCCTGCGCTTCTGTACCGCCGGCACCGGCATGGAAAGTTATGATTGCATTATTGGCGTCATATTCATCGGAAAGAAGCAGTTCGATTTCTTTTTTATCCAGGATGGCTTTCAGCCGCTCCATTTCTTCTGCCAGTTCCGGTTCCATAGACTGGTCATCTTCTTCGATGGCCATATCCAGAATTTCTTTCAGTGCTTCCGCCTGATCGAACAATCTGGTATATGTGTCATATGCCTCTTTGGCTTCCGTAGCTTCCTGAGAAATCTTTCTTGCCTTTTCTGCATCATCCCAGAAAGACGGATCGCTCATCTGGACATCATAACTGGTGATTTTTTCTTTCAGTTTAGGTAAGTCAAAGTGAATCCCTGATTTCTCTTTCGTGATTCAGCAGATCGGCTAATGTTTTTTTCAAATCTTCCAGCATCTGTTTTGTCATCTCGCTTTCTAAAAAAGACACTCTTTTCCATATGAAAAGGAATTATATTCAGAGAATCCTTTATTTGGAATTCTCCTGACCACCATTTGCCTTTACATTCTGCGGCATGGATGCCCCGGTGTTTTCATCCACATAATGTTCCGTTGCATGCTTTAGCGGATCAGATTCGGACTCCTGCTGAATGGTTTTCTGCTCTTCCGCCTCGTTGGTAAACCGGATCTGAATATGATACAGATACAGAATAATGGTTTCCATCATGGCATGCTGCATCTCTTCATACATATCGAAGGCTTCCACTTTGTATTCCACAATCGGATTTCTCTGACCGTAAGAACGAAGATTGATGCCTTCCTTTAGCATATCCATATCATCCAAGTGTTCCATCCACTTGGAATCCACCACTTTCAGCATGATGGCCTTTTCCAGTTCCCGCATCATGAGGGAACCGATGGAAGCCTCTCTGGCATCATAGGTGTCATGAGCACATTTTTCGAGCTTTTCCTTGACCTCTTCTCTTGAGAGATCCTCAATATCCTCCAGTTTGATTTCACCGGGTGCCAGGAAATATTTTTCACAATATTTCAGGAGCCCTGCAAAATCCCACTCTTCCGGATACAATTTAGCATTGGCGTACGTATCAAGGCCTTCGTTGATGAGAGTATCCACCATATTCATGATCTGGCTCTTCATATCCTGGCCTTCCAGAATCCGGCGGCGTTCCTCATAAAGAACCTTTCTCTGCTGGTTCATGACATCATCATATTCCAGGACATATTTCCGGATATCGAAGTTCCTGGTCTCCACCCTCTTCTGCGCTTTGCGAATGGCATTGGAGACCATGGTGCTCTTGATTTCCTCATCTTCATCAAGTCCCATTTTTTCCATGAATTTCTTGATGTTGTCCCCACCGAAAATACGCATCAGATCATCTTCCAGTGACAGGAAGAACTGGCTGCTTCCCGGATCGCCCTGACGTCCGGCACGGCCACGAAGCTGATTATCGATGCGGCGGCTTTCATGCCGTTCCGTACCGATGATCGCCAGACCGCCCAGTTCGGCCACGCCTTCACCCAGAACAATATCCGTACCGCGCCCTGCCATATTGGTCGCAATAGTTACCTGTCCCTTTTGCCCGGCCTGTGCCACGATATTGGCTTCCATTTCGTGGTATTTGGCATTCAGTACATTATGTACGATACCGGCCTGCTTCAGCAGACGGGACAACTCTTCCGACTGTTCAATCGACGTGGTGCCGATCAGCACAGGCTGCCCTGTAGCATGACGGCGCAGAACTTCCTTGACGACGGCCTTGTATTTCCCGCGCTGTGTTTTGAAAATCACATCCGGCAGATCTTTACGCTGAATCGGTTTATTGGTCGGAATCTGTACGACCTCCAGACCGTAGATTTTAATGAATTCCTGTTCTTCCGTCTTGGCAGTACCGGTCATACCGGCCAGCTTGTCATACATGCGGAAGTAATTCTGGAACGTAATGGTCGCCAGTGTCTGGCTTTCCCGTTCCACTTGGAGGCCTTCCTTGGCTTCAATCGCCTGATGCAGCCCGTCAGAATACCGGCGGCCATACATCAGCCGGCCCGTAAATTCATCGACAATGATGACCTTGCCGTCCTTAACCACATAATCCTTATCGCGGATCATCATAGTCTGTGCCCGCAGTGCCTGCGTAAACAGATGATTCAGCTCCAGATTTTCCGTATCATACAAGTTTTCGACGCCAAGCATTTTTTCCATCTTGGCCACGCCGGCTTCTGTCGGCGCTACGGTCTTCTGTTTCTCATCAATGGTATAGTCCTCATCCTTTACAAGCTTGGGGACGCACTGCGCCAGACGATAATAGTCATCCGTCGATTTTTGCCCCGGTCCCGAAATGATGAGCGGCGTACGCGCTTCATCAATAAGAATGCTGTCCACTTCATCGATCAGGCAGTAGTGCAGCGGCCGCTGTACCATCTGATCCAACGACACCACCATATTGTCACGAAGATAATCAAAACCGAATTCGTTATTGGTTCCATACGTGATATCCGAATTGTAGGCCAGCTTTCTCTGGCGGAAATCCATATCATGGACGATCAGTCCTACGGAAAGGCCAAGAAACTTATAGACCTGCCCCATCCACTCGCTGTCACGTTTGGCCAGATAATCATTGACCGTAATGACATGAACGCCCTTTCCTTCCAGGGCATTCAGATAGGTCGGCGCCGTAGCGACAAGGGTTTTCCCTTCGCCAGTGCTCATTTCCGCAATTTTTCCCTGATGAAGAACGATGCCGCCGATCAGCTGTACATCAAAATGACGCATGCCAAGAACACGACGGGAGGCCTCACGAACCACAGCAAAGGCCTCCGGCAAAATATCATCCAGTGTTTCTCCCTTCGCAAGACGTTCCTTGAATTCCAGTGTTTTCCCGGCAAGAGACGTATCACTCAGGTTCCGCATCGTGGCTTCCAGCGGATTGATCTTCTGTTCCACGATTTTCCGAAGTTTTTTAACCTCTTTTTCATTGGACCCGTTGAACAGTCTATCAAGAATTTTAAGCATTTATACAGCTCCTTCTTCTGTGTATGACGTACATAGCACGGACCTCGCCGTCGAGCAAGGCAAAGTCCTTTTGTCCTGTTAAAAACGTGTATATCAATGTTATTTTAACAAACTCTGCATAAGTAGTCAAAAACAGAACGAGGAGAGAAGCATAAGCTTCTCTCCTCGTTTTCAGATCTCTGCTCTTTTATTTTTCCGATTCAATCAGACCGTATTTGCCGTCATCCCGACGGTATACAACAGCCGGACTTTCCGTCTGTGCATTGAAGAACATGAAGAAATTGTGTTCCAGAAGGTTCATCTGAAGAATAGCCTCTTCCGGAGACATAGGAGCAATCCGGAAATGTTTCGTGCGGGCAATTTCAAATTCCGCATCGGAAGCCGGTTCTTTTTCTTCCATGAACTGAGCACTCAGTACTTTCTGTTCCTTGAATCTCTTGGCGAGACGCGTTTTATATTTATGAATCTGACGTTCCACTTTATCGAAAACCAGATCAATGGATTTATACATATCATCAGATTTTTCCACACCACGAAGGATGACGCCATCTACAAAAACCGTCACTTCGCAGGTTCTTGTCATATTGGAAATCCGGAGAAGTACATTCATTTTGATTGGTTTGTCAAAATATCTCTGGATCTTTCCCGTGTGCTTTTCTACATACTGACGCAGAGCCTCTGTTATTTCAAGATTTTTTCCTCTAATGCTTAATTCCATAATAACTCCTCCTTTCACAACCAGATTCAACATCTGGTTTTCATTAATATTATATAACATTCCCGTAAAGATTTGAAGTTAATATGCATAATTCTATGCATGTTACTTATAGTAAATATCTATATCATCTGCCAGCATTTTTATTTTTACCGATGCTTGACAAATTCTCCCGTTTATGAATGCATCCCCCATGGATTCCCGCCGGTTGACTCTCCGGCTGCACCTATGATAGAGTACATCCGTGTCTCTCAGAAGACAAGTTATTATGTCAGGAGGAAATCTCATGAAAGGAACTGTAAAATGGTTCAGTGCCGAAAAAGGCTATGGTTTTATTGAAAAGGAAGATGGCGGCGATATTTTTGTCCACTTTTCCGCAATCCAGTCCGACGGATTTCGGACACTGACAGAAGGTCAGTCCGTCACGTTTGATGTGGTAGAAGGCGAAAGAGGCCAGCAGGCCGCCAATGTAGTCGCGTTATAAATATAATGCTCTGCACAATAAAAGCCCGGTTCTCCGGGCTTTTATTGTATGCATAAAATTTTATAATACACTTGCCAGAAAAGCTTTGGTCCTGGCTTCTTTGGGATGAGAGAAGACCTCCTCCGGCGTTCCCTCCTCCACAATAACGCCGCCATCTACAAACATCACCCGATCCGCCACTTCACGGGCAAATCCCATTTCATGAGTAACAACCACCATGGTCATGCCGGCTTTTGCCAGATCCTTCATAACATCCAGCACTTCATGAACCATCTCTGGATCCAGCGCGGAAGTCGGTTCATCAAAAAGGAGCACCTTGGGCTGCATGGCCAGTGCCCTTGCAATGGCCACACGCTGCTGCTGTCCACCGGAAAGTTGCGTCGGCCGAGATTCCGCCTTATCAGCAAGGCCCACCCGCTTCAGCAGTTCCATCCCTCTGCTGCGGGCCTCCTCCGCGCCGAGTTTTCTGACCTTCATCGGAGCCAGCATTAGATTTTTAATCACTGACATATTGGGGAACAAATTAAAACGCTGAAATACCATTCCCACTTCACGACGGACCTCATTGATATTCGCTTCCCCCGTAACAGGAATTCCTTCAAAGGTAATCTGACCGGAAGTGACTGTTTCCAGTCCGTTCATACACCGGAGAATGGTGCTTTTCCCGGACCCCGATGGTCCGATGATCACCACAACTTCCCCTTCACGGATTTTCAGAGAAATATCCTTCAAAACTTCCAGTTTCCCGAATGATTTCTTAATATGTTCAACAGAAATCATGCATTCCCCACTCATTTCGTTCTCCTTTCAAGGAAAGCGACCACCTGTGAAATGGCCAGAGTCATAATGAGATATAGAGCAGCCACTGTCAGCCAGATTTCGAAGGAACCATACGTCTGTGCAATGATCAGCTGCCCCCGGCGTGTCAGTTCTTCAAAGCCTATGACAGATACCAGAGAAGAATCCTTCAGCATGGCAATAAATTCATTGCCCAGCGGCGGAAGAATATTCCGGATCGCCTGCGGCAGCACTACATAGACCATTGTCTGCCACCACGTCAGTCCCAGAGAACGGCCGGCCTCCATCTGTCCTGGATCAACAGACTGAATCCCTGCGCGGAAAATCTCGGAAATATATGCGCCGCTGTTGATCCCGCAGGCCATAACTGCCGCAGCAAACGGCTCGATTTGGTGGCCGGTAAGAATCGGAAGTGCAAAATAAATCAGAAAAATCTGCACCAGAAGGGGGGTGCCGCGTATACAGTCCGCATACACCGCAGCAATCAGACGAAGTATCCTGATCTGAGAAATCCGGGCAATCCCGGCAAACAATCCGATGAAAAAGCCGACAGCTACACTGACTGCCGTAATCTCAATCGTTACAGCAGCTCCCATGAGAAGAAGAGGCAGGGCCTTTTCAATTAATTCAAAATCAAAGCTCATTTTTACTTTTAATATCCTTTCCTGCTGAATGCTTAATAGCCGATTTTCCCTGTATGATGCGCGAAACAGTATGCAATATGTTTTTTAGTTATAAGAATTATAAGAAAATTTGAAATCACCGTCAATTGAACTGTTTTGAAATAAAAAAAGGCCTCCGGAAATGGATGCCTTTTTTATTTCAAAATACTTATTCTGCTTCACAAAAAGCCAGTGCTTTGCGCAGCAGTGCCAGTGTCTTTTCCCGTCCAAACAGTACAATCATTTCATACATGCCGGGCCCTTTCGTGACACCGGTCAGAGCAATACGAGCCGGTTCAAATGCCGCTCTGCCCTTAATGCCGGTTTCCTTCATAATCGCCTTGAAGCAGGCAGTGACCGCTTCCTCCGTAAAATCGGGCAAAGCTTCCAGTGCAGCAATGAATGCCTTCAGAATAACAGCACTGCTATCCTGTTTCAAAATAGATACCACTTCCGGATCTTCAAACGGAGGGATCTCTTCAAAAAACATCTTTACCTGCTCCGGTGCCTGTGCCCCATAGGAAATGCGGTCGCGCACGTAGCACACCACCTGACGAAGCCAGTCTCTTTTTTCTACAGACAGCGGTTGCGTTACATAACCGGCTTTTTCAAGGAACGGAAGGACAAAATCAAGCAGCTCTTCTTCCGAAAGTTTTTTCATGTACTGAAAATTGATCCAGTTCAGTTTTTCCATATCAAAAACAGCATCATTGGAAGACACACGGCTCATGGAGAAGGAACGAATCAATTCCTCCCGCGAAAAAATTTCCTGTTCGCCCTTTGGTGCCCAGCCGAGCAGTGCCAGATAATTCACGACCGCATCCGGCAGATATCCCATATCTTTATAGGCGGTTACCGATGTCGCGCCATGGCGTTTGCTCATCTTCTTGTGATCGGCACCGAGAATCAGAGAAATATGGCCAAATTCCGGTACTTTATAACCAAGCGCATGATAGATCGCAATCTGGCGGGGTGTATTGGACAGATGTTCTTCCGCACGGATGACATGAGTAATTCCCATCAGCGCATCGTCTACCACAACAGCAAAGTTATAAACCGGAATGCCATCCGATTTCATAATAATGAAGTCGCCTACACCAGAAGACTGAAATTCCACATGACCGCGTACCATATCATCAAAGGCAATTACCTCGCCTTCCGGAACATGGAGACGAACTACCGGTTTTCTGCCCTCCGCACGATACTGCGCAATCTGCTCCTCCGTCAGATGACGGCAATGACCGCCATATACCGGCGTTTTTCCTTCTTTCAGCTGTTCCTGACGTTCCTGCTCCAGTTCTTCCTGTGAGCAGTAGCAATAATAGGCTTTTCCTTCACGGATCAATCTCTGGATTTCCTTCTGATAAATATCGAGACGCTCGGTCTGACGGTAAGGACCATTTTCTCCGCCTACATCAATGCCCTCATCCCAGTTCAGTCCCAGCCAGCGCAGAGATTCCTTGATATTTTCTTCAGATTCCTTTGTCGACCGGTTCAAATCCGTATCTTCAATGCGAACAAGGAATTTTCCTCCTGTATGACGGGCTACCAGCCAGTTGAAAAGTGCCGAACGAGCGCCGCCAATATGAAAAGGGCCTGTCGGGCTCGGTGCAAAACGGACTTTGATCTCTTTTTCCATCCTTACAATCTCCTCCTGAATAACAGAACAGATGCCAGAGCAGCAATTCCTTCCCGGCGTCCTACCGCTCCTAATGTTTCATTAGTTGTAGCTTTTATATTAATCTCTTCCGGCAAAATATGCAATGCATCGGCCATATTCTGCCGCATTGCCGGAATATGCGGAGCCATTTTCGGTGCTTCCGCTATAATCGTGGCATCAATATTTCCAATACCGTACCCCTTTTCCGTAATGATTTTCCTTACCTTTTTCAATAAAATCATACTGGAAATATTGAGGTATCTGTCATCCTGATCCGGAAAATACCGTCCGATATCTGCACACCCGGCAGCTCCGAGCAAGGCGTCCATGACTGCATGGATCAGGACATCCGCATCAGAATGTCCCAGAAGACCGCCCGTATCAGAAATATGAACACCTCCCAGCACCAGAGGCCGCTCCGCGGCAAATCGGTGAATATCATATCCCTGCCCAATGCGGAACGGAAGGGAATCTTTCTGAATCAGATCCAGCAGATGCTGTTTATCTTCCGGCACCGTCACTTTGAAATAAACTTCCTTTCCCATGAGATACTTAACGGGAATGCCACAGACTTCACAAACAGACACATCGTCTGTCACAGAGAGATGATCCCGCCGCACCATTTCCATACAACGACGGAAAATGGACGTCTGTATCCCCTGCGGTGTCTGAGCTCTCATCAGTCTTTTCCGGTCCGGCGTCCGGCAAATCCTGCCATTCCCATCGGTATATTTTATAGTATCAATGCAGGGGACGCAATATAATGCCGCCGGTGTTCCCTTTTGAAGCTCCTTAATCAGCTGATCGACAGCGGCACCGTCCACCCATGGACGTGCCCCGTCATGAATCAGCACCACTTCCGAATCTGCTGACAGAGCCTGCATTCCGTGATAGACCGAGTCCGTTCTTGTGGCGCCTCCGTCGGCATATCTGATGGCAATGGTGCCTCCGACATCCTCTGCTATCTGCTGAAAAAATCGTCTTTCCTCAGGAGACGTCACAAGGATGATCTCATCAAGTAAAAGACTCTGCATCACATGGTGCAGAGTATACCAGATCAAGGGCTTCCCACCAATATTCTCAAGCAGCTTATTCTGCGGAGCACCGAACCTTTCTCCCTGCCCCGCGGCAGCGATGATCATGCTGTTCATGAATTCAGATCTTCCAGTTTTGCAAAAATCATACGGCCTACAGAATTCTGAAGCACCGATGTAATAATAACCGGCACTTCATGGCCAATGGAACGGCTTCCGTTTTCCACAACAATCATCGTCCCATCTTCAAGGTAAGCCACGCCCTGATTTTCTTCTTTCCCCTGCTTGACAAGCTGTACAAACAGCTGTTCTCCCGGGATCACGGTCGGCTTTACCGCGCTGGCCAGATCATTGAGATTCAGGACAGAAACGCCCTGAAGTTCTGCCACTTTATTCAGATTATAGTCATTGGTAATGATTTTCAGATGCTTCTCCCGAGCCAGTTTTACCAGCTTGGAATCCACTTCATTGACTTCTTCAAAGTCATCGGTCACTATACGGATCGCTTCTTTATTGCTTTTCCGAAACTGATTCAGAATATCCAGTCCGCGGCGGCCGCGGTTTCTTTTCAGCACATCCGAAGAATCTGCAATTTTTTGCAGTTCCTCCAGAACAAAGACCGGCACGATCAGCTGTCCCTCCAGGAATCCGCTCCGATAGACATCCACAATCCGGCCGTCAATAATAATATTGGTATCAAGCAGTTTGCCATCCGGGCATTCCTTTTGCTTTTCCTTACTCTTCCCTTTTACCTCCGTATGCAGGTGAAGCCAAGTGACCAGCTCACTCTGTTTGCTGATACAGAGATGAATGCCAAGATATCCAAGAATGATACTGAGGACAACCGATACATAAGGCCCGATATAAGGAACCCGATCAAAAGCGATCCCCACCAGATTGGCAATGATCAGTCCGAGAAACAGACCTGCCGTCCCCAGGACAAGATCCTGTGTCGAAATGGAGGACAACGATTTCTCCGCCCAGGAAGTAATGGAAAACAGACTCCGGATCAGATACGGAGAAGCCAGATTTCCTATCAGACCGCCAACCACCGCCCCAATCAACATGAAGGCCAGTGACATGAACGTCACCCCGAGAATGGTTTCGGATAGGAATGTAAAGGGAATGACCGATGTAAGAAGCGAATCAGACTGGCTGAACAGCACAATCCCCAATACACTGAACAGCAGTATAAATATTGGTCTTAATATTTTTTCCAGCATAAAAATATCCTCATTCAGCAGTATACGGGATAAAACATGGATTTCTGCATCATATGTTAACTCACAATTGAATATCAAAATGTAACATATATTTTAACATAAAAATAACTTTTCTGGCAAACCACGTATTGATTTCTCATCAGTTTCAAATACTTAATGATTCTTCAGTACAGACAGTGCTTCTTCCAGCCGCCCTACATATTGAACCTGAATCTTTTCCTCCTGCTGACGTTTGAAAAAAAGCTCCGCTTCATGTTTATTGCCTTCCGGAAGAATAAAATGATTGATTTTCATTTTTAAGGCTTCCCTCAGGCGAAGCCCTACATGAGAAACCGGAAGAATTTCTCCGGTCAGTCCCACTTCTCCCAATGCAGTCAGGCTGCGCGGAACCGGGCAGTCCCATTTGACGGAAACCACTGCCAGCGCTGCTGCCAGATCCGCTGCCGTTTCACGAATCTTAAAGCCCCCTGCCACATTAATATACACATCCTCCTGTGAAAAAGGAACCCGTGCTCTTTTCTCCAATACCGCAAGCAGAACAATCAGTCGGTTATAATCATATCCGACCGAAATTCTTCTGGGCACTGCCAGTACAGAATGAACGGACAATGCCTGGATTTCTGCCAGAAGCGCTCTCTGCCCTTCCAGGCAGGCCGCCGTGATGCTCCCCGCCGTTTCAACGATATGCCGCTGCAGCAGATAGGCCGATGGATTCTGAATCTGTCGAAGCCCTTCGCTTCCCATCATGAAAAGTCCCGTCTCCGCAGTGGATCCAAAGCGGTTTTTCACCGTACGAAGCACGCGAAATTGATAGCTTCGATCCCCTTCCAGGTACAGAACCACATCAACCATGTGCTCCAGCAGACGCGGCCCGGCAAGATTTCCCTCCTTTGTCACATGCCCGATGATAAGCACTGTGATATTCTCTTCCTTTGCCAGACGAACCAGAAGCGCTGTACAGTCACGGATCTGTGCCGGACTTCCCATGGGTGACGAATTTTCTCCCAGATACATTGTCTGTATGGAATCAATAATCAGAAGCGCCGGCTTTATTTTTTTTGCTTCTGTCAACACCTCATGCAGATCCGCACCAGTCATAACAAAGCACTGCTCTTCATCGATATGCAGTCTCTCCGCCCGAAGTTTAATCTGAATATCGGATTCCTCTCCGCTGCAATATAAAACCTGTTTCTGGAGCTGGCACACGGCCTGACACAGCTGAAAAACCAATGTCGATTTTCCGATTCCCGGTTCTCCTCCCAGTAAAATGACCGAACCATATACCAGTCCGCCCCCAAGAGGCCGATCGATTTCAGGCATATGCAGACAGATCCGCCCTTCACTTCCCACCTGAATAGCGGAAAGCTTTCTGGGACTGGATGCTCCCTGAAGAGATGCCAGCGGCCGAATGGCCGCAGAAGCCGGCCGTTCCTGGATTTCCTGCATGGTATTCCATTCCCCGCACACCGGGCACCGCCCCATCCAGCGGGGAGCTTCCGCCCCGCAGCTGGCACAGACAAATTTGATTCTATTTTTATTTACGGCCATCTTCTGCTCCCAATTTTATTTTTCTCCATTATAAAATATTTTCGGCCGAAAAAGAAAATAAAATGTCCATTTTTGTTTCTCAAAATAGGAACATACGTTCTTTTGCGAATTTCATTTTATTTAGAAAGTTTGTTCTGTATTCATCCATTTTCCACTATTAGAGCATAGAAAAACGGGATTTCTCCATTTTGAAATCCCGTTTTTACATGCTTTCGCCTTTGCAAATTATCAGGCGTCTTTCTCTCCTTTTTTCTTCTGAGAGTGCCACTTCACGCTGCATTCTTTCGAGCAAAATACAGACCGACGATCATGAGAATCTGTAATGATCACTTCTTTCCCACAATTTCTGCAGTGAAAGCTGCGTGATTCCGTCTTTCCCCGCTGCGCCCGCTTGGAATGCTTCCAGTACAAATTTTCACAGCGCTGCGAGCAGAACTTCGTCCGCATATCATTTTCTTCCGTGACGCGCACCTCTTCTCCGCAATGCTTGCACGTAAATATCCGAAGCGCCGTTTTATGAGGATCAGAAACAATCACAGTTCCTCCAAAAGCACGGCCGCCGTGACGATTTGCATATCGACAGCATTCGGGGCTGCAATATTTCTGACTGATCTGGCGTGGAAAAAACATGGTACCGCACACCAGACATTTGCGGGATTCCTGTTTCCACGACGAAATGCGCATTCCCTTTTCTGCCATTATTGATTTCTTCCTTTACGGAAACAATTCTCCAAGAATTCAAAAAAGTACTCTCTATTTTGCCCAACAGAATAAAAGAAAAGACGGATTCTATATCCCGTCTTTTCCTGAACAGACTTACATCAATCCGTAATCCTTCAGCATCTGAATGATATGGGCTTTTTCGCTTTCACTGGCATCAACCATTGGCAGACGGAATTTTCCGCCAGGCAGCCCTAGCAAATTCAAAGCCGTCTTGACCGGAATCGGGCTGGTAATAAAGAACAGTCCTTTATTGATAGGATAGGTCTTTTTATGAAGTTCAAACGCCTTCTTTACGTCGCCTTTTTCATAAGCATCCACCATGGCAAGCATATCATCCCCGATGATATGGCTGGACACACTAATGATGCCGGCGCCGCCAGCCGTCAGAATGGGATAGGTAAAGGAGTCATCCCCGCTGTAAATCAGGAAATCATCAGGAAGGAGCATTTTTTCCTGCGTAACCTGATCCCAGTTGCCGGTGGCATCTTTAATCCCCACAATATTGGGGCACACATCCACAAGGCGTTTAATGGTGGCCGGCTGAATGCAGGCATTGGTTCTTCCCGGCACATTGTAAAGAATAACCGGAATATGGATGGAATCCGCAATGGCCTTAAAATGCTGATACATCCCTTCCTGTGTCGGCTTTACATAAAACGGAACGATAGCCAGAATGGCATCAGCTCCCAGCGCTTCCACCTTTTTCGCAAAAGCAATGGATGCCGCGGTATCAATGCCGCCGGCATTTCCAATAATCGGAACCTTTTTCCCTTCTGCCCTGCTTCCTACTGCACGAATGATGCAGTCATACAGCTTAAGCTTTTCCTCTTCAGACAGAACCGCACCTTCTCCCGTGGTACCGCCTACCAGGATGCCTTCCGTCCCATGTTCAATCAGGTGCTTGGCCAGCGCAACAGCCCCATCATAATCCACAGCACCGTCATCCATAAACGGAGTAATCATAGCCGTAATAACACGTCCGAAATTTTTCATGATACAAGACCTCTTTCCATAAGGAAATATACAGATATTAGCAATTAAAGCAAATCATTGGCAATCATGTATTCCGCGATCTGAAGTGCATTCAGTGCTGCGCCCTTCCGGATCTGATCCCCACAAACCCAGAGATTCAGCCCGTTGGCCGATACTAGATCTTTTCGAATGCGGCCCACCAGTACATCATTCTTGCCGGAAGTATCCAGCGGCATAGGATATTCCTGTGCTTCCGGATCATCCTTTACAGCAGCCCCCGGGAATGCATTAATGGCTTTTTTGGCATCCTCTACAGAAACCGGAGTTTCTGTTTCAATAAAAATAGATTCTGCATGACTCCGGACTACGGGAACACGAACGGCAGTCGGTGTAATTCCGATCGTATCATCATGGAAAATTTTATGCGTTTCATTGACCATTTTCATTTCTTCCTTGGTGTAGGAGGAGTCAAGGAATACATCAATCTGAGGAATCAGATTATAGGCAATGGGATAATGACGTTCCAGACTGGCACTGGGCAAAATTTTAGGTGTATAGGATTCGCCCCGGGCCGCAGCTGCCGTTTCTCCGTACAGTTCATCAATCCCTTCCTTGCCGGCGCCGGATACGGCCTGATAGGTGCTTACAATAATCCGGCGGATCCGGGACAAATTATGAATGGGCTTCAGGGCCATCAGCATAATGATCGTAGAGCAGTTCGGATTGGCAATAATTCCGTGATTCCAGCGGATATCCTCCGGATTGATTTCCGGAATCACCAGCGGCACTTCCGGGTCCATGCGGAACGTGCTGGAATTATCAATGACAACCGCACCTCGTTTTACTGCCTCAGGCGCCAGTGTTTTACTGATATTTCCCCCCGCAAAAAGGGCAATATCCACATGTTCAAAGGATTCCGGCTTGGCTTCCTCTACCGTATATTCCTTACCGCACACAGTGATTTTACGACCGGCAGAACGTGAAGAAGCCAGCAGACGAAGATCCGCAAACGGGAAATTTCTTTCTTCAATCAGACGGATAAATTCCTGACCTACCGCACCGGTTGCACCAAGAATTGCAATATTGGGAAGACGATTCATGGAAATATTCATCCTTTCTTAGTCCAGATAATTTTCAAGGCCATAGGTAATCCCCGGGACGGAAACAACTTTCCGGCATGCCAGCATAACGCCCGGCATGAAGGACTTGCGGTCCAGAGAATCATGCCGCACGGTCAGGATCTCCCCAAAGCCGCCAAACAATACTTCCTGATGAGCAACATACCCGGGAAGCCGGACGCTGTGAATGGTAATGCCATCATACTTGGCACCGCGGGCACCGGCGATGCTTTCCGTCGTCTTGTCTTCTTCCGGCACTTCCGTTCTAGCTTTTGCCATTTTTTCAGCCGTCAGCTTTGCCGTACCGGAAGGTGCATCATATTTTTTATTATGATGCAGTTCAATGATTTCCGCATTGGGCAGATATCTGGAAACCTTTTCACAGATTTCCATCATCAGCACTGCTCCCAGAGAAAAATTAGGAGCAATCAGGGCATGCGCCCCGGTCTGCTCGGCAATGCGGCCCAAATTTTCCCGCTGCTCTGCAGTCAGGCCTGTCGTGCCTATGACAATATGAACACCAGCCTGAAGCACTTTCTTGGCATTTTCAAAAATAATGGCCGGGCTGGTGAAATCCACCACGACATCGGGCTTCTCTGCGGCAAATGCATCCTCCAGACTCCCCATGATCTTTACGCCATTGGCCGCTATCCCCGCTGCTTCACCGGCATCCTCGCCGCAATGGTTCGGGTCCACTGCCCCCGTCAGCTGTAAGTCCTTTTCTGCTGCCAGCGCTCTTACTACTTCACTGCCCATACGGCCTGCTGCGCCATTCACTAATACACGAATCATACTTTACCCCTCCTCCAAAAATCCGGGCGCTCTGTAAAAACAGACAACCGGATTTTTGCTTATATTGTATTAACCTTTAACTTACTATAAAAAACACAAGCAGTCAATGAAAAAAACTCATTCTTCGTTTCTGACAGCACAAGGATCATGCCCGAACCGCCTGCTGCAGTTCCCATGCCGACTGTATGGCACTCTCATTTGGCGGACGGTTTCCGGAAATCATCCAGGCAATATCCTGAATGTGTTCCTCTCCGGATAAAAGCACGGCCTTGGTTTCTGTATGTCCCTCCACAACCATTTTCCGGATGCTATAATGCCGGTCTGCCGCACTGGCAGTCTGTGGCATATGAGTGATGCACAGCACCTGCACCGAACGGGCCAGATGACAGATTTTTTTTGCCACACGAAGAGCGGCGCCCCCGCTGATTCCCGTGTCAATTTCGTCAAACACCAGTGTCTGACAGGAAAATAAATGAGCCATAATATCTTCCATAGCCAGTGCAATTCGGGAAATTTCCCCGCCGGAAGCAGTCTGCCGCATAGAGCGAAGCGGTTCACCGAGATTCGCCGAAAAATAAAAATCCATCACTGCTGCTCCGGAAGCAGACGGTTTTTCTGATTCCTCCAGATGCAGCTCCAGCACAGCATGATCCATATTCATATCCCGCAATGCTTGTGTAATGGCTTCACATAGCGCTCCCCCTTTTTCACGGCGCATGGTATTGAGCAGATGTCCCTGAGCCAGTACCTTTTGTGTCAGTATATCAAAATCCTTTTTCATCTGTGCATTGTCGTACACCAGATCATGAAGCATTTCATATTCAGCCCGGGCTTTTTCAAGATAATCCCGCACATCTTCCAACGTCGGACCATATTTATTTTTCAGCTGTGTCAGTATATTATCCCGCTCCTGAAGCGCAGCCAGTTCCTCTTCGGAAAATTCTGAAGAATCCAGATAGTTTTCCAGATCCGAAACGGCATCCTCTACCGTATACAAAGCGGTATGCAGACTTTCTCCCAGAGAAGAAAATCCGGCATCATATTTCCCCAGACCATCAATACGCCCTGCTGCTTCTGCCAGTCCGCTCTGAACGCCTTCCTCTCCCGATAAAAGTTCCAGACCTTTATTGAGTTCCAGATAAATCTTTTCGTGATTCTCCAGAATATTCAGCCGGTTCCTGACCGCTTCATCTTCTTTTGTATCCTGAATCTGCGCCCGGTCAATCTGATCAATTTCCCATTGCAGAATATCAAGACGCCGTTCATGCTCCTGCTTCTTCTGATGATATTCGGATAATCTGTCCCTCAGTTGTTTCCACTGGGTAAAAAGCCGTGCATACTGCTCCCAGGCACTCTGCATGTCCTCATCGGAATGATCTACAAGATAACGGCAGAAATCCGCTGACAGCAGTTCTGTATTGTCATTCTGTTCATGAAGACGGACCAGTTGATTTCCAAGCTTCTCGAGCTGTTTCACTGTGCAGAGAGAGCCATTTACTGTACAGCTGCCCCGCCCGTTCCGGCTCATTTTTCTGGAAATAATAATGGAGCCTTCCTCTGTATCCACGCCCATTTCTTCCAGAACAGGGAGCAATGCAGGTTCCAGAGAAAAGACACCTTCCACCCGGAAAAAATCTTTCCCGTTCCGAATCAGCTCGACGGAGGCCCGCCGGCCCAGAAGAATAGCCAGCGCATCCATCAAAATGGATTTCCCGGAACCTGTTTCACCGGTAAACATATTGGCACCGGGCCCCAGTTCAATCCAGGTATCCTCGATGATGGCAAAATTCATAATATGGAGACTCTGGAGCATGCCGCACCTCCTGCCTATATCTCAGACCTTCAGAAACTGCTGGATTTTTTTGACGAAATCCGGCACATCCTCCGGATGCTTCATGATGACAAGCACGGTGTCATCCCCCGCCAGTGTCCCGATGATCTCCTTATTGTCTGCATGATCAATGGAAAAAGCAATGGACTGTGCTGAACCGGGCAATGTATGAATGACAATCAGATTCATACTGCTGTCAATCCGCGTCACGGCCTCCTGAAACAGCATGGCAATATGATTATTCGACATGACATGCTTTTTTTCGGCCGACAAAGCATAGCGATAACGGCCATTTTTATAGGGAACTTTTACCAGCATCAATTCCTTGATATCTCTGGAAACGGTTGCCTGCGTCACGACAATGCCCTCTTTCTGGAGAGCTGCCGCCAGTTCCTCCTGGGTTTCAATGACCTGATTCTGAATAATTTCCTTGATTTTCATGATTCTGTAACGCTTCATGATATGACTCCTTTTTAACAGCAGCCGCCCGGTTTTACAGCCGGCAGCGGATCACGTCGCAACAATTTTGGGAAACAGACGGGAACTGATCGTAGAAAAGAAATCCTGATCGAGAAAACGGATAAATCGTATCTTCTGATGAATGCACCGGATATACAGGCATTCATTCCGGCATATTTTATATTCTCCGTTTCCATCCAGAGAAATATGCAGCTGCTTTTCACGATCCGGAAGCTGAATTTTTACAGTCCTGTCCATAGGCAGCACCATGGAAAAATTCTGTATCATATGCGGACAGATAGGCACAATAATCATATTTTCTGCCCGGCTGTCCATAATGGGACCGCCGCAGGAAAGTGCATAGCTGGTCGACCCGGTCGGCGTGGAAATCACCAGACCATCCGCAGGATATTGCTGAAAGAACCGGTCATCGATCCAAAGACGCAGCCGTGCCATTCTCCCGATCATGTTATGCCCTATGACAATGTCATTCAGTACATCCGGCAGCGGGGTTTCTGTTCCGTCTTCATGGCGGATACAGGACGATAAGAAAACCCTTTTTTCCACATTGTATTTTCCTTCACGGATTTCCTGAAACCGGCGTTTCATATTGGCAGGAGAAATGGTATTTAAAAATCCAAGCTCTCCCATATGGATTCCCGCTAAAAGAATGGGATAGGCTGCCATATCTCTGGCTGCCTGAAGAAAAGAGCCGTCCCCGCCGATAGAAAGTCCTACTGTGGTATGTGTCCCCAGCCAGTCATAGCTCTGATAATAATCTCCCGACAGATAAATATGCCGTTCCTCAAAACAGGGACGTGCGCTTTCCGGCAGATAAAACCGAAATCCTTCCTCTTTCAGTGCTGGAATCAATTCCTTAAAAAATAAATACACCTCTTCTTTTCCCGTATTTGGAAAAACCGAGATATTCATGACTCTCATCCTTTCAATGCTGTATGGGCCTCTGCCACCAGATGCCGTACAAAATCGTCCGATGGATAAAGAACAGCCGGCACCGGATCCGGAATCCACCGAAGGAGTGCCAGGAATTCAATATTGCCTGATCCGCCCTTGATCGGGGAATAAGTGATCTGTTCCGTCATAAATCCTGCTTCCGCCGCTTCATGAATCACCTTAAGAATAACCTCTGCATGCGTTCCCGGATCATGGACGATTCCGCCCTTTCCCACTTTCTCCCTTCCGGCCTCAAACTGAGGCTTAATCAGGATAACAATACATCCATCCTTTTTCAGAATAGAACGGGCAGCCGGCAGAATTTTTAATACGGAAATAAAGGAAATATCAGTGGCAATGAGATCTACCTGTTCCCCCAGTGTATCCACCGTCACATCCTTGATATTTGTCTTTTCCAGATTGATCACACGGGAATCCTGACGCAGTTTCCAATCCAGCTGATTATACCCTACATCTATGGCATATACCTTGGCTGCCCCATTTTGCAGGGCACAGTCCGTAAATCCACCGGTAGAAGCTCCGATATCTGCCATAGTGACTCCGCTCATGGATAAATGAAATTCCCGAATGGCTTTTTCCAGCTTATATCCCCCACGTCCTACATACGGCATAACATGCCCTTTGATCCGCAGCCGTGCATCGACCGGGATTTTTGTTCCAGGCTTATCCACCGGCACATCATTGACCAGAATGATTCCGGCCATAATGTGGCGCTTTGCATTTTCACGGCTTTCAAAAAAACCCTGTTCTACAAGGAGAACATCCAGCCGCTCCTTTGGTGTTTTCTGCATGATGTCAAATTCTCCTGTTATTTTGTTCTGTGCAGCAGATACATGGCAAGCTCCTGGAAAGGTTCCGCCCTCTTTCCCAGTTGAGCCACGGCATGAACCGCTTTATCGCATTCCTCCTGAGCCAGTTTTCGCGCTCCGGCAAGCCCTGCCAGAGAAGCATAAGTGGCCTTATTATGGATCTGATCCTGTCCCGGATTTTTTCCCATTTCCTCAAGACTTCCGGTTGCATCCAGCAGGTCATCCGTAATCTGAAAAAGGTAACCGATATGCAGTCCATAAGCATGTAATGCATCTGCTGTCCCATACTCTGCGTTGGCTGCTGCCGACGCCATATCCAGCGGTACGCACAAAAGTCTGCCGGTCTTGTAATAATCCAGCGTACGCAGCGCGTTCATGGTGAGCTGATGATGTTCTGCCTCAATATCCTGCGCCTGTCCTCCTACCATGCCTTCCGGTCCGGCAGCCCGTGCCAGCAGGGCAATCAATTGACAACGGATATCCGGTGTCACACTCTTCATTTCCGACAATAAAGTAAATGCATAGGTAAGGAGGCCGTCACCTGCCATGGTAGCCATACCAGCTCCGTAGATTTTGTGATTGGTCAGTTTTCCCCGGCGATAATCATCATTATCCATCTGCGGCAGGTCATCATGAATCAAAGAATACGTATGGATACACTCTATGGCACAGGCCGCGTCGAGATAGGCTGCTGATGGTTTTCCCAGAAAATCCAGTGCCATCAGAAATAAAGCCGGCCGGATTCTTTTACCTCCCGCGAGGAGACTGTAATTCATTGAATCATATAAAGTTTGAGTGGCCGGTTCTGTCGTTGCCAGAAGTTTTGCCAGATACTGATCGACAAGCTGCTTCTTTTCCTGTAAGATCTGCTGAATCATCATGACGTCCCTCTCTTTCCCTGTTAATTATACACAATATACACTCCATTGAATAAAAAATATTTTTGCAGATGTAAGAAAAGCGGGCAATACATGCCCGCTTTTCTTACATCTTTAATTGTAAATCTGATAATGAAGCTTACAAATGCTGTTCATTTGCCACAGCATTTAAAACCCCATTGATAAACCGATAAGAATTTTCTCCGCCAAATTCCTTCGACATGAGGACTGCTTCATTAATAATGATCCCCTTTTCCGCTTTTCCTTCCAGAGGATACATCATTTCTGCAATGCCGATCCGGAGAATAATTTTATCCACCACATTTAACTGACTGAGTGACCACTTGCGAAGATGTGCAGAAATGACTGCATCGATCTCCGAAAGATGCATCTGCACAGTATGAATCAATGATTCTGCAAATGCCAGATCCTCATTATGCACTTTTTCGGTTATAGTCGCATCAAGATCCGCATCCGGCTCCGGATTTAAATCCAGAGAATACAGAACCTGCAAAGCATACTTTCTTGCTGTTCTTCTCATGAAGTACCTCGTCACTTCTCAACCTTCAAAATATCAATATTAACTGCCCGAATCTGCAGTGTCAGCGGCTGAAGAGATTTCCAGACCGTATTTTGCAGCTGTTTCCCGGTTTCGGCAAGAGAAGATGCCGAAGCAAGCGATACAGAAATATCGAGAATCAGCCCTTCCGAGTCTGAATGGATCATGATTCCCGGAGTTCCCTTTTTGCCCCATACCTGAGAAATCCCGCTCAAAATGGATTGAAATCCTTCCGGTGCAACAAGTTTTGCTTCAGGGAAATCCATTACTGCCCGGCAAACCGTATCACAGATTCGACTGTAGAGCGCTTCCCTTTCCTGATGTTCTTCCTCAGTCATGTGAAAAACGTCCTTCTTCCCCGAAAACGATTCCCTGTATAAATATGTCTACAGTAGAAATCCCCAGTCCCGCAGAATCAGCCAGTGCTTCTTTGACTTTTTCCTGCACATGCAGAGCCACTTCCGGTGCTCTCAGTCCGTGGTAGATCAGGAGATACAGTGCCGCACTGATTTTCTGATCATGAATGGAAATGGAAACCCCTCCTGCATCCTCTCCCGCTATCCGCGAAGAAAAAGAATGACTGAAACGGCTGCCCATTCCTGCTACTCCTGGCACTTCAAGACAGGCTTCCCTTACCAAACTGGCCAGTGCCTTGTCTGCAATGCGGAGCAGACCATGATCTCCTGCAATTTCTGCAACATCCATGCGGCGGCCTCCTCCAAATCAGGCACGTTCGAGATAAGCACCCGTACGGGTATCGATACGGAGGACATCTCCTTCATTAATGAACAGCGGTACCTTAACCACATAACCGGTTTCCAGCTTAGCCGGTTTCACACCACCGGTTGCCGTATCACCACGAATACCGGGTTCCGTTTCCACGACCTTCAATTCTACGGAATTCGGAATATCCACGCCGATAACAGTTCCGTTGAAGAACAAAACGGTGATTTCCATTTCTTCCTTGATAAAGTTCAGTGCATCCCCAAGCTGTTCCTTGGTCAGCATGATCTGGTCATAGGTCTCTACATCCATGAAATAGTAAGAGCCATCTTCCCCGTACAGATACTGCATCGGTTTGCGTTCAACCTGTGCATTCGGCACTTTTTCACCGGCATTGAACGTGCGTTCAACGACGGAACCGGTCTGCAGATTTTTCAGCTTTGCACGAACAAAGGCAGCGCCCTTCCCCGGTTTTACATGCTGGAATTCCACAACCTGCCATACCATGCCGTCAATTTCAATGGTTACACCCGGACGGAAATCATTACTTGAAATCATTCTGTTCATCCTCCTGTTAAACGCATAAAAACTCTTTGGGAAATTTTGTCAAAATGGAAATTCCCTCTTTTTGTATTGCTACCGTATCTTCAATACGGACTCCGCCAGTTCCCGGTATATAAACGCCTGGTTCGATGGTTTCCACCATACCGGGCATAAGAATAGTCTTGTCTCTCGGAGCCAGAACCGGTGTTTCGTGAATTTCCAGTCCCACACCATGCCCCAGCGCATGAGTAAAATAGGAATCAAGCTCCTTCTTCTTCAGAAAACTTCTCGCCTCCTGATCGATATCACAGGCTTTGATTCCTGCTTTCATGATCTGCTCAATATACAAAACACAATCCAGAACAGAATCATAAAGAAAACGCTGCCGATCCGTGATATGCCCCACGGCAACGGTCCGGGTTATATCAGAATGATATCCCTGATAAATAGCTCCAAAATCAAAGGTGATCAAATCACCGTTTTCGATGAGCTTATCCGTAGCAGTACCATGCGGATACGCAGACCGCCAGCCTGAAGCGACAATGGTATCAAACGATTTCCCTTCTGATCCGGCTTCCAGCATGGCACATTCGAGTGCCGTCCGAAGCTCTGCTTCTGTTTTTCCTGCCTGAATCAGCGGGATGATTTTTCGGAATCCTTCATCGGAAATCCGGCAGGCTTCCATAATTTTTTTTATTTCAGCCTGACCTTTTATCTGCCTCAGTTGATCTGTCTCACAAAAAGAAAAATCGATATCCGGCATCTGTTCCTGCAGGGACAGATACATTCTGTATGTCAGAATATTTTCTACGCCGAGTTTTCTGACCCGGTGTTTCTGTACCAGCCCAGCCACTGCTTCGGCTAATCGTCCGGCATAATTGATTACGGTAAATCCCGTTGCTTCTTCTTTAGCCTGCTCGGTATATCGGCTGTCCGTTAGAAGGTAATTGTTTTCACCGGATAAAAACAAATAGCTGTCAGATCCGGTAAAGCCGCTGATATAACGGCAATTTTCATCCTTCTGAATAAAAGCGGCATCAACAGAGTTTTCTCTCAGAAATTCTGAAATCACTTTCTGATTTAACACCAGCAGATCGCCTCTTTTCCTTTTTGCCTTATAATTTTACAGTATCTTCCAGAATTGCACAATAGGCTGAGTCCGGCACCGGACGGCCTTTTCCCACCTGCTGCATTCCGGCTGACTCTTATTTTTGTCCCTCCAGATGTTCCTGAGAATTCAGCATGTACAGCCAGCTTTGTCCTTTCCCGTAGTAATGAATACAGGAAATATTGGCATTTCCCTGACAAAAATGCCATGCCAGCCGAATCGGAAGTTCCAGCATGCCGCACAAAATGGTCCTCGTAGATGCTCCATGTCCGACAATGACATAGGTCTTTCCATCACCCTGGGCAATCAGATCCTCCATTCCTTTCATCGTGCGTTTCTCCACCTCAGCAAAGGTCTCGCCGCCCTCAATCTGCAATTCGTCCGGAGCCCGGTACAGTTTTTCAATGGCTCCCGGCCACCGGGATTCTATTTCATCATAGGTTAGGCCCTCCCATTCCCCAAAGGAAAGCTCCCGGAATTCCGGTTTAATCACCGGCTCCAGCTGGTGCCGCCGGGCAATGGCTTCCGCCGTTTTCCGGGCCCGTACCAACGGGCTCGTATAAATCGCATCAATCTTCTTATCATCAAACCAACGGGCAGCCAGTTCCGCCTGTGCCTCTCCGACCTCACTCAGAGGAACATCCGTTGATCCCTGATATTTCCCTGTTAAATTCCACAACGTTTGTCCATGTCTTACAAAATAAAAGCAAATCATTTCATGAGCACCTCTTTCAATGCAGAAAGCATCCGGTTATTTTCGCTTTCCGTCCGTACAGCAATCCGGAAAAATGTATCATCAAGTCCTTCATAATTTCCACATTGCCGGACTTTTAAATGATAAGGGCGCAGTCTTTCTGAGAGTTCCTCCCCCTGCATGCCATTCTGCAAACGCAGAAGAAAGAAATTGACCGTCCCATCATACACAAACAGCTGCGGTATAGTCCTGAGAACCATTTCCATGCGGCGCCGCTCTCTTCTGACATAATCACGAGATTGCCGGATATATATCAAATCCTTCAATGCTTCTGTCATATAGAGCTGTGCAGGTCCATTGACATTCCACGGGCAAAGCTGTCCGGAAAGTTGTACAGCCAGCTCCGGGGATGACCCTGCTGCCCCGATGCGGAGCCCCGGCACAGAATAAAATTTAGTCAGTGACAAGAGAATCACCAACCGTGGATGTTCAGCCAGCTGATTCCGGAAACTCAATGTATCATCCAGAAAATCAATAAAGGATTCATCGATGACCAGCCAGCCTTCCCGCTGTTCTACTGCTGTCATCACCATCTCGAAAGTCTTTTTGGACAAAATTTGCCCGTCAGGATTATTGGGATTTCCCAGATAAATCAGCGGATGCATCGGCATCGTATGCAAAAAACGATCATTCTTCAGCAAAAATCTATGATCTTTATCCAACAAAAAAGACTGCACCGGAATATCAGCCGCTTCCGCTGAAAAGCAATATTCACTGAACGACGGCGCCGGGACATACACTATTGATGGGCGTACTGCCCGAATCAGGGCATACATCAGTTCTGTAGCACCGTTGCCACAGGTCAGACATTCCTCCGGTATTCCATACCGCTCATGAAGTGCCGCTTTCAGAGCCCGACAGCTGCTGTCCGGATACCGTCCGGCTTCCCGGTCAAAGGCCTGCATCACTGCCTGCCGCCCACGGGGTGATAATCCAATCGGATTAATGTTGACACTGAAATCAATGAGTTGATTTCTCTCTTCCTCGGATAGCGAAAAGATCTCCCCGCCGTGTCTGGCCCCTGTTCTCTGATTGCACTGCATTTACATCTCCCTGATTATCATACCCGAATTTGTCATTTGTACACTGTCGATAAATGTCACTTTTCCTCCGAGAGCATGGTCCATTTCTTCCCGAATTTCTGTCTCATCATCCTCCGGGGCCAGAAGCAGTCCTAGAACAGTCCCACTGTGCGCCGCAATCACCCCGCGGCCGCCGGCATACATGCCGGCCTCATAAAAAGGTTCCAAAGCTTCCTTATATAAAATTTTCTGATTGGCAAAAGCACTGATGGTCGCCGCTTCTCCGATACAGTCAATGGATCCTGTACGGAGTCCCTCCAAACAAAGTGAAACGGCCCTGCGTATCTCCGCTTCATTTTTTTTCTGCATGGCAATCAGCTCTTTTCTCACATTGAAAGCCAGCGTATCCACTTTCCCTCCGCAGTCATACACCAGAATTCTTGCCTCCGGGACAGTTCCCAGCTTTTTTATAACCTGACCGCCCCGGTAATCAAACTGTACAATTCCCGGATAAAAAGTTCCATCACTCGGTTCAATGGATATGGCAATAGCTGCAATTTCTTCTGGAGAAAGCAGACTGCCGCATGCCAGAGCCGTAGCCTGGCATACCGCGCTGATATCTGCGGTACTGGAAGCCATTCCTTTCCCTACCGGAATAGCAGACGCAAGGCAGATGTCTATCTGCGCGGATTCTTTTCCCAGATACTGTAGTGTCCGTATCCGGGCCTGTTCCGATTTTTCCGGAAGTGTCCCCGATGAAGCCCTCAGATAGCTTCGGGCACAGGAATATCGGTCAATGGGGCAGGTGATCATAAAAGAGGATCCCCAGCCATATCCCTGCACCAGTTCCCCACAGGAACCGGGAGAAGAGACTACATAAGCCATACATTTCCTCGACATAAAATGACAAAGGCAATTGCCATAATCAGTTCTGATACTTCCGTTACACAGCCGTAGGTGTCTCCGGTCGTACCACCGATTTTTTTCACAATCCAGTGATTGAGCAGAAGTCCCGTAAGAATTCCCAGACCAGCCAGTATCAGATAAGTCATTCCAAATAAAACTGCCGGAAGCAGCATCAGAATAAACCCGATGAGTACTGCATGACGGCTCCGGTAAGCGGAAAAAGCCTTGCCTATGCCATAAGGTCTGGCATAGGGATACTCACAAATGCTGATAACCATATTCATTCTTCCCACGACCGGCATGGCAATCAGCAACGGATACAGGAAATCCCCCGCCTCCGCCAGTGCGCAGGTTTTCAGCAGCACAAGAAATACAAATGCCAGAAGGCCAAAAGATCCCACACAGCTGTCTTTCATGATCTCCAGCATGCGTTCCCGGCTCCGTCCGGAAAATAATCCGTCACAGGTATCCATCAATCCGTCGGCATGCATGGCTCCTGTGATAATAAATTCTCCCACCACCAGCATGGCCGCCGTCAGATAAGGTACATGCAGCGGCTGCAAAATGTAATACATCAGGGCCAGAAGCACTCCGATGATCAGTCCAATCAAAGGAAACCAGGAAACGCTCTTTCCAAAATCCTCTTCTGTCCACTGTGTCTGCCGAAACAGCTGGATCCGGGTCAGAAACTGAAGCCCGATAAAAAAAGCACGCATATCTTTATCCTATGAATATATAAATAATGGTTTCCGCTGCTGCAAACAGGATCGTTGCCATATACATCAATTTCAATGTATACAGAATATCTTTCCCACAGAGCGGCCGGTCCGGATCTCCCATATATTCTCTGAATTCCGGTTTTCCTTCATAATAATTCCATCCACCCAGCTGAACATGCAAAGCTCCGGCTGTCGGTCCTTCGGCATAGCCTCCATTCGGACTCGGATGCTTAGGCGCATCCCGCAGTCCGATCTTCCAGGCATTTTTCCAATCCAGCCCCAGGAAAAAAGAAGAAATAACAAATAAAATGAAGGTAATGCGTGCCGGAATATAGTTCAGCACATCATCCAGACGGGCAGCAGCCCGTCCAAAATACAGATACCGTTCATTTTTATAACCAAGCATGGAGTCCATAGTATTGGCCGCCCGATAGCAGGCCGCCCCCACCGGTCCGAATAACAGAAAAAAGAACAGCGGAGACAAAACCCCATCCGTTGTATTTTCTGCAATCGTTTCCACAGCTCCCCTGGCGATATCCGGCTCATTCAGGCGATCCGTGTCACGCCCTACGATCCATGACAATCGTTTTCGTGCCAGTACAATATTCTTTTTCCGAAGCAGATGATAAATTTCCAGTCCGTCCCGAGCCAGTGCCCGCGGTGTAATGGTGAAATATAAAATGACAGCTCCCATCAGGGCACTGCACAGAGGTCCGCCCAGAGCCGCTGCCGTAAGAAGTCCCCAGGCAACACCGCCGGTTATGGAAATGACAAGGGCCACAACCAGCCCGCCCCGAAAGAGAAGACTGCCAGGCGTCCTATGTTCCGCCGGATACAGCAGGCTTTCCACGAAAGAAATCAACCGGCCGATCAATACCACCGGATGCATTCCGGACCGGGGATCACCAAAAAGCGTATCCAGAAGAAGCGCCGCTGCCGGAATCAGAGCATATGCCAGAACACCGTCTGTCATTCTTCCTCCAGAATGCGGTAAAATTCCTTCATATCAAAATTTTTGCGTACCGCATCCGCCAGCCGGTCATATTCTGCCTCTTTATAAGCGCGATACCGGAACTGTATCGGGAGTGCCTCCAAACCTTTCCGTTCCCGCAATGCATTAATCAGGCTGCGGCGAAGATCATCATTATCGAAAATTCCATGACAATATGTACCGAATACATTTCCTGTTTCTGTAATATAGCCATCCTGTACATCTGCCGGCTTGCCGCTTCTGGAAATAATATGGAACAGATTCTGTGCCGGCCTGGTCAGTACGGTCCTGCCCATATGAATTTCATAAGCCCGAAGGCCTTTCCCTTCATATTTCATTCCAAGAAACGGCAGATCTCCGCATTCGCATTCCACCTGATAGGTATTTTTTTCTCCCTGCATGGTGGTAATCGTGGGAAGAAGCCCCAGACCTTCTACCTCATCATTTTCGCTCTCCACATGAAGCGGATCACATACCTTTTCACCGATCATCTGGTAACCGCCGCAGATTCCGATCACCGGCACACCACGGTCTGCCATCTCACGAATCTCCTTGGCATATCCATTCCGATGGAGATACAGAAGATCTTCTGTCGTATTTTTACTGCCGGGGAGAATAATCAGATCCGGATCTCCGATCAGATCCCCCTTCTGTACGAACCGGACATTGACATCCGGTTCATGTGCCAGTGCATCAAAATCCGTAAAATTAGAAATTTTAGGAGTCTGAATCACCGCAATGTGAATATCTCTCATCACATGATCCGAAGGAATATCCTGAAGAGATACGGAATCCTCATCATCAATTCCCAGCTTATCCAGATAGGGAAGTACGCCCAGTACCGGAATTCCGGTCTTTTCCCGCAGGAATGTCAGCGCCGGTTCCAGCAGCGTAATATCTCCCCGGAATTTGTTAATGATTAGTCCTTTCACCAGTGCCCGTTCATCCGGCTCCAGCAGTTCCAGTGTCCCCACGATAGACGCGAGAGCGCCGCCGCGGTCTATATCCGCAATCAGAAATACCGGTGCATTCATCGTTTTGGCAATCCGCATATTAACGATGTCATTGGCTTTCAGATTGACTTCCGCCGGACTTCCAGCCCCCTCGATGACGATCATGTTGAAATGCTGTTCCATATAATCAATGGCATGAAGCACAGACTTCCAGGCTTCCTGGCTGTAATGATCCTGATAGTCCCGCGCACTGTAATTACCGACCGAATGCCCCAGCAGAATAACCTGCGAGCAGGAATTTCCCGTTGGCTTCAGCAGGACCGGATTCATCTCCACAACCGGGTCTACGCCGGCTGCCTCCGCCTGTGCCACCGTAGAGCGGCCCATTTCCCCGCCATCTTTCGTCACATATGAATTCAACGCCATATTCTGCGCCTTAAACGGGGCGGCATTCCACCCATCCTGTTTTAAAATACGACAGAAAGCCGTCGTCAATATACTTTTCCCTACATGAGAACTGGTTCCCTGAAACATGATCCGTTTCGCCATCATAGATGCACCTCATTCCTCTTGAGATCAATCGTAATTCCTGCGACAGACAGATACACATGAGCAGCCCGGGCCGCAATATACTGATTGGCCAGACCGACCAGATCCCGATATACCCGACTCATGGCATTTCCCGGGACAATTCCCATACCAAGTTCATCCGAGACAAAAATGATTTCCTTTCCCTGATACGTGGAAATCACTTCAAACATCTGATTAAGATCCTTCTGCAGCACCAAACGCAGCGCTTCCAGATCAGAAACTCCCAGCGTCTCCACACGCCGGAAGTCCATATGATCCATCAGAAGATTGCTCACATACATAGTGATGCAGTCAAAAAGGACAGCATCCGCATTGTCAAGGATCTGTGTCATCATCGGTCCCGCCTCGTGCATGACCTCAAAGGTATGCCATGATGCCGGCCTCCTTTGCTGATGTACCATCACACGGTATTTCATTTCATCATCCAGCACCTGACTGGTGGCAATATACCCCTTGCGCTGACCCACTGTCCGGTACATGAGTTTTTCTGCAAATTCACTTTTGCCGCTCCGTGCACCGCCCATGACCATCCAAATGCGATTTTCCATTGCTGCCTTCTTACTTTCACTTCTCTGTCTGCCACATCTGAAATTTCATTTCTGAAAACCATCCACACCGATTTTTCAGAAAAGAAATTCTATGTATAACTATACCATACGGGCCCGGCCGGCGCCAACACAGCCGGTCTGATACTCATTTTTCCCATTTCATGTTACAATAATACAATTGATATACAGAAAAGGAGATTCTATCATGGCAGATGAACAGCAGGAATTGTATCATGTAACGCTAATGCGTACGCTGTGGGAAAATATGTACAGCGGTACCGTATTTGATGCACTGGATCATTATGTAGCGCGCATCCGTCTCGTTCTCGGCGTCCCTCTGGACCGGAGCGAGCTTCCCGAAAACGCGCCGGAAGCACAGCCTTTCATTACCGTACTTGTGGAGGATACTATCCTTACTCCGAAAGATGTAATCGATTTTGAAACCGCTCTTTCCAAAATCATTGCACGCCGGGCAAGCAGTGAAACTTTCCGCCCTACCCGCTGCATGTTTTTCTATCCCAGCCCGGCAGACTGCTTTAACACGGAAAATGCAGGCGAAACTTCTGCCCCGCTCAATTAATTACTCATTCTATTCAGGCAGTCAGTCTGTCTCAATGCTTCGGCAAATAAAAAACGCTTTCTCTTCCAGAAAGCGTTTTTTATTATGTTTCATCATGCTTCATCTGATTTTTTCCGGGCTTCTTCATATTCCGCCAGAAGCGTTTGGTAATCATTTTCATCATATCCGTTGGCAGCCAGAATATATTCCTTCAGCTTTTTTCTCTGAAAAGCCACATTCATGGCAGACAATTCAAACGGGTCCAAAGAAATACGAGCCAGCATTTCTCCTGATGCAGAATAACCGCAGATCCCGTCCCCTACCAGATCAAAAAGAGGCTGTTTTTTGACTGTCACACAAAAAGTCCGAAGAAATTTTTCTCCTTCCGCCGCCATTTTGTCTCTCATTCTCTTATATTCATCCGCTTTATCGGAAGGAATGCGGAAACCGTCAACCATTGTAAATAAATGATCTCTGTTTTTCATATATCTCCCTGCCTGTTCTAAAAAGAAATCCGGATGTATTATACCAGATTCCTTTCCCTAAAGCATCTTTACCACATCAGAATACAAGTCATCTCTTTTAGAAATAGACCTCGGTCACTCCGGCGCCGCCATTTCTCACATCCGCGTTATGGAATTCCGCCACAAAATTAAGCGTGCGAAGATAATCCTGTATTCCTTTCCGAAGAGCCCCGGTCCCCTTGCCGTGAATGATTTCAACAGGAGAAATACCGGCCATGACCGCATCATTCAGGAAACGATCCACTTGTGGAATGGCTTCATCTACGGTGAGCCCAATAACATTGAGTCTGGTCGTCACGGACTGCACCGTCTGACCGGCATGATATCCGCCAACTCGTACGGTCTCCTGCTGCTTCGGTTTCGGCATTTCCTGCTTCTTTGCCTCAAAGCAGTGATTGAGTCCGACACTCAGCGTTAAATTGCCGCAGCGAACAGAAACCTTTTTTCCGGATACACTTTGAACAATCCCCACATTTTCCACGGTATCTACATAAATACAGGACCCTTTCTTGATTTCTTCCGGAGACAGCCGGCGCCGTTCCTGCCTGTCCTCCAGCACCTCAAGCTGATTCACTGCACGGCGCGTCTGGTCAATCTGATGCATCAGTCCCTGCCGGTTCAGCTGGGCAGCATTCTTTTTCAGCTCTTTTATGATCGTTTCGGACTGCACTCGCAGCTCCCGCTTGATCCGTTCCGCTTCTTCCCGGGCCTTATCCAGAATCTCTTTTTTCTTTTCCCGAACCTCTCCCGCGGTATGAGATAGTTCATCCCGAAGCTGCTGGGCTTCTGTCACCTTTTCCCGAAGAGTTTCCCGTTCCTTTTCGACCGTCTGTATTTCTACATTCAGTTTTGCCAGAATCGTCTCCATATTATTCATAGGAGATTCTGATTTCAAAGTTTCTGCCCGCCCCAGAATCTCCTCTGACATGCCAAGGCGCCGGCAAATATTAAATGCATTGCTGTTACCCGCCATGCCAATAACAAGTCTGTATGTCGGAGCCAGCGTTTTCTCATCAAATTCCACGAACGCATTTTCAATGCCCTTGGTTTCATAGGCCAGCTTTTTCATTTCACTGAAATGAGACGTGATTACCGCCGGCACATTGCGTTGATTCAGATACTCTGTCACCGCCTGAGCCAGCGCGGCGCCTTCCATCGGATCCGTCCCACTTCCCAGCTCATCCAGCAGCACCAGGTCCGTTGGCTGACAGCGGGAAAGGAAATTCGTCATCTGCGTCACATAACTGGAAAAGGTGGACAGATTATACTGAATGCTCTGATCATCTCCGATTACAGCGTAGATATGTCTGTATACAGGGAGACGGGAACCTTCTTCCGCCGGGATGAACAGCCCGGCCTGATTCATCAGTGCCAGGAGCCCCAGTGTCTTCATGGAAATGGTTTTCCCGCCGGCATTGGACCCGGTAATGATCAGAATATGAAAATCTCTGCCGAGACGGATATGCAGCGGTACGACATTCTTCGGATCAATCAGCGGATGTCGTGCACCATTCAGCTCCGCATACCCTTTTTCATCATGGATGGCTTTGATTCCCTTCATCGCCAGTGCCAGTTCTCCTCTGGCAAAAATCAGTTCGATTCCGGTCGCCGTCTTGCAGCTGGACCGGATATGCGCAGCCTCTTTTCTGACCTGACCGGAAAGCTGTCTCATGATTTCATGAATTTCCTGCTTTTCCTGGATATTCAATTCCGCCAGATCATTATTAAGCTGTACAGAAATCATGGGTTCCATGAAAATCGTCTGTCCCGTGGAAGAGCGATCGTGTACAATTCCTGAAAATTTATACCGGTACTCCGCTTTGACCGGTATCACATACCGGCCGTTGCGCTGCGTGATAATGCTGTCCTGAAAATACGATGCCTGGTCTTTGTCCTGAAGAATGTGCTGAAAAGAACGGCGAATTCGGTCTTTCAATGTATTCTTTTCTGAACGGATGCGGGCCAGTTTGGGCGAAGCGCTGTCAAGAACATCTCCATGATCTCCAAAAACGCGCCGAATCTGCTCAATCAGTCCGTCTGCGGGAAGGATATTCCGGGTCAGTTCATACAGCCTCGGATATATTGAAATCCGCTCTCCATCAAAATACTGATTCATCTTTCGATAGGTTTCCAGAGAAGAACAGAGAGCAAGGAATTCCTGCGGCAAAAGGATAATATCCTTTTCAGATTTATCCAATGCTTCCCGGATATCATGGGTCTCACCTAAAGGCGATGTAATTTCCCGCTGCAGGCAGACCGAGGCCTCTTCCGTCTCCTCCAGCAGCTGTTCCACAATCTCCGGAAAAACAGACGGTTTCCACGCCATGGCCATTTCCTTGGACAATACAGAGACCGCATGGTCCGCCAGCATTTTCTGAATGTCATGAAATTCCAGCGTCTGTAAAATATCTGTGTTCATTTCCATGTATCTCCTTATCCATTAGAGAAATCGTATCCCGCGGCTTTCACACTTCCTGCAAAATACCGCGGAAAAAGTGGCCCCGCGTCACAGCGACATCCGTTTTCCCGGAGCCGGCCTGTATCGGATGCCGGATCGCATCCATGAACGAACGGCACAATACCCCGGTATCTTCCTCAGTTCCCCGAAGATCCAGAGCAAAACGGGAAATCCCTGCTTTGATCAGCCGTCCCATATAGGGCCGCATATCCAGTACAGCACTGTTCAGAATATGCATATGACACCATTCATCTGTCCGTACGGGAAATTTCCGCCCGCCCTGATCAAGCAACGCATACCGTCCACGACGGCAGGGCGCCGGGCAATGCGCTTTGTCAGTCCCACCCAGCAGTGCATTGATGACACAGTATTCAGAAATCATCATTTCCGCACGTCCGTAGACATGCACGCCTACCGGGATGTCTGCACGTTCTGCAATGAATCGAATCTGTTGTAAGGTCAGTTCCTGTGAGAGCCATGCCGCAGAAAGTCCCCAGTCCGCCGCTTCTGCCAACGCTTCGCTATTAAAAATATTCAGCGAAGTGCCGCCTTCTACAGCAATCCCCGATGGCAGCTCTTTGGCCCACAGCAGGGCCCCTGGAAACTGAATTTCCACCGCATCCGGCCCGAGCTGTCCCTGACTCAGAAAACGCCGCTTGCAGAGTTCCCGATTGTTTTCCTTTACCACACGAGGTGAAGCAAAAACAACTGTGGTCCCTGTTTCTTTTCCCCGTCTCAACACCTTATCATAATCTGTCAGAGGAATCGTCTGATGGCGGAAAGATTCCCCTCCGAATATAATGCCGCGGACTCCGTTTTCCATAGCCTGCAGGGCCTGTTCCCTGTCATCCGTCCGCACAAAGACTTCCGGACCACTACATTGTTTTTCCCTTACAGCAAAGGATTCCCATCCCGCGGAAATCTCTGACGTTTTTTCGTCCAGCTGAAAAGCGGAAATTCGCTGATTTTCCAGCTGCGCCACAGCTTCCTGCCGGAGATGATTGATCACACTTTTGGGAATCATGCAGCCGTGATGTTTGATTGTTACATTTTGGAGACAAAACAATGTATTTCCCAGCCGGTCCAGCTGTTTTCCTAAGTCCTCTTCAGCAGCAGGCCGCAGCGCAGGCACAGCCACATAAGAGGATGACTTCACTTCTACCTGATTTCCGTCCGGATCTTCAGCAGTCAGGCGTACCGGTTGTCCGGCTTCCGCTTCCATTTGAAAAGAAACAGGAATTTTACGTTTCATGGATTTCAATGCAACATGTAGAGCCGGCCGTTTCACATGCCAGAATACCTCGCTGCCCGCCGCCGGAAGCTCAGAGGCCCCATATACGGCAACCCGATGATTTTTCAGAAATTTTAACTGCTCTACCGGTAGAAACTCCAGCCGGTGTTTTCCGGAAACATAGGAAATTCCCGTCAGCACAGACTGGTCCGGAACAAAATCAGCCTCAAAATAAAATACTCCCTTTTTGCAGGAATCAACTTTTCCTGCGGAGATGCCATGATTTCCCGGTGCATTTCCGGTGATCATCCTGCCACTTACGACACCGTCATAATAGCCATGCGTATAGCCGCGGTTAAAGGACTCCTTCATCTGCCGGAACAGCGCCTCAAGATCAATGGATTCCCCTTTTTCTACAGCGTCCAGTGCCTTTCGATAAGCAGATACAACGGCATACACATAGTCCGGACTTTTCATTCGGCCTTCAATTTTGAGGGATACCACACCTGCTTCCTTCAGCTCTTTCAGACGATCCAGTCCGGTCATATCCCGAAGACTCAGAATATACGGCCCTGCCTCAGATTCAATCTTTCTTCCCGCTTCATCGATCAGCGCATAAGGCATACGGCACGGCTGGGCACAGGACCCGCGGTTTCCGCTCCGTCCTCCGATAAAACTGCTCATGAGACATTGCCCTGAATAGCAGACACAAAGGGCACCATGAACGAATACTTCAATTTCCATATCCGTCTGCCCGCAGATTTGCTTCATTTCCTCAATGGACACTTCCCTTGAGAGAACGGCCCGTCGAAAATGAAAAGACTTCAGAACTTCCACGCCATCCAGATTGGATACCGTCATCTGCGTGCTTGCATGAAGAGGAATATCCGGAATGAGGCGGCGTGCCGCCCTGGCCACTCCCAGATCCTGCACGAGCAGTCCATCGATATGGATGGACCCGAGGAAACGCAGATATTTCTCCATTTCCTCCCATTCACTGTCCGCGATCAGGGTATTCAGCGTCACATACACCCGCACACCAAAAATGTGACAATGGCGCACGGCTTCCGTCATTTCCTCTTCCGTGAAATTGCCTGCATATTTCCGGGCACTGAATGCCTTGCCGCCCATATACACTGCGTCTGCCCCTGCTTCCAGTGCCGCATAAAGCTGTTCCGGCGATCCTGCCGGCGCTAAGAGTTCCATGCATCCTCCTTGTGACTTCACCCAAATTTCCACTATATGTATTATACAATAACGCCGTAACAGTCCCTGACATAAAAATACAGCCGCAGGGAAGAATCCCAAGCGGCTGTATTTTCCAAGAATGCAGGCCTGCTGCATCCTCAATTATTTAACTTCACTTTCATAGCGGGAAAGAATGAAGCAAAGATCAGAAAGACGATTCAGATATTTGAGATCAGATTCATGGATCTCTTCTGTTTCACTGAGTTTCCACATCAGCCGTTCTGCACGGCGTACTACGGAACGGGCTATATCAAGAGGAGCCGCCCCCTTGGATTCACCCGGCACAATGAAATGATTAAGAGGTTCCAGATCTGCATCATACGAATCGATGATATGTTCCAGTTCCGTCACATGTTCATCCGTGATAGTCGCATCTTTGCCAATGCTGGCTACATCCGCCATCAGCATCCACAGATCTTTCTGAATTTTAAAAATCGTTTCCTTCACATTGTCATGTTCTGCAAAAGCACGGGCCATCCCGAGAACAGAATCCGCTTCATCAATCGTCCCGTAGGTTTCAACACGGACGCTTGCCTTGGAAACCCTTTCTCCTGTATAGAGACTGGTTTTCCCTTTATCGCCGGTACGGGTATAAACTTTTGCCATGACAAGTCCCTCACTTCTGTAATTCGGGAAACCAGAGACCGATTTCTCTTGCTGCCGTTTCCGGAGCATCAGAAGCGTGAACTACGTTTTCATCGATGGACGTAGCGAAATCGCCGCGAATGGAGCCCGGAACTGCTTTCAGCGGATCAGTTGCGCCATTGATCTGACGAACAGCTGCCACTGCATTTTCCCCTTCAATAACCATAGCCAGTACGGGACCGGAGGTAATGAAATCAATCAGATCCTTGAAGAAGCCTTTGCCTTCATGTTCTGCATAATGCTTCTTTGCCAGTTCTACCGGTACCTGAATCATCTTAATGGCCTTGATGGAAAGACCTTTCCGTTCAAAACGGGCAATGATTTCGCCGCAAATGTGTTTTTTGACTCCGTCCGGTTTTACAAGAACCAGCGTTTCTTCGATGTTTGCCATCAGAAAACCTCCCTTGAATTAATGCATTTTAGCTGCAATTTCACGCAACCTTTTTATACGTTCCTCTGTAGGAGGATGCGTAGAAAACAAATTAACCATAGTGCTTCTCACGCCTGCCAGCGGATTGATAATAAACAGTCCGGATGAAGCCGGTGTGGCCTGGCTCATGACTCTGTGATGAGCATAATCATCCAGTTTTGCCAAGGCACTCGCCAGAGCCAGCGGTTTGCCGCTGATCTCTGCCCCGGATGCATCAGCCATATACTCTCTGGAACGCGACAGTGCCATCTGGATGACAGCCGCCGCAATCGGTGCAATCACAGCCATAAGCATCAGTGCCATGGGATTGGAACTATTTCCGTTCTCATCCCGGCCGCCGCCAAAAATAGCAGCCCACTGCGCCATATTGGCGATCCAGCTGATTGCGCCTGCAATGGATGCTGCCAGTGTCATAATGAGTGTATCTCTATGCTTAATATGGGATAATTCGTGGCTGATTACGCCTGCGATTTCATCCCGGTCCAGCATGGAAATAAGACCTTCTGTCACAGCAACTGCTGCATGATTTTCATCACGGCCGGTTGCAAATGCATTGGGCACTGCCGTGGGCACCACATACAACCGGGGCATCGGCATATGCGCCTTTTTTGTCAGCTCTTCCACCAGCTCATACAGTTCCGGAACCTCTTCCCTGGAAAGCGGCTGTGCATTATAACTGTGAAGCGCAATTTTATCACAATTCCAATAGCTGATAAAGTTAATGCCAAGGGAAATGATGAACATGACCATGGCGCCGGAGCGGCCCCCGACCATACCACCAATGGCCATCAAAATCACGCTGAGCAGAGTCAGAAGCATAACGGATTTGATTCTGTTCATAGCAGATGACCTCTTTTCTGTAAAAAAAAATGGTCGGAACGACATGAGTTGAACATGCGACCTCTACCACCCCAAGGTAGCGCTCTACCAAACTGAGCTACGTCCCGACATTTGCTACATGAAATATGATACCGGCTCTTTCTTTTTTTGTCAAGTACAGCTTATTTGACTCACATCGGCAGAAAATTTATGCTTTAAGCCGATGCACCCCCAGCCGGTCGAAATCAAGGACCATGATCCGGGAGCTTATGCCTGCAGAGGCAAATCCCTGCTGCATGGCTATCCCCACCTGTTCTGCATGTATCCGGTCTGTAAACGCAATCATAGTGGAACCGGATCCACTGATAGTCGCTCCATAAGCACCGGCCTTTTCCGCCTGTTCCACCACTTCCCGTCCGCCGGGAATCAGTGTCAGCCTGTACGGGACATGAATCCGATCCTGGAGCCCGATCCGGAGATATTCAGGCTTCTTCTGGAAAAAGGCAGCCAGCAGAAAGGAAACCGCTCCAATATTATGGACAGCATCTTTTCGGCTGTAGTTGTCCGGCAGAACCGCTCTGGCCTCTTTTGTGAGCAGTTCAAAATCCGGAACGGCCACAACGGCCTGCCATTCCGGCGAGACAGGAATAGTTTCACCCCGGACACCCTGTTCATCCATCATGGATATCACAAAGCCTCCCAGAACCGCCGGAGCGGCGTTATCCGGATGTCCTTCCATATCAGCGGCAATGGAAAGCATCTCTTTCTTGGAAAGAGGTTCCCCGAAATACAGATTCGCCAATCCGACTCCCGCAACGATGGCTGCGGAACTGCTTCCCATTCCTCTGGCAAACGGAATCCGGTTAATCAGATGCAGGTGTCCACCGAGAAGCGGCTTTCCAATTGTTTCTGCCGTCCGTTTCATGGCCTGACATACAATATTATCCGGTCCATATGCCATTTCATCAGTGCCTTCGCCCTCTGCCGTTATGGTCAGATCCGAAAAGGAGAGCCCCTCCTCTACCGTAAAAACAGCCTCATTATACAATGCCAGTGAGAGGCCGAGTACATCAAAGCCGCTGCCAATATTGGCGGTCGTGGCCGGAACCGCTACATGATACTGCTTATTTTTTGTCATCGTTCATTACCCGGATAATATTCGCGATTGATTTTACTGTAGGCAGATTTTTAAGTGCATCCTCCACACGAAGAATATTTTCCCGCGGTGAAGTATCTACGATAAGCATCAGTTCCGCAAATTTTTCAAAACGCCGTTTCTGCACCACTTCATTGATACTGATGTCATTATCGGCAAAAATGCGGGCAATACTTGCCAGTACACCGGTTACATCATCTACAATAAGGCGGAAATAGTACGAATCCTTCAGTTTGAGAGAGGAATAAAACGGAATCCGCTGAATATCGGTCATGATCATACCGGTCCCGGCGGAGCCATTGCTGATGTGCTTGATCGTGCTGATCACATCTCCCATAACGGCACTGGCCGTGGGCAGTGATCCGGCCCCCTGGCCGTAAAACATGACGTCATCCACCACGTTGCCTACCACATAAATCGCATTATATGCGCCTTTGACAGAGGCCAGCGGATGAGATTTCGGAACAAAAGCCGGATATACATTAAGGGCTACGCCATCTCCTTCCCGGAGGGCCACTGCCAGCAGCTTGATCACATATCCCATATCTCTGGCATAGGTCACATCTTCCTGCTGAATTTTCTCTATGCCTTCCACCAGCACATCATCAAATGTCACATTGGCCCGGAAGCCGATAGAGGTCAGAATCGCCAGTTTTCTTGCCGCATCATACCCGCAGACATCGTTCGTCGGATCCGCTTCTGCAAATCCCTTTGCCTGTGCCTCCTTCAGAGCATCTTCATAAGAAGCCCCGTTGTCTGTCATATTGGTCAGAATATAATTGGTCGTTCCATTTACGATACCGATAATTTTATCTACACGGTTTCCTGCCAGGGAATCATGAAGCGGCTGCAGAATGGGAATCCCGCCGCCGACACTGGCTTCACAACTGAAATTGACATGATGGGTAAGCGCAATCTGAATAATTTCCGGTCCATATAAGGCCACCAGATCTTTATTGGCGCTCACTACGCTGATGCCCCGCTGCAACGCAGCATAAATATATTCCTTGGCCGGATGAATACCGCCCATCACTTCAATGACAATCTGGATCGATGAATCAGACAGAATTTCCTGATAATCGGAAGTAACCCTGACTCCTTTTAAAATATCAAGCTGTGCATATTTTTCCGGATGCCGGACCAACACCGTTTTCAGATTGACCTGGCAGCCCAGCTGACTTTCAATCAGCTCTCTGTTTCTATTCAGTGCTTCTGCCGTACCGCTTCCTACGGTACCAAATCCGAGAAGTGCAATGTTGATTTCTTTCATCATTTATTCCTCTTTCACCACATAAATTTCTTTGACGCCCTTCAGGCTCCGCAATTCATCCACAAGTTCTGACAATGTCAGTACCATTTCCACCGTCTGAATTGAAAAGCTCATCGTTGTCAGTTTTTTCACAGCAATTCCTTTATGCATGGTCATGACCTCGGCCCGAGCTCTCCCAAGTCTGCGGAAAATCTTATTTCCCAGAGCCGGGTCATTCTGCATAATAATGAACAGCGTTGCCACCCCATACATAGAATCTTCAAAAGCCGGAGCTACATGATCTTTATATTTATAATACGCACTGCGGCTGATCCCGGTCTTTTTTACGGCCTCATTGATGGTTTCCGCTGTACCGTTTTTCAAAAGCTCTTTTGCCCGGATGGTATTTTTCAGTGCTGATGGCAGCACCTGAAAATCCACCAGATAAAACTGTTTTGTCCCCTTTTCCATTCTGATTTTCTTATAACCCCTTTTTCATGATTTTATGCGGTCTCTTCTTTAAAGTAAAATAAAAGAATCGCTGCGCTGGCACTCACATTGAGAGACTCCACGCCCGACGCCATGGGAATATACAGCCGCTGGTCACAAAGCGCGAGAATTTCCGGCCGTATTCCATTTCCTTCATTACCGAACACAAAGATCGCATCCGGAAACGGACCGCACTTTCGATAAGCAATCCCATTCTCCAGAGCTGTCCCAATCAATTTCAGCTCGCTCATATTGCAAACCTGTTCCAGTATATCCGGTGTCAGTTTTTCATACACAGGCATTCGCAAAATACTGCCCATGGAGCTGCGCACTACTTTTTCCGCAAAAGGATCTGTACATCCCTCTGTCAGGAGAATTCCCTTGCACCCGGCCGCTGCGGCTGTACGAAAAATAGTTCCCATATTACCGGGATCCTGCACACCATCCAGCAGAACATAATGTCCATGCAGCGGCTGAAGCAGATCCTGTACATTTTCCGGCTTTTTCTGCAGAATCAACATGATTCCCTGCCCGTGTTCCGTCCCGGCTATCAGCTGCATCAGCGGTTCGGTCACTTCAAGAAACAGCCAGTGATATTTTGCCGCATTTTCAATCAGTGCTTCCACTCGTTTATTTCTTCGGGCTTCTTCAGTAAGAAAACACACCGCATCCCGGTAGCCCTGTGCCAGGGCATCCTCAGCACTTCTAAGTCCTTCCATTAGAAATTGCCGATTTTTGTCCCGATATTTCTTTATCTTCAGCCGCCCCGCCAGCTTGACCCAGCGGTTTCCTACACTCGTAATTTGTTCCATGTTACCTGTTTCCTCTGTACTGTGTACCGTTTCCTTCCGTCTTGTCAATCATAATCTGATTATACATGATTGATTATGAAATAGAAATAACATTCCTTCTTCATAATTTCATGCCTGCAAACTGTCCCCGTATGAGAATGCATCAAAAAAAAGACAGATTTCTCTGTCTTTTAATAAGATATTTTTTCCATTGCTTTTTCCAGAACACTGTCGACGGAAATTGTACTCATATCTGTCGTTTCGTGCCCGGGATTATCTGCCATAATAACCTCTGCATAGGGATTTCCAAAAGGCCCGCTCCGATCCGGAAGAGTAGGGCCGAACAACGCAATCAGAGGTGTCTGCATGGCATTGGCAATATGAAGAGGCCCCGTATCACAGGAAATATGAAGAGCCGCCATTTCATCCAGTGCTGCCAGCTCCAGCAGATTGGTCTTTCCCGTAAAGTCAACAGTATATGGAGATGAAGATAAACTGCGGATGGCTTTCCCCAGTTCTTTTTCCGAAACGGTCCCGGAAACCACTGTGTAAATCTTTCTTTCCGCCAGCTTTTTTGCTAACAGTCCCCAAAAGGCAACAGGCCATTTTTTATGCTCTCCCCGGGTTCCTGGTACAAGCACAACATACCTTTTCCCGACCCCGGCTGCTTTTAATTTTTCCTGCATTGTCCGCCGCTCTGCATCATGGGGATGTATAGGGAATTCAAAATGAGATACATCACATCCAAGATAGGCCATCACATCCAGAAGCTGCTCAATGATATGCCCGTTCCGGTGAACTCCGCGAATAGGATGACTGACAAGAAAACTGCCTTCCCTTGCATCCCAATAGCCAATTTTTTCCTTTCCGCCGGACAGCGCCGCAATCAGTGCGCTTTTCGCAATCATCTGTAAATCAATGACAAGGTCGAAATGCCTGCTGTGCAGATCCTGCCTTACCGTTTTCAAGTAAGACCATTCATGAATCCGTTTCCGATCCACATAATAAATCTCATCAATCCATGGCTGCTCTGGAAGAAGAGCGCCGAAGGCAGGATGTACCGCCCAGGTAATGCGTGCTTCCGGATAGGCTTTCCTGAGTACATACAGGGACGGCAATGCATGAATGACGTCCCCAAGAGAGCTCATTTTAATAATCAGAATATTCCTGTATTTCATTTTATTCATAAAAATCGTCCAGCCTTTTGCAAAGGGTATCCCAGAAACTTTCCAGATTTCCGCCTGTAAATAAATATCCGCGAATTCCCGCCCGTTCGGCCGCCTCCACATCACGCGGACTATCCCCGATGAGCAGTGCTTTCTGTTTATTGATAGAATATTTTTCCAGCAATTGTAAAATCATTCCAGGCTTCGGTTTTCGGCACGAGCAATTCACATCATACGCTTTGACAGGTGCGCCCGGCAGATGCGGACAATAAGAAAATTCCGTAATTCGACCGCCATACCTGGCAAATTCCTGATTCATTGCCTTATGAAGCTGTCGTACATCCTGTTCAGAATAATAGCCTCTTGCGACCCCGCTCTGATTGGTGACCACAAACAGAAGCCAGCCTTCACGTGTTAAACGGCCTACCAGTTCTCTGGCACCTGGTACCCATTGCAGCTCTTCCCAGCGGTGAACATAGCCGGTATCCTCATTCAGGACTCCGTCCCGATCAAAGAAAACCGCCCGCTTAGCATTTTCCATAAGCTGTCCAGTCCATTTCATCCAGGATCTCACATATACTGTGAGCACACAATATATGCATTTCCTGAATTCTCGCCGTAGAATTGCTGGGAATGATCAGTGCCACATCAGATAACCCTGCCATCTTTCCTCCATCTTTCCCGAGAGAGGAAATCACTGTCATCCCCTGATTCCTTGCAGCCTGCGCTGCTTTCAGTACATTTTCGCTGTTCCCACTGGTGGTAATTCCCCAGAATACGTCCCCCTGCCGGCCCAGCCCCTCTACCTGTCTGGCAAAGACATCACCATAGCTGTAATCATTTCCTACAGAAGTCAAAATCGACGTATCCGTCGTCAACGCAATGGCCGGCAGCGAAATTCGTTCTCTATGGAACCGTCCCACAAATTCCGCAGCAATATGCTGGGCATCCGCTGCACTTCCCCCGTTCCCACAAATCAGAATTTTATGGCCCTGTTTAATAGCCTCAGTACAAACCTCCGCCATTCGGGCCACAACAGGAATCAAAAACCGAGTGGCTTCCCAGGTTTTCTGATGAGCATCAAAGCATGCTTCAATCGCAGACAGATCCATTTGATCACTTCTCCTTATTTGCATTCATCAGCGCTTCTAACTCCTGCATAAAGCTGCCTATATCTTTAAACTCCCGATACACAGACGCAAAACGTACATAGGCGACCTGATCCAGTTTCCGCAGTTCTTCCATTACCACATTGCCAATTACTTCCGAAGAAACCTCATGAGAAGGGCAGTTCCGAATCTGCCGCTCTACCCGATTGACCATATCCTCAATCTGTTCTGAAGATATATTTCGTTTTTCGCAAGCCCGTATAATACCGCTCCGCACCTTATTGCGATTAAAACTTTCTCTGACTCCGCTCTTTTTAATGACCCGGAGAGGTGACTGTTCCACCGTTTCATAAGTTGTAAAGCGCCGTCCACATTCCAGACATTGTCTTCTCCGGCGAATCGACGTGCCATCATCGGCATCCCGGGAATCCGTAACCTTGGTACTGGGGCTGTTACAGTATGGACATTTCATCCCTAATCTCCTTATTCCTTTATATGAAAAAGCCACACTGCCGATGCAGTGTGGCTTGCAATCGCAGAGACACATTCTATCAGATAGGATTTAAAATTTATTTTATCTGATCCGTCTTCTTATTTTTTCAGCAGGAAATCCGGAATAGCCATTCCTCCGCCATTTCCTGTACGGACCGTGCCGCGTCCCATAGCGGTATTTCCCATAGGGGCTCTCTTCTTTGTTTCTTCAAACCCGGTTGCGATAACAGTAATCTTGACCGTATCATCCAGATTCGGATCAACAGAGGTACCCCAGATAATATTGGCATCCGGATCTGCCGCCTCCGTAATCACCTGCGATGCTTCGTTAATCTCAAACAGTCCCAGATCCTCATTACCGGTAATGCTGATAATAATTCCTTTGGCACCATCAATGGAACGTTCCAGCAGCGGACTGGAAATTGCCATCTTCGCAGCGTCACTGGCACGATTTTCTCCCGTGCCAAGGCCAATGCCCATCAGTGCTTCACCCTGATCACTCATGATCGTTTTTACATCTGCAAAGTCCAGATTGATAATTCCAGGGACCGTAATCAAATCGGAAATCCCCTGAATCCCCTGTCTCAGAACATCATCTGCAATCTTGAATGCATCCTTGAGAGATGTCTTTTTATCTACTGTCTGAAGCAGACGGTCATTAGGAACAATCAGCAGCGTATCCACATTGGCCTTCAGCTTTTCAATGCCGGACATTGCATTTCTCATCCGCACTTTGCCTTCAAAGCTGAAAGGCTTTGTCACAACACCGACGGTAAGTGCTCCCAGTTCTTTCGCACACTGTGCCACTACCGGCGCAGCACCGGTTCCTGTACCGCCTCCCATTCCGGCAGTTACAAAAACCATATCCGCTCCCTGAAGAGCCTTAAGAATATCGTCTTTTGATTCTTCAGCTGCCTGCTCGCCAACTTCCGGTTTGGCGCCGGCTCCGAGCCCTTTTGTCAGTTTTTCCCCAATCTGAATTTTATTTTCAGCTGCCGATTTTTCCAGAATCTGTGCTTCTGTATTGACTGCAATAAAATCAACACCCTGTACCTGTGCATCGATCATACGTCCTACAGCATTGTTTCCGCCGCCGCCTACACCGATGACTTTGATGCTTGCCAAATCTCCCATGTCAAATCCTCCTTTGATGTATCCGCTTTATTCAGAAGTAGAGATATTCCTTTATTTCAATCAATCATACTACATATTTTACAATATTTCCGCTAAATACGCTATATTCTGCATGAAAGCCGATTTCCGGAAAACAGAATTATTTCTTCAACTTGATATAAGGTGAAGACAAACTGGCATCTATGTATTCTACGGAAAGCCCCCGCACTTTTACATCATTAACCATATTCTCGGCCAGTGCAGCCCGTTCCGCCATAGCGCTTCCGTCTCCCAGTCTGACCGCAATTCCATCCCTTGTATAGGCCACAATGCTTTCTGCATTTCCCACATTAATTTCAGAAAAGACCTGAATTCCGCCAGGAGACAAAGCTCCGAGAAACTGAAGAGCCAGTTTTACATTTTCCTTTTGTGTAAAATCCCCCAACAGCACATTATCCAGCTTTACGCCGGTAATGACAGGAACATCCATTCCTCGAATGGAATCTCCCGTCTGAATAATCATTCCCTCCTGATCCAGAAAGGCATAGCCAAATTCCTCCTGAATAACCGCGACGGGTTTTCTTTCCGCAATAACTACATCAATATAAAAAGGAAAAGCCCGGCTTACCTCCGCATCAGCAATCCGCACATCCTTTTTTAGCCGTTCCTGAAGCTGGGATGTACTGATCTGAAATACGTTGACCGGTTCTCTGATATCCCCATCAAAAAGGATATCTTCCTTTGTTACGGCCTCATTTCCCTGAAGCCGTATATCCCCCATTGGAACCGGCAGGAAAAGCACCGCCCCCGCAAGAAGGAGAAATCCAACAGCGGTTCCCATCAGATACGGCTCCCATCTCCGCCGGGCCTTTTTCTTTCCGGGATTTTTCTTCAATTTAGACGTTTGAGGAATTTGTCGTCCTGATTCCGGTATTTCTTCTGATTCCCGAATTACAGTTTGTTCCGGATCCAAGTGATGAAGTTCCTTTTGAAAATCATCAAAGCTTTTAAAGTCCGACATCCTATACCTTCCCTGTAGATGCACCCTGCAAAATGACTTCACACAATTCGGCAAAGGTCATACCCGCCGCCCGAGCCGCCTTGGGTACCAGACTGGTTTCCGTCATGCCGGGAATGGAGTTGGCTTCCAGCAAATAGGGAATTCCGGTCGCTGCCTCCGTCCGAAAATCAAAACGTACTGCCCCGGCACATTCTGCCGCCCGATATCCATGAACGGCCATCTCTGACATTTCCTCTGCCAGCTCCCTTGAAATGGGAGCTGGCACCAGATATTGGGTCGCTCCTTTAGTGTATTTTGAATAATAATCATAGGAACCAGAGTGAGGGCAAATCTGAATGACCGGAAGCGGCTTTCCATTTAAAACGGAAACAGTAAATTCTTCCCCATCCAGATATGCCTCCGCCAGAATCCGTTCTTCTATGGAAAATACCCGTTTCAGTGCATCAGGAAGCTGCTCTTCCGTTTTTACAATTTCAATTCCTATTGTGGACCCCTCTCTTGCGGGCTTGAGTACGACAGGAAAAGAAAAATGTTTCCTGATATTCGCCTCTGCAAAAGCCAGCCCCTCCTGCAGTCGATAAGGTCTGGACAATGCCATCCGAATGCCTGCCGCCGGGAAAAAATGACTGCTCATGATCTTATCCATGGTCACCGCACTGGCCAGAACGCCAGATCCGGTATAAGGAATACCGAGAAGCTCCAATGCCCCCTGTACTGTACCATCCTCTCCATATTTCCCATGCAATGCAATAAAGACAATATCAATATTTTCCGCTTTCAGCTGTGCAGCCAGACGAGGCGGATCATATTCAATTAAGCTGACCTGATATCCAAGCTGCTTCAGGGCCGCTCCGATCGCCTGACCAGTATGTCTGGACACTTCTGCTTCCCGGGACGGCCCTCCCATAAGAACTCCAATTTTTTTATTCTTTATTGTCATTTGCCAGTCCCTTATCCTGAATCAGCCGGATTAACTGTTCTCCCGCCTGATAAATGGTTCCTGCCCCCATTGTAAAAATCATGTCTCCGGGCCGTGCTTCCTGATACAGTTGTTCTGCCAGCCCATTGAGATTGTCTATATACTGGACCTCTTTTCCCGGTGCATGCTGCCGCACCTTCTCCGGAAGCAAGTGTCCGTCAACCCCCGCAATGGGATTTTCCCCTGCCGCATAAATATCGGTGAAATATAACTTGTCCGCACTGTCGAAAGCAGATGCAAATTCATCCTGCAGCAATTGTGTTCTGGAATACCGATGCGGCTGAAACGCGCAGATCACACGATGCCCGCCAATTTCCTTGGCCGCCCGAAGAGTGGCCTCAATTTCCGTGGGGTGATGAGCATAATCATCCAGTATCCAGATATCGTTAATATAAGCCTTTGTCTCAAAACGCCGTTTCACACCGATGAACTCTGACAGAGATTTTGCAATGGACCGAAAAGGAATTCCACAATACAAACCAGTCACTGCCGCAGCCAGAGCATCTCTTACATTATGCGTCCCAGGAATCTGAAGCTTCAGGCTGCCCAGCAGTTTCCCTTTGTGCTGCACGTCAAAGATCATATGGTTTTTGTCATAATGCTTGTTGACTGCCCGATATTCTGCCTCTTCACTCATTCCATAAGTGAGAACCTTCCGATTTAAATCTGGCAGAACCTCCCGTACTCCCTGGCTGTCAATACATACAATGGCCGCACCAGTCGGATCAGAAATATGACTGATAAATTCAACAAAAGTCTTTTTAATATTTTCTACCGTGCCGTAATGATCCAAATGATCATCTTCAATATTCGTTACGACCGCCACACTGCTCTTAAATTTCAGGAAAGAACCGTCACTTTCATCGGCTTCCGCAATGACATATTCTCCACTGCCGAGACAGGAATTTCCATGAAGATAGTCAACGGCACCTCCGAGAACAATGGTAGGATCCACCCCTGCATCCCGGAAAATTTTTCCGATCATTGCCGATGTTGTCGATTTCCCATGAGCGCCAGCAACGGCAATTCCCTTTCCCCATTGAAACATGGCTGCCAGAACATCCGAGCGATGATACACCGGAATTCCTTTTTTTCGTGCAGCTGATAATTCAGGATTATCCGAATGAATCGCCGAAGAAATGACAATGCCATCCGCTCCATCTACATGGGAGGCCTCATGTCCGATAAAAATATCGGCTCCCTGTTTTTTCATAAACTGCAGATAATCGGAGTTATGGACATCAGAGCCTGAAATCTTCATCCCTTTTTCGATCAGGATTTCTGCCAGTGCCCGCATCCCCATTCCGCCAATGCCAATAAAATGCAGTCTCTGAAATTTCTGTAAGTCCATAACAATTCCTCTTATCTGTCTGTTAATGCAAGTGCCATACGGGCGATCTCTTCCCCTGCATGAATTTTTCCAAGTTTCCGGCTGGCTTCCGCCATGCTGATCAATAACTCCGGATCTTCCTTGAGTTCCGCAATATCCTGGATCAGCTCCTCAGCTGTCAGGTATTTATCCACAATCATTTTGGCAGCGCCGTCAGCCACAAAAACCCGGGCATTATAAGTCTGGTGATCCTCTGCCGCATAGGGATATGGAACAAGAATGGATGGAATTCCTCTTGCCCCCAGTTCCGCCAGCCCAATGGCGCCTGCCCGGTAAATAACCAGATCCGCAGCTGCCAGAGCGGTAGGCATATCCTTCTGATAATCGACAATCCGGCTGCCTTTCCCGAAATGCCCATCATCTGTTACATTTCCCAAAGCAGTTCGTACAGCCTGATAACCATCAGTCCCGGTTACATGATACAGGCAAATTCCATCTGTATCCGCAAAATGCTGATGGACTCCAATCATCGCTGTATTGATGCTCCTGGCCCCCCGGCTTCCCCCGGCAATCAGGACCATAAAGTCATCCGGAGAAATTCCCAGCTTCTTTCTTGATTCTGCCCGCTTGGCAAACAAAATTTCTCTTCGAATCGGATTTCCTGTATAGATACATTTTTCAGGGTGGGGAAATCTTGTCTTTGCCTCTTCATATCCCAGAGCCACCCGATCAACAACCCGGCTCAGGATTTTATTTGTAATTCCCGGAATTACATTCTGTTCCTGAATCATCGTCGGAATATGAGAAAGTGCTGCGGCCATCAGAATAGGACCACATACATATCCGCCAGTCCCGATAACAACATCCGGCTTGAATTGAGAAAGAATTTTCCGTGCCTTCCAGAGACTTCCTGCCGTTCTCATAAGAATTTTCAGATTTTCTACGGTGAAACGCCGTTTCAATCCCGAAGCAGGCAGTGCTGCAAAGCGATAGCCTTCTCCGGGTATAATTCTGGCTTCCATTCCATTCGGAGTTCCGACAAACAAAAATTCCGCATCCTCAATTCTTGCAATTTCCCTTGCAATAGTAAGGGCCGGATAAATATGCCCACCGGTCCCGCCGCCGGATAAAATGACTTTTTTCATAATGGCTCCTGCCTTGATGCCAAAAACGATTTCACTTCATTCCAATGCCTGAACGATTTTTTTAAAATCACAGCCCCGTTCTTCATAGGAATGATACATATCATAACTGGAACAAGCCGGCGATAATAACACGACATCCCCAGAGTCCGCCAGTGCCTCACCGGTTTTTACGGCCTCTTCCATAGAACCTACCATGGTCAGCCGGGTAATCCCCGCTTCCTGAGCAGCCCGCTTAAACCGTTCTGCCGCTTCTCCTAAAAGTATCAGATGCTTCACATGTGCTTTTACCACCTGCATAAAGGAATCCAGCGGTGTGTCCTTATCATGTCCACCTGCAATCAAAATAACTGGTTCATGAAAAGCTCCCAACGCCTTTTCCGCTGCGTCCGTATTGGTTGCTTTGGAATCATTATAATAGGATACGCCATGCAGTGTCCGCACAAACTCTATGCGATGTTCTAAAGCATGATAATCCCGCAGTCCGTCCTGAATCGCATCCAGGGAACAGCCGCCATGGTAAGCCATGAATGCTGCGGCCAGACAGTTTTGCATATTATGTTTCCCGCGGATTTGCAATTCCCGCTCATTGACAACATCTATCGTTTTCCCGTCACAGCATAACTGCAGCATTCCTTCCTGCGTCAGCCAAGCCCCCTCGGCAACAGGATGTTCCGTGCTGAACAGATACACATGCGCTTTCGTCATATTCATGAATTCAGGTGTATACGTATCTTCTGCATTCAATAAAAGTGCATTCTCCGGTCCCATATTTTCAAAAATTCTCGCCTTTGCCGCTGCATAGGCTTCCATGCTGTGATGTCTTTCCATATGATCCGGAGTAATGTTCAGAATTACCGCAGCAGCTGGTTTAAACGAATCCACAAATTCAAGCTGAAAGCTGGAGACTTCTGCCGCAATGAGTCCATTCGCCGGAACAGTCTCTGCCACCCGGCTGAGCGAACAGCCAATATTACCGGCAACAGCAAAAGGGACACCTTCCTTTTCCAGAATTTTTCCCAATAACGATGTCGTTGTTGTCTTCCCATTGGTTCCTGTTACGGCAAGAATGGGAGCTTTTGCCACTCTATAAGCCAGCTCAATCTCACTGATAACCGGAATATGCCGGCTAAATGCCTCCTGAACCAGCAGATTCTCCCGGGGAATGACCGGTGAGACAACCATAGTGTCGATCCCGTCCAAAAGGCCGGTTGTCTGCGGTCCGATGGAAAACTGCACTCCCCTGCTTTCGAGTGTACTTCTTTTCTTCTCATCCTGAATCTCATGCAAATCTGAAAGCACTACATGACAGCCTTGATCTGACAGCACACGAGCTGCTCCCAGTCCACTGATTCCGGCTCCCATAATTAATATATTCTGCATAATTTCTCCTGTTTCTGGAATACAGTATCTTTACCTCATACCGTACAGATTCCTGCGTTTAGAAAAGAAGGAAAAGAGTTCCTCCGGCAGCGCATAATTCCACCAGCCAGAATGTCCAGACCACACGTACTTCATTCCATCCGCAGAGTTCAAAATGATGATGAATAGGACTCATCTTAAAAATTCGTTTTCCTGTCAGCTGAAAGGATGCCACCTGAAGAATAACTGATAGGGCTTCTACAACAAAGATCAGTCCCAAAAAGACAAGTAAAAGCTCAGTCCGTGTTATGACCGCAATCCCTGCAATGGCTCCGCCCAGCGCAAGTGAACCAGTATCTCCCATAAAAATTTTAGCCGGGTGATAATTATAAACCAGAAAACCTGCACAACAGCCGGCAATGATCAGAGCAAAGGCTGTCAGATTCGGCATTCCCGACCAATAACAGAATAGTGCATAAGCCCCGAAAGCAATAATGCAGCATCCGGCAGCCAGACCATCCAGACCATCTGTCAGATTGACGGCATTGGAAGCGCCTACCACTACCAGAACCACAAAAGGATAATAAAAAAACCCAATGGAAATATCCGTATCAATAAACGGTATGGATATGGACGTAGGCAGCCCCAGATATTCCACACATCCGAAACAAAATACGATGGATAAAATGAGTTGTCCCAGCAGTTTCTGCCGTGCGGTCAGTCCAAGATTGCGCTTTTTTTCGGCCTTGATAAAATCATCCAGAAATCCAAGCAATGCATGACCAAACGTAATCAGTACAAGAAGCAGTACTGCCGGATCATACAGATGATTGCCCCCGATAACCAGCAATGCTGCCAGAAGCATGAACAGCCCTCCCATGGTAGGTGTCCCGGCCTTTATACGATGAGATTTTGGGCCTTCTTCTCGAATGGATTGCCTGGCCTTGTATTTTCGTGCAAGCGGAATTGCAGCTAATCCCAGCAACACCGTTACTACGGCCGCCTCTGCCGCATATATCAATTCCATACTGTCCACGATTTATTCCGCAGCTCCCTTCCACAGATCCAGAATTTTTTCCATATGCATGGCATGAGATCCCTTGATCAGCACGGTATCTCCCGGCACCACTTTCTGCTTTAGATAAACTTCTGCCGCCTGGCAGTCATCAAATGATTTTACATCAGAAAGGCCATTCTGTCTGGCTGATTCTGCCATGATTCTGGCCAGCGGTCCCACTGTAATCATAAAATCAAACTGATTCTCGGCTGCTTTTTTCCCTATTTCTCTATGCAGCTGTTCCGCATAAGCCCCGAGTTCCAGCATGTCACCAAGCACCACAATATGCCGTTTCCCCGGCAGTTGTCTGAGCGCACGAAATGCCATATCCACAGACAGAGGATTTGCATTGTACGCATCATTTAAAACCAGAATACCATCCAGCTTTTCCAGCTTTTGGCTGTCTCCCTGTGGCACAAATTCAGCCAGTACCTTGCTGATTTCATCAGCCGATATATCAAGGAGCCGCCCTGCTGTTGCCGCCGCCAGAGCATCGTATACATTATGAATTCCCAGCATGGGAAGGTGTATAGAAGCACATTCCCCCAACGCCTGCATATGGAAATTCATGGCATCAGGTTGTGCCTCAATGGCATCCACCCAGACATCCCTTCCCCGATGAATTCCATAAAATAATGACTTCCCGCCAAAATGATCCGCCATCTGGCAGACAAAGTCATCATCCGCATTCAGAATAGCAGTGCCGGTCTCCGGCAGAGCTTCTATCAGTTCCCCTTTTGCCCGGGCAATATTTTCCCTGCTTCCCAAAATACCAATATGGGATGTCCCTACATTGGTAACGACGCCAATGGTCGGACAGGCAACATGACAAAGTTCCTCAATCTGTCCCAGTCCGCGCATCCCCATCTCTGTCACACAAACTTCATCCTCAGAAGTCAAAGACAGGAGTGTTTGGGACAATCCGATTTCATTATTAAAATTTTTCTTGGTATGGCACACCCGATATTTTCTTTTCAGAACAGAGGAAATCATATCCTTCGTCGTTGTTTTTCCATTGGAGCCCGTTACGGCAATGACAGGAATAGAAAAACGGAGGCGATGAAAACGAGCCAGTGCCTCCAGTGCATGTAACGTATTTTCTACTGCAATAACAGATACTGCTGCAAAAGCAGAAACATCGGCAGGCTCGGAAATAAGAACGGCAACCGCCCCTTTTTCCACTGCTTTATTTATAAATCGATGTCCGTTAAAATTCTCTCCCGTAAGAGGAATAAACAGCGCACCCTTTTCCAGGCTTCTCGTATCCGTACTGATACTGCTGCAATATTCCGACATCCCCCTCTGAAGAAGATGTCCTCCGGTTGCTTCCAGAATTTCCGCCAGCGTAAAACCTGCCATATCAGCCTCTCAGCGCGTTGCGCGCTTCCTCCCGATCATCAAAATGAATGGTTTTATCTTTCAAGATCTGATAGGTTTCATGGCCTTTACCGGCAATTACAACCATATCTCCCGGCTGTGCCAAGGAAATAGCCCGGCGAATGGCATCCCGACGGTTTACAATAACCTCATAACGGGTATTTCCTTTCTGCGCCGCCATTTCTTTTACACCATCAGCCACTTCCCTGACGATCTGATCCGGATCTTCCGTCCTGGGATTATCACTGGTTACAATCACAAGATCTGCATATGCAGCGCCAATCCGTCCCATGATAGGCCGTTTCATTTTATCCCGATCTCCGCCGCAGCCAAAAACAGCAATAATCCGATTCTTACAGATTTCCTGGGCTGTTTTTAAGATATTTTCCAGTCCATCCGGTGTATGCGCATAATCCACGACTACGGTAAAGGGCTGCCCTTCATTGACCAGCTCAAACCGTCCCGGGACCGCATGAAAATCACGCAATGCCTCAAGAATCGTTTCCATGGAAACGCCTTCACTGAGGCAGGCGGAAATCGCAGTCAGTACATTGTAAACATTAAATCTTCCGATCAGATTGGTATGTACATCATAGGTTTTGCCCTGATACCGCACAGTAAACTCCGAAGAATTGGAATTAAAGCGAATATTTTCTGCCCGAAGATCAGCCGCTTTGTCAATTCCATAAGTGCAAACCGGACAAACATGCCGATCAGATACCGCATCAGCCATAACATCTGCATATGGAACATCAATGTTAATATGTGCAGACTTATTACTCTTTTTCTGATCCGCTGCAGAAACTTTTTGAAAGAGGATCGCCTTGGCAGCGGCATAATTATCCATAGTCTTGTGATAATCCAGATGATCTTCTGTCAGGTTCGTAAAAGACGCATTATCAAATTCCACGCCTTCTACCCGCCCCATAACCAGTGCATGAGAGGATACTTCCATGCAGACGTGCGTTACACCTTCCTGTACCATCTGATACAACATTTTCTGCAAATCCACTACGTCCGGCGTGGTATTATGCGTAGGATACTCCTTATCGCCGATCAGCATGTGTATGGTTCCGATGACACCTGTTTTATATCCTGCATGGTGCAGGATATGTGCACAGATATGAGTCGCTGTAGTTTTCCCATTCGTTCCCGTTACGGCGAGCATTCTCATTTTTCCCGCCGGATAGTCAAAGAAATAGGGAGTCACTTCTTCCATAGCTTTTCTGGTATCTCTCACATAAATGACCGTTACCCCGGAAGGCACATTGACCTTTTGAGCAGCAATAATGACAGATGCTCCTTTTTCCACAGCAGATCCGACAAATTTATGTCCATCCACATGCGCTCCGGAAAGACAAATAAAAAGACTGCCCTGTTTCACTGTTCTGGAATCTGCAGTGATATCCTGCACCTCCACATCAAGGCTTCCTTCAATTCGTTCATAAGTTATATGCTGAAGCAGTTCCTGCAAATTTTTCATCATATGATTCACCTCGAAATATGCTTCCACTTTTCTGAAGTCTCACTTATCATAGCGTAAAACTGACCATGTTACAATAGCGGCTTCTATCCCCCTCCGCTGCACTCTGGAGGAGAGATATAAAAGCCGCCTTTTCTTTTCATTCATGAATTCGTTCTGTATTTACGTACATATCACTGGAACCATAGATTGCCTGTTTGGGAACTGTCATTCCCAATTCCGTTTCTGCAATTTTCTGAATTCGTGCCGGAGATTCCAGCCTGGCTACTTCCAGATGATCTGCCGCATTCTGTTTTTCCAGCAGAATGATTTCCGAACGGATTTGCTGCATCTCATAGCTCTTCTGCGTGATATAACCGCTGACCCCATAGATTATCGTCATCAGAACAACCGCAGCCGAAATCGGGACACAAAGTTTCTTCAGCAATTCTTTCAGGGAAAATACGTCTTTCCCCGCTGTCACATCTGTCGTCTGAGACAAATAGGACTCCTGTACAGTATGCGCATAATTCATCATCTTTATATCCTGCGATACCATATTTACCACAATCCCCTCTAATTACAGTTTTTCCACAATCCTCAATATCGCACTTCGAGCCCTCGGGTTAGCCTCTATTTCTTCACGACAGGGTTTAACAGGCTTGAACGGGCGTTTAATCTCCCGATGATGACCACATACACATACCGGCACTTCCGGAGGGCAAATACAGTCCTGTGCCATTTCACGAAATACATCCTTAATAATCCGGTCCTCCAGTGACTGAAACGTAATCACTCCAATTCTTCCTCCGGAAGCCAGACGTTTTACGCAAGTCTTCATGGTTTCTTCCAGAATACGAAGTTCCCCATTCACTTCAATACGGATTGCCTGAAATGTCCGTTTTGCCGGATGCGGACCATCCTTACGCGCGCCTGCCGGAATTGCTGCTTTTATCAGATGAACCAGTTCTCCCGTAGATTCAATCGGCTTTTCCCTGCGCGCTTCAACAATGAATTTCGCAATTCGCCGGGCCCACCGTTCCTCACCATAACGATGGATAATTTCTTCCAGTTCATCTTCATTGTACCGATTGACAACATCATAGGCGGTAAGAGGATTCCTCTGATCCATGCGCATATCCAACCTGCCGTCATGCATGTAGGAAAAGCCTCGTTCCCCTTCATCAAGCTGATATGACGACACTCCCAGATCAAACAGAAATCCATTTACGGAATCAATCTGTTTCTCATCAAGAATTTTCCCGATATTGGAAAAATTCTCATGAATCAGACAATGACGACAGCCAATGTTCTCCAGGCGTTTTCCGGCCGCCTGAATTGCCTCCTCATCCTGGTCCACACCTATAAGCAGAGCATCCGGTCCTACTTTTTTTGCCAGTTCCAAAGTATGCCCCCCGCCGCCCAGGGTGCAGTCGACATAAATACCATTTGGAATAGTAAAGACACCATCCACCAGCTCATGGAGCAAAACGCTTACGTGACGAAATTCCATAACGGCCTCTTATAAATTAAAATCCATAGGCAAATCCAGTGATTCGGCAATATCTGCCACGGCTCCGCTTTCCTCTTCCGAAGCTGCCAGCACAGCAGGACTCCAAACCTCTATCGTATCGCCCACCCCGATAATCTTCGCATCTTTCCCCAATTGGGCATAGTTACGAAGATGGGATGGAATTAAAATTCTTCCCTGTCTGTCACATTCCATTTCTGTACTTTTCCCGATCAGAAACCGGCGAAGGGCCCGTACATTTTTTCTCGTCTGAGGCAGTTTTTCCAGTTTTTCCTGCATCTGTTTCCAGCAGTCCAGCGGATAAATGGTCAGACATGTATCCAGTCCGGGAGATAACACAAAAGTATTTCCCAGTTCCTCTCGGAATTTGGCAGGAAGAATCATACGACCTTTACTATCAATCGTATGTGCATATTCATTCATGAACATTTCTTCCTCACCTCTAATTTCACCACTTTTACCCACATTCTACCATAAATTTCCACTTAGTGACAGAAAAAATGAAAATCCCCCATTGTTTCTTTGCCTGATAAACCATGGACTCAATAAATTTCATAAAAAAAGAACCCGCCATAATACATGGCAGGCTCTTTTCATTGGCAGTAACACAAAAGTCTCAGTCCCAGACCTTCTTCATGATCGTCTTGTATTCCTGCTGCAGATGATTAACGATGACATCCAGAATGACACGCACCAGCTGAGGATCAAACATTTCATTGCTGCTGGGAATGCAGGAATCCAGATAGACCGTTCCGTCATCTGCTGCTACATATTTAAACACTTTATATCCGCGATTCAGTTCGTTCAGAAACGCATTAAACCGGTCTCTGTTGCTGTCCTTAATCAATCCGGTTCCGATCTGTACACGAATAATCGTATAAATCGTGTTATCAACAATAATTCCCACAGGCAGCTTCTGGCCTTCTGCTTCAATATTGGACTTATATACAACGGTCCCATTGGAATCATTCGGTGCAGGATCGCGCAAAAAGAACTTCAGCTGATTGGCTTTCAAGTAAGCGTCAAACTTTTCTGCCTTTACATTTGGTTTCATTTCCGTATCGGCCATGAAAATCCCTCCTATCATATTTGCATAAAATAAAAGATGTATTTTTATTATACCTATTTATTTCATTTCCATCCACCACAATCATATGTTTCTGCTGATTCAAAAGACATTTCCAACGATTTACCTTATAATATATACATATAAAATTAGGAGAAACTTTATGACAGATACAGAATATATGCACATGGCTCTCCTTGAAGCCCAAAAGGCAGAAAATGAAGGGGAAATTCCCATCGGTGCCGTCCTGGTCTATCGCGATTCCATCCTTGCGCTTGGACATAATCGCCGGGAAACAGACCATGATCCCACCGCACATGCCGAGCTCCTCGTCCTCCGCCGCGGCGCATTCCGTCTGAATCGCTGGCGTTTGACGGAATGTACCCTTTATGTTACCATAGAGCCATGTGCGATGTGTGCAGGGGCCATTATGAATGCCCGGATCAACCGCCTTGTTTATGGCGCAGCAGATGTCCGTGCCGGCGGCATTGATTCCTATTTTCATATTTGTGAAAATGCTGTCATGAACCATCGGCTTTCCATTTGTTCCGGCATTTTAGCGGATGAATGCAGTCGAATTGTTAATGACTTTTTCCTATCGCATCGTAAACCATGAGGAGACGTATCGAAGTGGTCATAACGAGGCTGACTCGAAATCAGTTGTACCGCGAGGTACCGTGGGTTCGAATCCCACCGTCTCCGCCAGCTGAAAGCGCCGGTAAATACTGACTTTTTCCAGTATTTACCGGTTTTTATTTTTCCTTATTTTCCTCTGATAACCTGATTTTGCTACTCAAATTTCTACCCCAACTGCCGTTTTTTTGTATCGGGGCTTTCTATGCTACTCGTTTTTAGCCAAAGTCATGATAGATCATTTCCATTCAATGCGTTCTGTCATTCAGAAAATTCAAATACAGGCTTAGCCTAAAAAAAGAATAAACTACGACATTATACATAATCGTCACTTCTTTGTTATAATGCGTAACGGAGGTTTTTTGCATGAATTTTAATATTAAAAAATGTGCAGCAATGGCTGCACTGGACAGAATCAAACGAAAATATCCCGGAGCCATTTCCTATGTGGAAGAAATTGCGAACGCCGCAGACTTTACGGATATGTGGGATCATTCCATGGTATATGCGCCACTTCCTGTTGCCCATGCAGCCGTGGAAAAATCATACAAAAGAGAAATATCCCGTACCGATGCACTGGATGCTTCTGTTATTGCCGCTGCCGCCAGCTGGAGACTTGATAAATCCATTTATGATTTTTCTGCAGAATTAACAAAAGAGCTTTTTGAAGTTTCCTGCCGTAAAATATTGAATATTGATATTTCTTCCATTCATCTCCCGAAAAAAGTTATTTATATCCGGCCCGGAATTAAAATGCCCGGCAATATAGACGGTTTTTTTGTTTACAGGAATGAAAACCATATCGAGTATCCAGACCGGAATATCATGGAAATCCGCTTCACCCCCATTACCAAAAATGGACTTCCGCTCTGTACACCGTTTCTTCTCTACATTCCCGGTGAAGAAAAAACAATTGAACAGTGTATCTGCAATGGTTCCCGGCGTCCGAAAGCGATAGATTATAAGAGCCTGGAGGAAATGCTTCTTCAGGACGTCAGTATTATGGACAAGTTTGAATCCATGGATAAAGACGCATTTGAAGAATATGGAAATACCATGGGACCTTTCACCGCATTTCTTGCCACTATGCTTGTCTATCTTTCCGCCGATAATGCAGATATACAAACTGATCCTAGCTGGAAATCCAAGCAGACAGCTAAAATTCACGACATCCCAAGAGAAATCACTGTATTTAATGTCGGTGCCAATATTGCATGCAGGTTGGAACAGATCAACCGTTTTGAAGCCAAAGAATTCATACATCCGGACAGTCATTCTTCAGACATACGCATCCGGCGTGCCTACTGGCAGTCCTATCGCTATGGACCAGGCCGAAAACTGATTCGCTTAAAATGGACCCATACCGCTCTTGTCGATGCTGCAGGCCAGGAAATAGCTGATCCAAAATTCTAAAAAATAAAAGATAGGCAGAATATTTTCCTCTACCTATCTTTTATTTTTAATTTCTTCAAATCATCCGTAGTTTACCAAAATTCATATAATTCAATCAATCATGCCTTAACATTCCTAATGTTATTTGATATTGCCTTGTTTTACAATCAGTCCATATATTCATTCCACACAAAAAAAGCAGAAGAATTTCCTTCCGCTTTTACTGTCTGGTGGACTTTGGTGATTATTGTTCGAACACTATTTCATTCATGCAAAACTACTTTTATATAAGATTAAATATAGCAATATAAAATATCGCCTTTCCAGTTCATCCGGAAAGGCGATATTGATTATCTGTGAGCAATGGCCGCTCCAACGGCAATCACTGCAAATGCAGCCCAGGTGTCCCGCTGCCTCCGTAGTCGGTCATTCTTTCTTTTCGCCTCGGCCGCGGATTCCTGCAATGATCTGTTGGCCTCGGCCAATGAGCTCTTCAATGTTTCCACTGATCTCTGCGAGTTGCTGATTTCCTCTTTCGATGTCTTCAGCTGTTCCTGCAGCATCTTCAACTGCTTCTCCTGCTTCGCCAAGAGATCCTGCTGTTGCTTCTGCTTGCTGTCCAGCTGCGCGAAGGTCGTCGAGAGCTCCGTCAATTCCTGCTCCGTCACTATGTACGTTTTCTCTGCTGCCCAACCAGTAACCGGCACAGCAAATAAGCAAAGCAACGCAGATATATAAAATACCTTTTTTATATGCATCCACTCTCACACCTCCTGCTGGTAAAACAGAGCTTTACCACGGATAGTATCTCCTCCGGTCATCCAGGCATCATCTCCGGAAAGTACTGCGAGGTCCCACCGTTCGCAAGTGTGCGCCGGCCCGTACGGGTCACACGGATAGATACCATCCATGTTGTCGGCGGCCTCTGCGTGGGTCATGACATGCGGAAGATCAATGGGGATATCCAGCGCCTCCGCGATGACGGCGATGACTTGCGCGAGGCATTCGACCTGCGCGGAGGTTGGCGGGTAATTACCGAGATCGCACCCGCCGTCGGCATAGGCCACAGCATCGGCGCAGCAGTCGAGCGCCACGGATACGGAGCCGCTGTTGCGCATGTATGTGGCCGACACGGCGCTGCCGAAGTCATGGGTCTGCACCACGCTGCCGTCGGCGTGGACAGAAATATGGTAGTCCGGGTAGTCGGCATCATAGGGGCCTCCCGTCCAGTGCATATAAATCTTCGGATCGCGGCCGAGAGCAATGGCATCGGCCCAGAGCTTGTCTTTTCCCGCCGCTACCGTCCGGCGGATTTCTTCCAGTGTCATTTCTTCCTCCAATCAAAAATTGGCCAGGAATGCAATGCCGCACCCACAAATGATGATTCCTGCGCAGAACACCGCAGCATTTTTAAAACTTTCTTTGTGTTTTTCCCAATATTCTCTCATTTGTATTCTCCTTTTCGTTTTCGTCCGGAATACCGTTCCCATTACTATCAACCAAATACTTGCAAGCAAAGGAAACGGCGGCCACAAAGCCGCCGCTTACTACTGTGGAAATAAATTGCCGCATTTCTGTCAGATTGGGCCTTCCATTGTTTACCCAGTCTGCGCAGATCATGAGGATGTAAAGCCCTACGCACAGCACGAGAAGAAGGGCATAACCGCTGATGTATTTCATCGCCGCGCTGTCCCCGCCGAGCGTCGGAATCTTTTCAGCGATGCTTTTCAAAAAATCACGCACTTTATTCAGCATCAGGATCACCGTCCCACCCCGGTAAACAGAATCGGCGTCAGAACACCGATCACCCAGCCGAGAGCGAGGCACACGCCGACGAGCTTCATGTGATCTTTTTGCAGCTGATGCAGTGATATCTGCAATTGTTCAATATGTTCCGTTCGCTGGTCAGCCTGCTTCTGCATGGCTTCCATCTGTGCTTCCATTCGAGCCAGCGATGTCTCAATTTTATTGAGACGAAGAAAAATCTCATTGCTGTTCTTCTGTTCCGGCATCGTCCTTCTCCTTTTCTTCAGGCGGCGGCAGCGGCTTGCTTCTCACACAATTCGGATTCGTGCAGAGTCCTGTTTTCTCATCCATTTTCGAGAGACAGAGGAAGCATCTTTTCTCATTCATCATAATTCACCTCTTTTCGCTGCATATTCTTCCGACAGCGCATTTCTCTCCGCGATGAGTTCGTCCTGGAGCTCGGTATTTTTGAGAGCCGCCGCTTTAACGATCTGATCGTCCAGATCATTGAATTTTGCCTGGTACTCGCCGTCCAGCGCGGCGAGCGCCTGCGCCTGTAATTCTTCCGCAGTCGGCTCCGGCGGGGTCACCAATTCGCTTCCGTTCCATCGGAGATCTCCCGACACGGTGCGACGCCAGTCTTCTTTGCTTTGTGGGACTGCGTAAGCGTCTGGATCGTTGGAAGCAGCTTTTGCTCGCAGGTCATCTATGGTCTTGCCGTGGATCTCTCCCATGATGGTGTAAGACGTGATGCGTTTTCCATCGGTCTTATCAAAGACGCTTAAATATACTTCATCTGCCATTTTTTCTGTCCTTTCTTAAAATAGCCTCCATAAAGGAGGCTGATAAAAATGAGAAATCCCAATGGTTACGGGTCGATCAAAAAGCTGTCGGGCAATCGGCGGAGGCCGTATGTGTTTGTCATCTCGGAGGGCGGCAAGCGTCGAGCTGTCGGCTACTACGCGACGCACGAGGAGGCGCTCATCTCGCAAACGGATTACAATCTGCATCACGGACACCCCCGACTGTTGGATAAAGAGCTGACGTTTGCGGAGCTCTACTACCGCTGGCGGCCTTATCACATCGAGCACTACGGCTCGTCTCTGTCAGCGCAAAACGGGTATACTGCCGCCTTTGGGCATTGCCGCAAACTTTGGACAATGGATCTGACAAAAATCCGATATCGGCATTTGCAGGCGGTCGTGGATGATATGGCGCGGGCCGGGCTCTCGTACTCGTCCCGCAAGAAGGTGCGGTCTCTCCTGACGATGCTGTTTGACTACGCCCGCCGGATGGAGTATGCGGAGAAAGATTTCCGCGGCCTCATCCACATCGGAAAAAATAAACCGGTGAGGCCCCACCACCCCTTTACGAGGCAGAAAATCAACCGGTTATGGCGAGATGGCGGCAGCGGGTCGGACACAGTGCTCATCCTGATCTACACCGGAATGAGAGTCGGCGAGATGCTGGCCCTTAAAAAGTCAGACATCAACCGGCGGCAGCGGTACATCGATATCAAAAACTCTAAGACCGCAAGCGGTATCCGTGTCATCCCCATCCACCCGTTGATCTGGCCACTCATCGAGGCGCGGCTTGCCATGCCGGGTGACCATCTCATCAGCCGCCCGAACGAGACGCCCTACTCATACGGCGCATACTGCACGCTCTGGCGACAAGTCATGCACCGCATCCGGGGTGACGCCCACACCACCCACGATTGCCGCCATACGTTTGCCACGCTCATGGATAACGCGGAGGTCAACGAGGTCGCCAAGCGCCGCATCCTTGGTCATGCTGGCGGCGATGTGACGGATGCCGTCTACACCCACAAAGGATTACGCCAGCTGCGCAAAGCAATAGGGCGCGTGCGGTGATGCCCGCGCGTTACCCTTTACCATGATTTCCCTCACCTCTTTTAAGGAGACGCGTTACCAGTGATACCCGCGCCGCGCAAAACAAAAGCCGCTTTTTGCAGTTTTTATTTTTTATCTGTGCGCAAGTTGTGAGAAAATTCCCAGATTTTGCGACCGACATCCGTGTCGGTCGCAAACAGAAAAACGCCGAAAAAAACCGGCGTTTTTGTTATCTTAAAATGATCTATCCCCAAGGGGGAACGTTTCGGGAGACCACTCCAAAAGAAAGGAACCTGTTTCCAATTTCCTTCCCAGCGCAAGCCATGACAGGCATAGCCACAATTCGGTTTAACGCGGATGGAGTTGTTTCCGGAAACTATGCGACGTGGCTCGAAATAATAGATAATACAAAATTTGCCCTTGGTGAATCGAACGATGAAAATCCTAATACTGGAAAAGGGCGATTATACGTTGTGTGTGTTGGATATTGACCAAGGGGGAAATATTGCGCAGAATCCTATTCCATTCCCCATTGAATTTCCGCATGCCGGGGTATGGGCTCTCGGTATTCCGCAATCAAATACAGTGGGTGCCAATTATTCAGCCATGTTTACAACTCAGATCAATAAAACAAACTTCGTTATCGGTTATGGAGGTCCCAGTACTATTACCACTTTTCGTTGGCTTTCTTTCGGCTATTGACCTATAGAAATCCAATAGATGTACACATCGCCCCCGGTTGCACTGGTTCCGAAAGACTTAAGGTTTACAGCCCCCAAATAGCAATACCCTGAATACTGTGCGATCATCAGCGGGATGGAAAAAACAGAAAAAGAAATGGGGTATTTGATGGGGGATCTGTCTTTTGTCTTTCCCCCTTGGATAATTAAGGGGATTGTCCCGCCCAGCTTCACCCACCAGCTGTTCGAATTACTTACATCACCGGCAACAACACCTGCGGACAGTGTTTCAAAGCTGTCTTTCGGGGTCTCCCACCAGTTTGTTTTACCGGAAAGCGCCTTGATTTGATGCACGATGCCGGAAAGCAGTGCGAGGATGGTCCCGTTGTTCCCGGTCGGTACAGTGCCCTGATTCAGCGTCGTTTGCAGAGTGTTGATGAGGTTAAGAACCGTATCTGCACTCGCATTACGTGTCCGGAAGTGGAGTCCATCGGATGCGGCGGACATGGTTTTCACCCAATCGAAATTTGAATGCGCGTTTGTGGCTGTATTGTGAGTGGCAATATCGGTGGTGATTTTCTGCCGGATATCAAGATGCGCATTCGTTGCGCTATTGTGAGTGGAAATATCGGTAGTGATTTTCTTTAAGAGGAACGGATGAGCCGCCTCATCTTTGTTGTGTTTTTCAAATGCCTTCTGATGCGCGGATTCATTGGCATCGTGCGCATCAAGCATGGCTTTTGTTACCAGCGCGGTGGGGTCGAGTACGGCGGAGACATTGCCGGTATTGCTCACCGTGAGATGCAGCTCGAATTCCTGGCTGACTACAGTTGCGGTGCCTTCCGCGGGAATGAAGTCCGGATTCGGATCGGTCATGACGCCGTAGAGGATCTCCCCTTCATCCGGATCCGTCGCATTGAGACCGAACTCCTGCAGGGTGAATCCGACAGACACACCGGTATTTGTGATGACGCCGCTCATGGTGACGGTATTCTTTTCTACGGAAATCTGATTGATCGGCACATCCATCTCTTTATGCGCAAGCTCGGTCATTGCATTGATCGTACCGGACGGCACTCCGCTGCCGATGACAAATTTCGTAAACTTGAGTTCCGTGCTCCCTGCATTGACTTTGGCCTGCAGGGCCAGCCCTTTATCCGTTAAAGTAAATGCACTCCAGTTTGCCATTTTTACTTCTCCACTTTTTTCTGTACTAACATTGCGGAATTTCTATATACCGCTTTGTTGATTTGCAAAACCAATCTCGCGTCCGCATCGATGCTTGTCTTTCGCTCGATCTGGCCGACGGTTCCGATGTACTGCGCCCCTGTCATACGCATATTTCTGGCGCTTTTCAGGACGGCGTATTCTTTTTCATCCCCGTCATATCTGACCCGGAGGGGCGTTGCTCGAATGTCATTGATATCTCCGACTTGCACAAATGCATATTCCCCGGAATCCAAATGGATTTTCAGATTCGGGAACGGGCATTGTGTTTCATCAGAGTACACGGCAGCAGTGATGTCATCCTCTCCCTCTTTTCGGATGATGAGTTCCGGCTGCTGCCCCGTTATTTTAAATAGAGGCTTCCTCCAGGGATATGCAGTTCACTGGATACGGTGAGGCGGTCCGCCGTTACGGTGCCCTTTACCGCGAGATCCCCCTGCACGGTCCCGCCCGTGAGCATCAAAAATTTTTCTTTCAATTTCTGATACACATAGGGGAGATTGGTACTGTCGATCACTTTCTGCTCCGGCTTCTTTTTCACGGCCTCAGACATGATGCGGAGCATTTCCTTGATGGTATCCGGCATGGCGGCCTCAATCGGCAAACGCCGCGTCGATTTCCGTCGTCGTCATGGCTGCGATGTCCGGCAGTTCCACGTTCGCCGCACCGTCGGCTCCGACGACGACATTCCCGCCGTTTTTGATGCCGCCGAGCGCATCTCCCGCGACCGGCAGGGTATAATTCTCAAGTCCGGCGAGCTTTTCTTTTTCCTCCTGGCTGTATGCCACATAGCCGGTCTTCGACACATACGCCGCATCGGCTTCCCCCGCGGTAATGAAATCAGCAATGTCCGCCGCCTTGACTTCTGCAGAGAGCACGCCCGACGCCACAGTAAGGCCTGCGCCCACTTTGACGCCGCCGAGGGTATCTGCCGTCGCTTCCGGCAGGGTGTAATTGTGGAGGCCCGCCAGCTTTTCTTTCTCGGCGGTGGTGTAGTCTTCCGTAGAGAGCTGCTTGCCCGCCTGGAGTTTAACGTATGTAGTGGAAATCACGTTGCCGTCGGCATCCTGCAGCGCCTTCGTAGCGGTGTCGAGAGAAGAGATATCCACCCAGTGCGCGCCTTCGCCTCCCACGTAGCGGTAGGTGTGTCCTTCGGTGCCGAGGGAAATCTGTGCCGTGTCCGCATCGCCGCCGGTGATGACGTAGTAGAAGACGTTTTCCTGCATTCCGCTCTTCGGCAGGGTATCCACGGGGATATAGTCGTCCAGCCCAGTGGGGATCTGACTGGAATTCAGTTTCCCGTTGGCGTCGAGGGTTGCCACGCCGGAAGCTGCGCCTCTTTCCCCCGCGGAAATATACCGCTCATCCAGTTTCTGTCGGAAGTATTTCAGGCCCTCCGTATCAAGAAATTTCAATCCCTTCGTCGCCGCATAGGCGGCCATTCTTGCTTTCATTTCTGCACTCATTCTGTTTTCTCCTCTCAGTTAAAAATCGCGTCGATGTCTGCGGTGTCCGCGACTTCGATTTCCATTTCCCCGCCCGATGCGAGGAGATCCACGATGGTAAATACGGCCGTCCCGTCCGTGACATCGGATCCGACGCCAGTCGTGTATTCCGGTTCCGTCTCCGCCGTATCGCCGGCGGTTTTGCATTTCAGTACGATCCCTGCGCCGAGCTTTGCGGTGAAGCGCACGTCGCCCTCTGCGACGGTTTCCTGCCGCTTGAGCAGTTTGATGCCCGCGGTCTGATACCGTTCATCCACCTTTTCCGTGTAATGTGTAAGTCCTTCCAGGTCGATCAGTTTTCCTGCTATGATTGTCATCCTCCTTCAAAAATTCTGTCGATATCCTGCAGCGTGGCAATATCCATCCCGTCCGCTGCCTGCTGTGCTTCCTCAGCGTACCGTCTCGCTTCATCCACCGCACCGGTCATGTCGCCCCATGACGGCGGCACGGCGATGCGGATGTTCGGCGGCCCGTGCGGCATGCATTCTCCATTCATCTGGCATCCCTCCTTCCCCACACAGCCCACGACGTACAATACGGACGGAAAAAGGATCGTCCGCCGGAAGCCGTCTCTGTCGATAGCGATATCGTAGAGCATCGGCCCGAGCGGAAAACGCCTTGTCTCCTTCTCGGAGATGCTGATGCGGATTCCGCTGCCCGTGAGCCCCGTCTTCTCTTTTTTCAAGAAGATCCCCCGTGCGCCGTACTTCTTCACCGTGAAAATCACCCGGTCTTCCGGCTTCAGGACATAGCCGCACAGTGAGAAAACCACATCGAAGCGGTCGCCCTGCGTAAAAGTGATTTTCTTTCCGTCGATTTCAATCACTGTGCATCCCTCCCCTGAGCCGTCCGGTGCCAGCTGCTCACACCGGCCATGTATATAGACTGACTGAACCTCAATTCCGTGCTGGCATCCCTCGTGATTTCTATTTTCCTGTGAGTTCCCAGCGCCCCTCCGAAATAGAGTTTCCCGTCCAGATCCCGGTGGAACTGTACGTAGTCGAGCCAGGAGCGGACATTTTTCACGGCGTAGACCGTATCCACGAGTTTCTGAATGGTTTCCTCGCTGGCCATGGGCCCGAGGATGAGGATGACGCGGAAGTGATACGGCTCCCCGCCGTACTGGAACCATTCTTCCACGCGGCCGTCTTCGAGGATGATGGAGACCACATTCCGCACGACGGCGGCGGTGCCTTTCTTTCTGTGATTCTCCAGCGCTTGCCGCACCATTTCCCGTTTCTGGTCTATGGGCAGCGTCTGGTCATAGAAATCAACATGATATTCCCAGGCGAGCTCGTCCAGCAGCGCTTCGCTGAGCTCGTCGAGCCGCGGGAGGAGCAGACAGTACCCCGCGGCCCGGCTGACAGCCTGCATTTCTTTTTTGATCGCGTCACAGATATCCTGCACGGTCTGGTCTTTCCGGATGCTGTCCGGCAGGGTTTCTTTGAGCGGGATGTCGTCTACTTTATTCATCCTCTATTCCTCCATACTCTGCCGTGCAGCCTGTGGAAATGGCGACCTGTGTGCCGGCAAGTTTCGTATAGACGGGGCTCTCCACTTCCACGCGCTTGGCTCCGGCGCGGACGATGCGGGCAATGAGCTCGGAAGGATTGATGTCCCGGCCGAGCTTTTCTTTCTGCCATGCCTGGAAATCCGCAGCCGCCGTCTCGACGGCCTGCCGGATGGTCTCCGCCTGCGCCTGATTGTCTCTGGAAATGTAATAGGTGAATTTCACCGCGTACTCTTTTTTCTCCGGAGCGAAGACCGTGACATGATCCGTGAGGGGCCGCACATCATCGGCAGATAGGGCACCCTCTACCGCGTCCAGCAGCTCTTCCCCGGGAATTTCCCCGCCCTCGAGGAGCGGCCGCACCTCCACTTCGCCCGGAGACGGCGAGGTGACGGACACATCGGTGATGAGAGCGGAGGCGCGCTTGGCAAAATATTCATACGCCCCGGCGGGTCCCGCCACGGAGAAGCTCTCCGGCGCGATGTGGATGTCTTCCCGGTAGCTGTCGTCGTCCTGCACATCCGCCCCGCCTTCGGAAACGGTGATATTCTCCACGGAGGCCACGTATGGCACGGGGTCCACGAGGGTCGCCAGTGCACCCACGGCATAACCGTTCCCCACGGGTCCGGCGGTCTGGCACAGGGCTTCCCCGCTGCCCGTAGTCTCTCCCGCGGGAATGAGCACGTCCGCCGTGAGAGCGAAAAATATGTTGTCCCCGGCGGTGAACCGCGTCCCAGCCGGGATGACCGTGGAGACATCCCGCGCGGCGGAGAGCGTGATCTTCATCGTGGTCATCGCCGCCGCGGCAGGCGTTCGTTCCACGCCCATGAAGGCCCCCAGATGGTCCAGATTATTCCCTTTCGCATAGCGGAGTAGATTCTGCTTTCCCGTCTCGTTGATGGCGTTCATCTGCAGGATGATGATGTTCGCGATGGTCAGGAGGAAGAGCCGCACCGGGTCGCCCCGGGCGAGGGTCCGGCCCGTGATGCTCTCGTATTCTCCGAGGACCGCTTCCTCCACTTTGTCTTTGTCCGCGTCCACGAAGACGATTTCCGGCAGACTATTCCATTCCATTGATTTTCACCTGCACTTTCGGTCTCAATATCCCGTCCATATTCTCCTCGAAGTCCACGGAGGTGACGGTCACCCTCGGCTCGTACTTCCGGATCTTCACGATAATCTCCGAAGCGAGCAGGGCCCGGGCTTTCGCCATGGGGCGGTCCACATAGGACGCATCCACACCGAAAGCCCTGTCGAGCAGCACGCTCCCCATGGCCGTTGCGAGGATGGTGCGCAGATTCTGGAGGATTTCTTCTGTCTCCGTCTCCGGCGCGAAATCGATGCCCGGCCCTGCGGCGGCGGTCACATCATAGATCTTCACAGGATTCCCTCCTCTGCATATTCCTGAAGAGTCACGGACACCTCCGCCGATAGCGGCTGTCCGTATTTATTCCAGTACGTCACCTGGCTCGACAGGCTTTTCAATACCCAGAAATTCTCCCCAACTGTCTGATTCCCCAGGACAAGGGGAAATACGGCGCCTTCATCCCGCATCTGCCGGAGCCGTTCGATTTCCGCCCTCGGATCCACACCGAGGTCCGACCGGAAAAGCATCTTGAAGGAAATCTCCTCCACATCCGGCCCGAGGAATTCGAGCACCGGCTTCTCTCCCATGAGATCATGCTTTGCCCAGCGTCCCTCGCTTCCCCGGGTCCATTCATCGAAGGTCCTCACGAGCATTCCCGACGTGAGGAAGGGGATGTCATCCATATATCCGACGAGCATATTACCCTCCTATAAACACATCGCCGCTGCCCTCGGCGGCGCTTCCCCCGCAGGTCACAGGGTCGCCCACCCGGGCGGCGGCTTTCCCATTGATGTAGACCGTGGCGCTCCCTGCGGCGACCTGTCCGCTGTGCGGCGCGTGGATGTCGCAGCCGTGCGGGGCGTAGCTGTCTCCCACGCGGCCCGCGCCCTTCCCGTTCACAAAAACGTCGGCGCTTGCGGATACGAGCGCCGTAGGCGGGCAGGCGTCGTGGCCCGTGTCGTTGTCTCCCAGTCTGTGTGCAGCCGGCATGGTGCCTCCTCAATTGATGTCCACACGCGGCGCGGTGATGCGGATGGCCGACGCCGCGGAAATCTCAATGACGCCGCCCTCGTACCGGATGCGGCTCCCGTCGGAGAACGTGATGCTCCGCACGGCCGGGTCCGTCTCGGCGGGTTTGTCTTCCGTGCTGTAGAAAGCGCCGAGGATAAATCCCTGATTGATGCCCCGCCCCGACGGATTCGGCAGGAACGCGCACAGCACCTGCGTATTCACCTCCGGCACCCAGTAACCCCGCGTGCCGAGGCTCCCTACCTGAAGAACGGGCAGCTCCGCGCTCACGAGTCCTTCCTTGTCCGGAAAGGTCACCCGGGCCGTGCAGGCTGCGCCGTTCACGGAAGACACGCGCCCTACGCGGAGCATGTTTCTGATCTGGTTAATATCCATGGAGGCACCTCCTGATGTCGATGCTGGTGGTGTAGCCGCTGCCCGCGGAGTGCTGCGCCGTCTCGACGATGTAGTCCCCGTCGAAGGCGCCGAAGCCCAGTACCCGCACCGTGACGGAGGCGAGCAGTCGGAAATTCCCGGGCAAATCAAAAGAACCGGTCACTTCGTCCCGGTTCTTCTCCCGCAGCCGCTTCTTGGCGAGCCGTTCCGCCTCGGCGATGGAGTCCACCTGCTCTTTCACCTGCAATGTCTTCCCCTCCGTTTTGTCCGGGTCGGTAAAAGTCGCCTCGATGGTTTTCTTCGTGTCCGCTTTCTGGCACTCCACATGACACGCGCGGTACACGTCCCGGATGCGCGAGCGGAAGCGGTAGCCCTTGATGGCCGTGATATACGTCAGGCCCTCTTCCGGCAGATAAACCGTACCGGGCTTCACAATGGCCACCTCCGGCACCGCCTCTTCATATTTCGATTCATCGAAGATGACGATCTGGTTTCGGCAGATCTTGAGTGCGAGTCCCTGATCCTCGCAGAGCTGCATCAAAAAAGACAGGTCAGACTGTTCTGTCTGCTCTGCCCTGTCGAGAGTGGGATTATCCTCCGCATCGTACACGAGCTCCATCCCTGCGCCTGTCGCGATGTCTCCGGCGATGACCTTCAGCTCCGCTTTTTCCCAGCTCCGGGTCTTCTCCACGCCCCGCAGTTCGTTGTTCTCCGGCACGGAGGTGGCCCGGATATCTGCCTCGGACGGCGCGCCGCGGCTTTCGATTTCGTCCACCGCAAAGAGCCCGAGCGGCAGCGTCTCTTCCAGTCCGTCCGGCGCATTCCACGACGTGCGGAGGAGAGACACATCGAGCGTGGCCCCCTTCTCCGGCATCCACGCGCCCTGCCACAGCCCCGCCCGGTCTTCGAGCGTGAGCGTCAGGTCGTCCGCTTCCCCGGAGAGATGGTCCGTGTAGGAAATGGATTTCAGGTACGGCGCGAGGTCGGCGGAAATATCTTTATTGTCGTAGAGCACCTGCGCGCGGACCTGCCGGGGCATCATGGACGCCTCCACGGCGGCAGATTTTCCGCGGCGGGCGGAGTATAGTCCGGCACGGCGAGCACCACGCCGGACGGAAATACGGCGATGTCCGCCCGCTCCTGATTGGCCTCGAGGAGCGCGTTCATCCCCGCCTCCGTTCCGTAGAGTTTATAAGAAATGCTGTCCCACATGTCTCCCTGCGAGGTAACGTAGGTCTTACTCATAGGAAAGCCTCCTTCCATTGTGGGCGATGTCCTCCAGCATGCGCCGGAGCTGCTGCACCGTGACCGTCATGGCCTGCTGCACCACCGCCGCGTCGGCATTGCCCTGAATGGTCACCTGCGGGCGGAAGTCCACGGTCACAGCCCCGCCGGACAATGCGGAGCGCGGCGCGGTAATGCCCCGGCGGAGCACGTCCGCCCCGGGGATCGTCCCGAGCGCCTGTCCCGCTTCCGTCCAGAGTCCCACAGACCGGCGGCTCGGCGTGAGCGGAATGGCCGCTTCCGGCCCGTCCTCCGCGAAGGTCGTGAGGAAAGCGCCCTTTCCGTAGATGCCGCCCGCCGCATTGGAGGCGACACTCTCGCCCGCACCGCCAGAGACGAAATTGACAGCCGCATCGATGGGATGCGACAGGAAATCCGTGAGGGCCGTCCATTTATCCATCACCCAGTCATAGAGAGACTGGAATTTAGACATGACTCCGGCCCCGAAATCAGAGAGCGCTCTCTCCGGATCGTTCCACAACGTAACGAAAAAGTTTTTCACGGTGTCCCAATTGTTATAGAGCCAGATGCCGGCCGTCACGAGTCCCGCAATGCCCACGATGAGCAGCCCGATTGGATTGGCGCTCAACGCTGCATTCCAAACCCACTGCGCCGCTGCCCACGTGCGTGTCGCTGCAGCAGCCAGTTTGGAAGCCGCCAGAGCCGCGTAGGTTTTCAGAGTTCCGGATGTCATCAGACTGTTATACAACATGCGTACCGCATTAAATTCTTCCTGCACGATCTTCCACGTCCGAATAGCGATTGCAACCCCGCCAACAACAGCGATAAATCCCGTAATTCCCTGTATTGCCCATGGAGCACTCAGAGCTATATTTCCTAAGGCGTTTGCCAAAGTTCCCACGGCCTCTGCCACAGGAGTTACAACCGGAAGAAGCCCCTGCCCAATGGCAATTCCCGCGGCATCCAAACGATTATTCATTAGTTGGAGAGAATTGGCCGTTGTCTGTGACCGCGTGGCAAATTCCTGCTCCATGCTGCCCGTATACATGGATGCGTCGGCTACCTTGTCGAAGTTCGCCCGCAGGCCGTCCAGATTCGACAGAAGCGGTGCGATGGCTCCGAGAGATTCCTTCCCGAAAATGTTCTGGAGAGCCGACGCCTGCGAAGCCTTGTCCAGCCGGGAAATGCTCTGGAGCACGTCCAGGATGGCGCCCTTCGCATCGGTCTGCATGCGCTGCGCCAGCTCCACCGTGTCGATGCCGAGAGCGGCAAAGGCTTCCTGCTGCGTCTTCGTAGCGCTCTCTCCGGAGGCCATGGCGAGGATGAGATTTTTGATGCCCGTGGCGGCCACGTCGGAATTGATGCCCGCTCCCACGAGGCTCGCGCCGAGCGCGGCGATTTCCCCGGAGGCCACGCCGCCCACTTCGCCGAGCGGCCCCACGCGGGTGATGACGTCGGAAATCTGCGGTGCGGAGGCGGCGGTGGTATTGCCCAGATAGTTGATTTTGTCCGCGAGCGCCACCACGTCCGACTGGCCCATCTTGAAGGCCGTGCGCCACTGGGCCATCATGGTCCCCGCCTGCTCCGCCGTGATGTCAAAGGCGACGCCCATCTTGGCCGCCTCTTCCGCGAAGGATACGAGCTCGTTCCGGGCGATGCCGGACTGGCCGCCCGCAGCGACGATCTGTCCGAGGCCGTCTGCCGTCATGGGGATATTTTTCGACAGCTCGAGGATATCCCGGCTCATCTGCTGGAACTGCTGGGGCGTATCGAAGTCCACCACCTTGCGCACATCCGCCATGGTGGATTCAAATTGGATGGCTGCCTGCATGGGTTTTGCGAATACGTTTCCGAACGCCTGAACATTGTAGTACATAATATTCCAGTCTGCGAAGGCAGAGCGGAACATGTCCATGGAGGCATTCTTCCATGCGAGCAAGCTTTTTTCATTTTTTCTCATTACGGCCGTATCGAATGTCTTCTTGTTGATAATGCCGTCTCCAAATGCCTTTTGAAGCCGTTTCGTTTCGTCTCCCAGTTTGTCCATGTACTGCCGCAGTTCGTCCACTTCCCTGCTCGCTTTGGCAAAACTGGACGCAAAGGAAGAATTCATCGCCGCAGACAGAACAAATCCGAAGGTGAATTCCTTGCTTGGCATACGACCTCCTTACAAATAATCAAAATTCCTGCTATAATGAAATTAAGAGGTGATTGTTATGGTTTGGATACTTATTCTTCTCGGCGTGTACGGTGCTATTGTAGCTCCGCTCACGATTAACTATGCACCCATTCTATTTTTCCCCGCTATATTTCTTCCTGCTGTTATCGTTCTTTTGATTGAGATGTCTCGTAATACTTGGAAAGAAAACCTCGGAATCCTCACCATCGGTCTCATTGGCTGTTTGTGCAGCACAATATGATGGTATAATATAAACAGTTTCTTTGCGGCGTCCTTCGGGGCGCTCTTTTTTTGTACTGTAAATCAGGGCCTGTCTTTCTGTATTTCTGACAGGATGTCCGCGTAGTCGAATAACTGCGCGAATGGCAGAGATAAATAAAAGCTGACTGGCGTCGCGGTGGCCATGGCCATCTGGAGCGCCAGTTTTTTCAGCTTCCGGAGGCCGTCTTTCCGGCGTTCCTGTCTGTCCAGGACGCCTATGCGAGTAAAAAACGGACGACCGGGGCGATGATGTTCTTGAAGTCTTCCGCGGGCAGGGCGAGGATGTCGTCTACGGGACATCCCGCCATGCGTGCGGCCACTGCCGCCTGATACCGCATGGAAGCGGCGATGAATGGCGTATTGTCCCCCATGGCGCGGGCTTCGCTCTCCGCGGCGACGAGATCAGCGCCGGTGAGGGCGTCGAAATTGAGAGCCAGTTCGGAGACTGCCTCCCCTTTTAGAGACATGGGCTTCATCAGATGAATAGTCATGTTTTCCTCCTTTTACACCAGTCCGAGGGCGTCCCGCACGTCCGCGAGATAATCGGTGCCGTCTACATTGCAGATATAATTGTACTTGTCCAGCTCGAGCACGGTTTCCCCGCCCACGGTAATCTTGATGTAGTTCACTTCAATGGTGTTCTTCGTGTCGCTCGTGGTGCCTACGTCGAGCTTGCCCAGCTCGGTTGTTTTCGGAACGCCGGCGACGACGACCTTCACCGGCCGGACCACGTAGGCAGAGGCACTCGAATCATATACCTGCTGCGCTCCGCGGAGATCGAGCTGCACGCCCGTCGGCGAGGCGAGGCGGACGTTCGATTTCTCGAGGGTCCGCCAGTTCAGCTCGAGCTCCATGCTGGAATAGTGTCCGAGGACCGGGGAATCGATTTCTCCGGCGATGCCCGCACCTTTTACGGTCTCGGTCATGGCTTCAAGGCTCGGCAGCGTCACATCCGCGATGCCGACGAGGTCGTCCCCTCCCTGGTAGACGCGGAAATTAATCAGTTTTTCCGGCACATTCATGGCGTTTTTCCTCCTTATTCAAAAAGCGTCTGGAAATAATCCGGGTCGTATTCGATGACGTTCTCGATGACCCGCGCCGGCGTGGGTGGCGTGAAGTAAGTATGGAATTTGATGATCCCGTCGAGGAGATTCGTCGTGGGATTCTCATCTTCCCGGAATTCCACCCGCGCGCCGAGGAGCACGCCCTGCGCCACAAGGCCGTTCAGGCGGATGTTCTCGCTGTCGATGACGGTCTGGATGAGGCGTTTGTTGATGGGCTTGTCCACTTTCGCCCAGTAGGTCTGGATAAAGGTCTGGGCGTGCCAGTTGAACATGCGCCGGATGCTGATGAAGGCGTCCTTTGGATCCGTGTTGGACGGGTAGCAGGCGGTGCGGTTGCCCCACGCTTTCCACCCGCCGATGAAGTTCAGCGCGGTGACGATGCCCTGCCCGTTCAGGTAGTTCGCTTCGTCGGGGCCGAGGATGACTTCCGTGCCGTCGGCGAGACAGGTGCCGGTGATCTGCATGGACTTGTTGGACGGCGATTCGTAGGGGATGTCTCCGTTGTCGCTGTCGACGGTGGCCATGACGCCGAGAAGATGGATGGACATATGGAAGATGTCGTCGCCGTTCCGCACCATGGGCCAGCAGACCACTTCCTGCTCGTCGGTGTAATTGAAATTGTTCTTCCACGTGGGCACGTCGGTGTACTTCGTGATGGTGTCCGCCGGCGCGTCGGCGAGGACCATGGCCTGGAAATGGCTGTTGATGCTGCCGGCCTTGGCTGTCATGACGGAGGCCACGGAGGGCTTGTCGCTCCACCCGGGCGCGAGGATGAGGCCGGGCACGAGACCGTACAGGGGGAAAACCTGATTCAGCGTCTCTAGGCCGGTATAGGCGCCGGTGGACACGTCCACGCCGCCGATGATGTCGTCTTCGGTAACGGCGGAGGGGTCGAGCTTGTCGTAGGATGCGTAGAGGGTCCCCACATTGTGCGCCGCGCCGTCTTCGAGGGCGGTGATGACGAGCCGGCCGTCGCTGTCGTAGGCGGCTTCGTAATCGGTGCCCTGCACGAGGGCCGCCCCTTCCCCGCTCTGGGCTTTCACCACAAGGGTGGAGAGGAGCACCGGATCCGTGAGGACGCCTTCGTTCTTCGTCATGGTGATTTCCGCATTTTTCACGCTTTCTTTGTGCTTCGCCGGGTCGAGGACGTTCACGAAGACGACGGGCGCGCGGTTGTACAGGGAAAACTGGCTGTACATCGCTTCGCAGAGGGTGTAATTTTCCCAGTCTTTGCTGTAGCCGAGGGCCGCAACGGCTTCGGCGTAGCTGTAGCACAGGACGGGCCGGTTCGCCGCGACGGGGTCGCTCGCGAGATGGACCGGCGCAGTGCCGAAGATGACCGGCAGCCCCGCCGTGGTATTCACCGCGGGCACGATGCTGGTGGGCACTTCAGACGTATAGACGCCGTGTTGATAGGACATGATCAGACCTCCTTTGCCTGTTCATAATACTTGTGGAGCGGAGTGCCCTGCCGGGCGGCCTCCGCCATTTTTTCTCTCATGTCCGCAATGGGCACGAAGAGTTTTTCCAGCCACGGATTGGCCGCGGCAAGGTCTTTCACCTGCGGCGGCAGTCCGCCGATCCATACGGAGTACGGTGCGAGCCGGTGGCCGGAGAGGGCCGGGCCGATGTAGATGCGCCGGTCCGCGGCTTTCGTCTTTTTAGAAATTGTCATAGTTGATTCCTTCCTCCACGGGCTGTCCGATCTGGTAGGACGCCGTGATTTTTCCTTCCCACTGAGGGAACGGCTGACTGTCCGGCACGGCGCCCTTGATGGGGAGCACGAGCACCGTGCGCCCCGCAAGGCACCGGCGGCGGAGCATGGCCTGCCGCGCGTGTTCCATGAGGTTGTAGAGGCTCCGCCAGCCGTTTCCCTCGTCTTCGTCGTATATGGAGAAGCCGATTTCCACTTTCGCCGTGCTGTAGTCTTCCCCTTCTTCATCGGTGAAGTCTGTCGCCAGCACGTAGATGAAGGAGGATTTCTCGGCGGCGTTCTCCGGCACGGGCGGATAGCCCGCGTAGACCTCGACGGGGCGCAGGCCGGAGGGCTGCTCCGCCGCATAGTCCCGCACCGCTTCCCGCAGGAGCGCGGCGAGGTGTTCCATCACTTCCATGAGCGTCATTGTTTACTGATCCTCCATGAGATTTCATGCAGAAAACGCTCGTTCAGCGTCTTCTCCGCTTTGGGTACGAACTGCTCGAGCGTTTCTTCCTTCCCGACCATGGCCGGTACGGACGGACCGAAGGGCGTGGCGAGCGGATACCGCGCCCGCTGCCGCCTGTGCATGGGGCCTTCGTAACCGCTCGGAAAGCGCTGTACGAAAAGGCCCTTCACCGGCCGGGCAGAGCCTCCGCGAAGCACCTGCACGCGCACAGGCCCGCGTTTCCTCCGGCGCAGGCGGAATTTCGCAAGCGACAGCGGCGTCCCTTTCACGGTGATGACGCCCCGGGGAGACTGATTCTTCGCTTTCTGCGTAAATAACGCCCGCTTTACATCTCCCGCGCGAATGATGTACCGCTCCCGCACGGCCTTGGAAATCTCTTTCCTCGTAGCCGTGATGGTGCGGTTGATGGCTGCGGCGGCCGCCTTCTGCACGAGATTCGGCATGGTTTTCATGAGCGTCTCCGCGAGGCGCTCGTTCTTTTCGTCGAGCGTCACCCGTATCACCGGTCATTCGCCTCCAGTTTGATGGTGAGCATCCCCATGTCTTCCGCACAGCTGCCCACGATGTACAGTTTCCCGTCCAATCGGAAGGTCTGCCCGTACCGGGGAATCTCCGGCAGGTCCCGTGCCCGGCAGTGGACCTGCATCAGGTCCCGGTACACTTCGTAATGAGTGCCGGACAGGTCCTCCGCGGAAATTTCCTGCAGCACGGCCCGGCACTTCACGCCGTTCACGTCGTGGATCTCCGCGAAGTCGTCCAGGTCGAGGAAGACGCGGAGGTCTTCCCCGATCTGTGCATGGAGACTCATTCCGTGGCGGCCGGCGCGGCCAGCGTATTGAGCTTGACCGGCACCGCGCCGCCGGAGGAGGCCCCCACGGCGACGCCTGCGCAGATGAGGCTCCCGCTGTTTTCCTTCACGGCCTTCCCGGAGACGGCGTCCCAGTAGACCGGAGCGCCGGCAGTGATGTCCACCGCATCGGTGGGCAGGCTGAAAACGCCCACGATGGCTACGCTCCCCGTGCTGTCCTTCGGGATGGGCTCTTCGGCCACGCCCACGAGGGAGCCGATGACGAGCACGTCATGATACTCCACGGCGGTCTCCGCCGCGTTGGTGTAGTCGATGACGTCGCCTTTCTGCATGTAGCTTGCTTTTGCCATGTCTGTATCCTCCTTATTCGCCGGTGCTCTTGTAGAAAGCACGGTAATCCAGCAGATTTACGCCGAAGTCGAGATAAATCTGGTACTTGATGCCGAGCACGTCCGTGTCGGTGAAGGTGCGCATGGTGGGATTTTCCACGCCGTTCAGATACGTCACCTCGATGCCGGGGAGCACGCCCGGAGCGGCCGCCAGATACCAGGCTTTCGCGTCTTCGATGTTCGGGTCCGCGATGACGGTGAGGCGGTTTGCAAAGGGGTTCGGGTAGGCGTTGTTCTTGGACGGGTCTACCGCGGAGGCGATGAGCGTGGACGCTTCCACTTCGAGTTCCGCCGGAACGATGAGATAGACCGGCTGGAGATTGAGATACATCTTGCCGGAGGGGTCTTTCTGCTTCGCCATGGCCGCTTTCGCCGCTTTGAGGCTTTCGATGCTGAGCGCGCCGGTGCCCTGATTCTTATTGCCGGACGTGAAGATGCCGGCGCCCTTGGTAAGCATGTCGTAGACCTGCTTGTTGATGGTGCGCTTCGCCGCCGCGCCGTATGCCGCCGGCAGACGGGAGAGCGCGGACAGGTCGTCATTGATGATGGCCCGTCTGGTGAGGGACCATTCGCGCCCGAAGGTGTGTATGGTGGTTTCCCGCCCCAGGTCGGTGATTTCCGAGCTCTTGAATTCGCCCATTTCGGTCATTTCCAGGAGCTCGTCCGCTGCCCCGAGGCCTACGCGGGTAGACGGTTTGAAGTCCGGATTGGAGCCTTTCGCGGTCCAGTACTGGAAGGTGGCCGGCACTTCTTCGTAGGCTTTCATGAGCGCTTTCCGCCCCACGTTGGCGAGGATATTCGGGAATGCGCCGGTGCCGCCGGAGAAAACGCTGCGGAGAAGCATATCGTTGTCCCCGCGGCAGTTCTTACCGGTCTCCCGCTCGCAGATGTCCTCCGCCAGACGCAGGAGGGACATGCCGCGGAACGCATCCGCTCCTTCGGCGGGATGGTCCACGGCGATGCCCGCGCGGAGCGCCACGCCGTCGGAAGCGGCCGCGCGGAATTTATCCCCTTCATCGGCCGTGACTTCCATGTCCACGGGCTTCTTTTTCTTCGCCAGTTCGTCCAGTACGGCGGCGCGCGCTTCGTCGAGCGTCAGCCCGCCTTCGATGTAGGCGTCCGGCGCGAGGTCAAACGAACGGCACAGCGCGGTGATGTCCGCCGCCCGTTTCCGTTCGGCTCTTACTGCTTCTTCTCTGATGTCCTGCTGTCTCTTGTCTTCGTCCATCACAGGATTGTCTTTCTTTTCCATGTGTGTCTCCTTTTCTTCGGTTTCCATGGACCGGCCCACGCCCACACCCGGGTCGGCCGGTACAGATACGATGCTGATTTCCAGAGGCTCCCATTTCGTGACCACCACGGCGGGCCCCTTGAATCGGCCGTCGGCGCTCACTTCGTCTTCCTTGAGCTGGAGAAATTCCCTGATGCGGTAGCCCACGGACACGCCGCGGAGGAATCCGTTCTTCACTTTCTGGAAGATTTTCTCCGATTCGTCGTCCGTATCGAATTTCACCAGCGCATGGCCGCGGGCGTCGTCCCCGATCCACGCGCGCTCCACCCGACCGATGGGCCGGTCCGCGTCGTGATTGAAGAGCACCACGCCGATGTCCGCCAGACGGGACAGGTCCACCGCCCCCGCTCTGTGGTCCAGAATTTCCGGCCCGAACCACCGCTCGTAAGGCGTCTCGCTGGAGAACGTGAGCTCCGCCGTGCGCGCCTCTTCGTTCACGGCGTCGGCTCTCGCCGCCATTTCCCGATTCATGGTCATTTCGTGCAGCTGTTCCATGCTGTTCATGTGTCTTCCTCCTCCGTATGGTTACTCTGCGCCGCCTGCACGGCCTCCGGCGTATGGATGGGCAGCGTCAGCCCGAGGCTCTCGGCGTAGGCTTTTTCCCGCGCCATCTGCGCGAGCTGGTCCCTCCAGTCGTAGCCGTGGCCGGCGCACTGCTGGCCCAGCGTGAGCGTGCCGCTCTTCATGGCGAGCACGTCCGCCTGCATTTCCTTCTCCGGGTCGATGGACTGCCAGCCCGGCGCAATCCATTCCGCCCGCTGGTAGTCTTCTTTCCGCCGTTCGTAGCCCGGCATGTCCACCGCGCCCTTGAGGTACATGGTGTCCAGGAACGCCCGGTATACGGGCTCGCAGAAATGCGTGATGAGCCACTGCTGCGCCGGCTGGAAGGTGCGCCGGTCCTCCAGATTGCCCTGCCGTGCCGCGCTGTAGCTGCTCCCGCCGAAATCCCGGCTGATCATCTCGTAGGACAGGCCCACGCCGGCGCCGATCATGCGCGTGTAGAGCGCGGTGATGTCGCTCGCCGTTGACGCGGGCCGCCCCGGGTTGGCCGCCTTGATATCCTCGCCCTGCGCGAGGCGGACAATCATGCCGGGCCGCACGCGCTCCACGCTCTTCCCTTCGATGTCGGTGAGGCCCGATTTCTGATTGGCCATATTGCCCACGCCGACGCCGCCGTAGTTGTTCTTCACGATGAAGATGGAGTAGCACGCCGCCATGAAGGCCGCCATGTTTTCTGCCGTGAGGTATTCGTCCAGGTCTTTGATGCGCTTGGCCACCGCCGCGAGGTCGGAAATGCCCCGGATCTGGTCGGGATACTTCTTCTGCCACAGGTGCAGGATGTCTCCGGCGGGAATGCGCTCGGAGCCTGCGGTTTCCCATCCGTCGGCGGATTTCCGCTTGATCCAGTACGCCGCCGGGCGGAGGCGGTCGTCGAGCTCGATGCCGCCCCGCACGACGCGTCCCGTCTTCGGCGCGGTGAGCAGGCCGTCGTCCAACAGGTCCGGGCGGATAAGCTGCAATTTCAAAGGGAAATCCGCACCCGCATCCACGGTGAGCTTCACGAGGATTTCCCCGTCCACCGTCTTCCGCTGCACGATCATCCGCTGGATTTCATAGAAACCCATCTGTCCCGATACGTCGCAGTTTTCCGGGCGGATCCACTCATTCCACAGCGCCTCGATGCGGGCGTTGACGGCCTCGCTGGCGCACCGTGCCTGCGGCCGGATGCCCGTATTCACCACGTTCCGCACCATGGCGGACAGAATGGCGTTCGTTAGGTCGCTGTTTCGCTCGAGCCACCGGCACCGGCTGCGGATGAGACTGCGCTCGCCCATCTCCGCATTTTCCTGATCCGGCATGTCCATGGGCACCCACCGGTGGTTGTACCGGTTGATTTCCCCCGCGTCGTAGTAGCGCATCATGTCCCGGTACGCCCGTCTCCGCGCGCCTGCCGCAGGGGAAATGTAGGCGATGACTTTGTCCAGCCAGTTCATCAGTCCACCCCTTTCTCGGCGAAGGTCACGCAGAGCCCGCCGCCCCGGGCATCGGCGAGGGCGTTCTGCAGGGCGTTCTCCCGGTCGTAGAGCGTCTTCAGATCCGCCCGTGTGAGCCGCCGGTTTCCGATGGTGTATTCCTGCGCCCCTTCCTCGATGCGCGCGATGGCGATGCGCACCCGGCGGAGCTGCCGCTTCAGCACTTCTTCTTCCATAGATCCTCCCACGTAAAAACCGCCTGCATATTGCAAGCGGTCTCAATTTCATTGTCTATAAAAATCAAAAGAAAATTCCACAAACAGAAAAGCACCCATATTTGTGAGTGCTTTGTATGCTATGGATTATACCATTCCCAAATTCTCATATTTCTTTGTTCAATATAGCCGCAATCCCATACACCTAAAACAATTAATGCTGCCAATAGAAATCCTACATTTACAATTCCGAATATCCACATGAATGGTATTCCATTTTCATGGTTATCTCTCGTCATTCTATATATGAATCCAAGAAGAACCCACAGCAAATTAAATGTTACAAAACCAATCAGCAGAGAAGTCCCAGTTAGTCTATATACAGATACTTTTCCAATATTGTTTAATACAGAAGAATCAAATATCATGCCGGCCATGAAAGTAACAATTATAGAGGCAAAAATTCCAAGGATTGCTACATATTCCCTCTGCATCTTCCCTGTTTTCCGCTTCAAAACAACAATTTCCGACTCAATCTGTTTTTTTGTATCATCCTGTGCAGATTTAATCTCCTCCATCGTGCTCTTACTGTATTCACGAAGCTTACTTTCCTGTATGCCAAATTCAGATGTCATGTAATTCATTCTAGCTACATCAAGCGATACATGGTCAAAAAGTTTCATTAAGCACGGAAGATATTCACACTCCTGCTTTTCCCTGTCTGCTACAAAATCACGAAGATTTTCTGCCACAATGTCTATACCTTGCGGATTCTCCATACGAATCTCGCTTAGTTGCAGAAAAATCCTCGAATATTCATGCCGAAAACCGTCCCTATAAATTTCCCGAAAAATCTGGTCGTATTCCTCTATTTCTCCTGCAGTAAGTATTCTCTTTTGGGCAAAAGCACAGATGATTTCGTCAATTTTCTCGAGCTTTTCTTCCCTTCTCATAGACATACTTAATCACCCGTGCTCCCGTATCAGTTCTTTTTCAATGATTTTTTTGTTCCCTTGCCCGTCCTGATATGTCAATGCCCATGCCTTTCCTTTTCGGTGTGTATCATTGACCAAGGCCCATGGATTTTCTTCCCTCTTATTTTCCACAATGGAATCCACAAGTGTTTTTTCATCTGGTTTCCACATTCCACGAACACCTGGATACTTTAACACAATATCGTATGCCCCTGCACCACAATACCGATAATATACCTCCGGTACTACTGGCCCAAACATCCATGCCTCAAAATCATTCGAAAAGCAGGGCTTATCAAACTTATTATAAAAAGCTACTTGGACATAATATAGTATTTTCTGCAGTTGCAAATTACTGATTGGCCGTTTTTCCACCGCACATTTATCTATGATATATTTTGCTACATCCAATGCACTTCTACTCATTTTCCGCCCCCCTTTCCGTTTCTTTTCTGTATTTTACCATCATTTAGAATAAAAAATAAGGAGAATAAAGACTTGAAAAAGCGATTATCCTATTTTCCTTCATTCCAGAATTTTATTGTTACCAGTAAAATTCTGGAAACGGTGGATAGTCATCTTTTTCCTTTTTCTCTTTCTGCACCGGCTCCTGCACTTGCGGCTTTTGCAGATATCGAACACCTAATATTTCCGCTGCCAGTGCGTTATTCGTCTCCACGTCCAGCATATGATTCTGTGCATGACTGGAGATTTTTTCCCACGTGAAGGAGATGTGCCCTTTCTTGTCCTGGTGCTGCACTTTCTGCTCGGCGCAGATCATGTCCGCGTAGCGCCGGTCGATTTCGTCGTAGAGATTCCAGCTTCCCGGCCGGCCCGCGCCGATGGAGAGCCGGCCCGCGATGAAATCCTTGAATTTGTTCGTATCGAACACATACAGATTGATGCCGCTCATGGCCCCCATGGCTTTGTCCAGCCGGCTGATGCTGTAGCGCGTGGTCATCTGCCGGCTCGCGCCCTTCGTGGGAATGGCGAGGCCCGGATGCTGCGCGCAGAAATAGTACACTTCCTCCGAGTGGAAGCCCGCGTCGACGCAGCAGAGATTCACCGTGCGGGGCTCGCCGTTCGTGTCGGGATAGAAGCGCGTGAGCCACGTTTCCACATCGCCCCACGTCTCCGCCCGGTCGTAATCCACGAGCCAGCTCGTGTACGACGGGCCCCACGCACGGACGCCCACCCAGAAATGGTCGAGCTGGACGTCTACGCCCATGGTGAGGATCTGCGCCTCCGCCGGCACGGTGCCCCGGTGATAGGGCTGGCGCTTATTCATGACAATATCCGAGCGCATGCTGTCCGCTTTGTCTCTCCACGGCTCGGCGAGCCAGCTGTTCACGAAGTTCATGAGCAACTCCGGCGTGTCCTTCACGGTGAGGAATTTCGCCGCGATGTCCCCGAAGAGCACCCACGGCGAATATAGAGAGGACAGATGGAAGCCAACAGACCGTACCCGTCCTTTTTTCTCATTGATCTGCCGCCACTCACCGTGCCGAATCATATCCATCTTGTGTCTGTCATCGATGTGTTCATGACAGTTCGGGCATTCATAATACGCTGTATACAATGCTTCCTGAGGAAAAGCTCCTTCCGGCCATTTCAACTGCTTCATTTCCAGCTGTTGATATGTTCCGCAGAACGGGCATGGGACGAAATATTTATATTGTGCATCCGCCCGCAGCCACGCCTGCCAGATATTTCCGGTTTCCAACGTAGGAGTTGATACCCTGACCAGCTTCCGGTTCCAGAAAGTCTTCGTGCGTTCCGCCGCCAGCTCCATCGGACTGGCCTCGTCGCCGGTCCACTTGGGAAATTTGTCGATTTCATCAAAAAAGACGTACCGCACGGGACGGGACGACAGGTTCGCCGGGGAATTGGCCCCGATGAGCGCGATGTACATCTGCGGGAACTGCAATTCCAGCCGCTGGCTGTCGTTTTCAAGGAATTTGGACGCCAACGGAGGCGACAGGCGGAACATGGGCTTCAGGCGGTTCTCCGAGGTGAATTCCGCCAGTTTGTCCGTGGGATAGACGATCATCATGGGCCCCGGGTCCTGGTCGATGGCGTAGCCGATCATATTCTGCTCCGCCGAAGTCTTCCCGACCTGCGTGCCCGCGCAGAATGTGATGTCCTGAATGCGCCGATTGTTGAAGGCATCCATCACGCCCCGCAGATAAGGCGTCTTCGCCGTCTGCCACTGCCCCGGCGCCGCGGTGTCCTTCTCGGAGAGCACGCGGTATTTGTCCGCCCATTCTGATACCGTGAGCCGTTCCGGCGGGCGCAAAGAGGCCAGAGCAGCAGAAATATAGTAAGGATATGTCATTTTTTCCCAATCTCCTTTCCCGCTGCCAGTTTCTCCAATGCATCACGCACCGTATCATCTACTACCTTCCCTGCAGTTATAGCCATATCCGGATCCATTGCGTTCAATTCTGTAGTGATTCGATAGCCAAGAGCAGTAAACGATTTTTTCAGGGATGAAAAAAGACGGTTCAGGTCCTTCGTTACCTGTGCCGCCTCTATGTATTTTTTCTTCGTGACTTCCAGCCTGATCTGTTCGATGGATGCCTTAGCCTCTTTTAGCTTTGCTTCTGCATTCAGCTTCCGCTGATTTGCGCTTGTCTCACTGTTGTATTTCCAGGCAATCAGTTCTTTAACATTCCACTTTCCACGCGCGACTTTCGGAGCCCCATTAGCAGCCCATTTTCTCAGTGCTTCATCTGAAATATCAAAAAAAGCACAGGTTTCTGCGGTGCTCCTGATCCACCAAGTCTCAGGTTGGGAATTTTTATTTGCCCCCTTATTTTGCGCGCGTTTAATAAGAGGTTTCGATTTCCTTTCCATACCCAACTTTCCAACCTCAAAAAATCACTTTCATCCAGACAAATTTTGGGGTCGCGGACCCGCCTTTGAATTGTCAACCGACAGTACCTTCGACACCCGGGGGGATACAAATAGAAAAGAACCCACATCGGTGAGTGCTTCTTTGCTTATTCCGTCTTCATCATCCGTTCCCCGCGGGTGTTTTTTCATAGCAGAAAAGCCCGCATTGCTGCGAGCTCGTCTGCTTAGGAGGTGATTCAGATGAAA